>Ga0315282_10010069_pt1 | contig 14912 bp, 12 predicted proteins | sample YL17G07_20_MG_FD_203693 | JGI IMG/M metagenome (GOLD analysis project Ga0315282, IMG submission 203693) | Sediment microbial communities from Yellowstone Lake, YNP, Wyoming, USA - YL17G07_20 | ecosystem: Environmental > Aquatic > Freshwater > Lake > Sediment | place: USA: Wyoming | collected... | reverse complement strand
GGTAACAATGATTAGAAGCTTCAACGGTAAGACACCCAAGATAGCTCAGTCAGCCTTTGTCAGCGAGGCAGCTTATGTTGTCGGTGATGTAGAAATTGGGGAAAACTCCAGCGTATGGCCGGGGGCGGTAATCAGGGGTGACTTTGGCAAAATAAAGATTGGCAAGAATACTGCTATAGAAGATAACTGTGTTATTCATTCGGGGTCACCCCCTCATGACCTTATTGCGGATGTTACCTTCGGGGATAACGTACATGTTGGTCATGGCGCTGTCATCAACTGCCACAAGATAGGAAACAATGTTCTCATCGGTATGAATGCTACAATCCTCCATGAGGCTGAAATTGGCGACTTCTGCATAATTGGGGCGGGCTGCTTGGTTAGCCACGGAATGAAAATACCCGACAGGTCACTTGTTATTGGCGTTCCCGGAGAGATTAAAGGAGAGGCTTCGCCCCAGCAACTATGGTGGGTGGAGAAAGCACCACAAATATACGCCGAATTAGTTAAGCAATATAAACAGGAAAGACTCTAGCTATACTTTACATCTTCTCTGGGGCTGTCATCCCCATAAGGTGCAGAGTTCTAGCCAGAACAATCTTGGCTGCTTTAACTAGCTTAAGACGAGCTTTAGTTAATACCTTGTCCTGAGAAAGGACCCGACACTGCTTATAAAAGTTATGAAATACTGTAGCTAAATCCTGAGCATAATAAGTTAGATGGTGGGGCTCCAGGGTGTGGGCTACCACCTCAACTATCTCAGGCAAAAGTAACATCTTCCGGATTAAGGTCAGCTCGGGCACGCTGGAGAGCAAAGAAACATCCCCATCCCCGTAGCCAATCCCCCTCGCCTGAGCCAGACGAAGGATGCTGGCAATACGAGCGTGAGCATACTGGACATAGTAAACAGGGTTATCGGCTGACTGTTTTTTGGCTAATTCTATATCAAAGTCCATTTGTGAGTCAGCAGAGCGAGATAAAAAGAAGAAGCGACAGGCATCAGCCCCCGCCTCGTCTACCACCTCACGCAAGGTTATAATGTCACCACTGCGTTTGGAAACACGGACTAACTCCTCACCACGCCGCAAGGTGACCATCTGAGAGATTATCACCTGCAACCGCTCTGGTGCAATACCCAGGGCGCCAACCACTGCTTTCATTCGAGATACATGCCCCTGGTGGTCAGCCCCCCAGATATTAATCACCTTATCAAAATTGCGTTCTATGAACTTGTTGTAGTGATAGGCAATATCAGAGGCAAAGTAGGTGGGTGAACCGTCACTCCGCACCACTACATTGTCCTTATCCTCACCCAGAGCGGTAGATATAAACCAGGTAGCACCTTCCTTCTCTGCGATATAGCCACCTTGGCGCAGAAGTGACATTACCTTCTGGTATTGCCCCCCATCATAAAGGCTCCGCTCACTGAACCAGACATCAAAACTCACCCCCAATAGCTCAAGGTCATTCCTGATTTGTTTTACTATCCTCTCCAAACCTATCTGTCCCAGTTGTGGTACTGCCTCTTGCTCCGGCAGAGTGAGAAATCGGTCTCCCTCCTCATCAATAATCTCCTTAGCCAGGTCAACCATATAATAACCCTGGTAACCGTCGCTAGGCATCTTAGCATCAATGCCAAAGCGCTGTTGATAGCGAGCATAGAGAGAGCGATAAAAGGCATCCACCTGGCTACCAGCATCATTAAGGTAATACTCTTTCTCCACCTGATAACCAGCAGCGGTAAGCACATTGGCTAGAGTGCTACCCAGAATAGCACCACGCCCATGCCCCACATGAAGCGGTCCGGTGGGGTTGACAGAGACAAATTCTATTTGCACGCGGCTACCCTGACCTAGATTGATGTTGCCATAAGCATCACTGGCGGCTAGGATTGAATCTACCTGCCTAGTCAACCAATCACTCTTGAGGGTAAAATTAATGAAGCCCGGTGGCGCTACAGCAACAGCATCAATCTCGGGGCTGGAAGCCATAAACCCTACCACGTTCTCAGCTACAGTCAAGGGACTAACCCCAGATACCCGAGCCAATTTCAGGGGGAAACTTGAGGCATAGTCTCCATGCTCGGGGTTCTGGGGGTGCTCTACAGTAATCTCAGGTAAGGTGACTGCAGGTAGCTTACCTGACTCTTGTGCCTTGCTCGCTGCCTGCATCAGTAGCTCTACAAGCCTTTGCTTAAGCATTAATACCCTGCTAACAACTTTCCGCATTCACTTCAAGAAACTTTATGTTCAGATTATAGCACAAAGCTGGTGAACTGTCCGTTCATTCAGGCGCCCTCAGGGTTACAGTGGTGCCTGCGCCCACCGCGGATTGCACAATTAAGGTACCACCAGTTAAGCGGGCTCTTTCCCGCATTCCCATTATGCCCAGCTTCCCGGACAGAACCAGGTCGCTTGCCCTTTGAGGCATATTAAATCCTTGACCATTGTCGCTTATGATTAGAGTTAATGCATCGTCACCAAAATCTATGCTCATCTCAACTGCTGAGGCTTGGGAATGTCTTCTCACATTGCTTAGTGCTTCCTGAGCGATACGGAAAACGGCTAATTCTTTTTCCGGCGGCAGGCGGTGCTGATTGCCGGTAATATTGACCTTGGTTGCCATCCCGCTCCGCTTCTCAATGTCAGCAATGAGCCACTCTAATGCTGGCACCAAACCCAGGTCATTCAGGATTGAGGGTCTGAGGTCCTGGCTGAAACGCCGTACCCCCTCCAGTGCAGAGTCAGCCCGCTTGTGTAGCTTTTCCAACCGCTCTATTGTCGGCTTCGGCAGTCTCTTTCCTTCCGAGATAAGTGAGTCGAGTCCACGAGATAGGCTGGCTAACACCTGAGCCGTATCATCATGAAGCTCCCGAGAGATACGCAAGCGTTCATCCTCCTGGGCTCTAGTTATCTGAGTAATGTAATACTCCATATTTTGGCGTAGTTGTCTCTCCTCAGTCACATCCCGGGCAATAGCCTGCATACCAATTACCTGGTCGCCCCTCAGCAAAGGACTGATTTTAAGCTGAATAAATGCCTCTGTCCCATCCTTCCTGATCAAACGAAGCTCCTCGGTCTCCCCCGCTGTTGCCCTCTCCAGTTTCTCCGAAAACAGTTGCCTGACCGTTTTTAGGCTCATTCCAGAGAAAAGCTCACAGATGGCGGAGTTTGTTAGCTCATCTTGAGCATAGCCGGTAAGCTCTTCACAGGCTCTATTAACTGAGATTATACGTCCAGCAGTGGAACAGACAAGAATCGCCTCGCTGGCATTCTCAAACAGACCCCGATAGCGCTCCTCCGAAAGCCGTAACTGTTGAGTGATAATCTTCTCCTTCTGGTCAAGGCGAGCACGCCCAATAGTGATTCCGGTTTCGTTGCCGAGTGCAATGAGTAATTCTAACTTCTCACCGGAGTACTGCTGGTCACCAGTCGCTATACCCAATGTACCCTCAGTACCTGCTCTAGCCCGCAACGGCACAACCAATATGGTTCTTATATTATCCCGCCCTGATAACCTCAAACCCAATTCACGAGAGCCTGTCGTCATCACTAGGGGCGCTCCGGACTGGACTACTTGACCATCAAGGTTTTGGCCTAACTTGACCCGCTTGGCATCACTGGCGAATTCCGGGGATAGACCCTGGCAAGCACTGAGGACGAGGTCACCGGTCTCTTCATCCCTGAGATATATCCAGCCGACCTCAGCCGCGGTAACTTCTAAGACTTTGTTCAAGGCATGGATTGCGATCTCATTTATATCTAAAGTTCGATAAACTATAGTGGAAATAGCGTAAAGCGAGGCTAGCTGTTGCTGTTGGTGTCCAATTGTCTGGAGCGAATTAGTAAGCTCCTGCTGGGTATTCTCCAATCGATAAACAGTCTGCCGTTGCCGGTCAATTAGCCAGCTTACCAGCAGCCCAATAAACAAAAAGGCGGCGGTCTCCGCTAGCGCCTCTGGTCTATCGGGGGAGATAAATAAAGGCCGGGGGAGTAAAGCCAGGCTAATGAAAACCGCAGTAATTGCCCCACCCAGAAAGCGGAAGGCAAAGGCAGCGTAAGCCACCGGAATAATAGATAAAATACGGTGTGTCGAATAGCGGACGAGCTTGAGTGGTGCCTGGGTTACAATGCTCTGAACCACAGGAATCTGGTCAGCATAATAGACGACTGCTCCGCAGGCCATAATGGCTAATATAATCCAGAGATGAGGATTCTTGAGCACCTGTTTCACAATCGCCCTCCACTTGGCTAGCCTCTACGCCACGTCATCTAATGTAAACCAGCCCTTCTTCAACGCCTCTAAAATGGCTTCAGTCCTAGAGCCCACGTCCATCTTGCGGAAGATGTTACCTAGATGAGCCTGCACCGTGCGCCGGCTTAGGAATAGTTTGTTGGCGATATCCTGATTACTCATACCTCTTGCTGCCAATCTTAGTATTTCCATCTCCCGCTCACTAAGGTCTTGGGGCTGAACTTGCCCGCCTCCTTGTTGCGCAGAGGTGGCAAGGCGGTTAAAAACCTTCTGGGCAATAATCGGGTGGAGCACTGCCTCTCCAGCATGTACAGCACGAATAGCATTAACCAGGTCGCTCCCCTTAACATTCTTTAGCAGGTAACCAGCAGCTCCCGCTTCGAGAAGAGCCAAGATATACTGGTCATTATCATAGGCAGTAAGAATCAGCACTGCAGTAGCTGGGTAGCGAGCTTTAATCTGCCGCGTGGCCTCAATACCATTGAGCTTGGGCATAGCAATATCCATCAAAACAACATGGGGACGGAGATCGGTTACTAGCTTAACCGCCTCTTCTCCGTCGCTAGCTTCACCAACCACCTCTATATCCGGTTCCTGCTCTAGAAGACTCCGTGTTCCCTCGCGCACCAGCGCATGGTCGTCAGCAAGAATCACTTTTATCTTATGATGTGCTATTCTCGTCATTGCAGCGTTATCACCCAATTTCAATTATAGCCTCCTCTAGCCAATAGTTCAAAGCCACTAAGCAAGGTCTCGATGCACACATTACCTAGCACAAAAATAGGCATTGTGTCTTAGGTAAATTAGGCACAGAAGCGGATGAAGTCGTAGCTACCCGGTGATAACCTGAGAATAGAGGGGCTAATTATAAGGAGGTAATAGCGATGCAGAAAAGGCAGGACAAGGGTTTCATCGGAGTTTCGACAATGCTTGAGGAGCTAGAGAAGGATTTACTAACCACAGCGGCTCCGAAAGTGGAAAGAAAGGCGCCCTCTGGTAAACAAGCTATCCTTGAAGTGCTAGCGAAAGCGGCTGATGACCATAAGTTTCTCGCCCGATTAGCGGAGAACCCGTCTAAAGTGCTCCAAGAGTATGACCTGACCCCAGAGGAGAGAGCAGCCTTAGCCTCCGGTGACCTACGCCAAATAGAATCGTGGGTCGGCAAGTTAGATAAGCGGTTGAGCACCTGGATTTGGTGCCGTCTGCAGCAAGAGAAATGGTGAACTTAGCCACTTGTATGAATGGGAGGGCAAAATGGCATACAAGAGGAAAACAACTTCTACGCTAAATAATGATAATCGCAAAAATGAGCTCAATCTCCTTGACCAGATGTCAATGATTCGCCAGGAAGCAGCAGAAACAGCAGTTCGGCTAGAGGCGGTGGCTGACAAAATAGGGAAAGTAACCACTGTTGATGCCCATCCACCAGCAGCAATGGCTGAGAAGGCAGAAACAGTAGGGGTAACCAAGAGTAAACTCGATACCTTGACCACGATACTTCTCGGCATTCTAGCTGGGGTCTTCATCGGCTTAGGAGCAATGCTAGCTACCCTAGTTACTACAAATACCGGGCTGGGCTTTGGTCTTAATAAACTTTTAGGTGGAGTAGCCTTCTGCCTAGGACTTATTCTTGTAGTTGTGGCTGGAGCAGAGCTTTTTACCGGGAATACTCTCATTGTGATGAGCTGGATGAGTGGACGGACCAGCCTTGCCCGTTTGCTCCGGAACTGGGGGTTAGTCTATTTCGCTAACCTTGCCGGGGCGTTGAGTTTAGTAGGACTGATGTTCTACACAAACCAGTGGACGTTTAATAACTACGCAGTAGGAGCCAACGCCTTACTCGTCGCCAATGCCAAGGTAAACCTTAGCTTTGTTTCAGCTCTAACCCGAGGCATCCTATGTAACGCTCTGGTTTGCTTAGCTATCTGGTTATGCTTCAGCGCTCGCACTGTTGTTGATAAAATACTTTCCATCTTGTTCCCTATCACCGCTTTTGTTGCTGCTGGTTTTGAGCACAGTATCGCTAACATGTACTTCATTCCTATGGGTATACTGCTGACAGGTCAGCCGGCTGTCCTTCAAGCGGCTGGAGTTACCGCTGGCGGCATAGCTAACCTTACTTGGAGGGGGTTCTTCATCGATAATCTGGTTCCCGTAACCATTGGCAATATTATTGGCGGTAGCATTCTGATAGGAGCCGTTTACTGGCTAGCTTACTTACGTCGAGAACGAGCAACAGAGCTAGCTACCGCAAGACCCTGGATTAATGTGGTTATCCCAGCTTTACGCCGCACCAAGCCCGAAGAGCCAGTTCCTGCCGCTCTAGCCGAACCGATTCGTGCCCAGCTAGATGAACTACTTCGTACCAAACTGGAGAAGCCAGCTGCTCTCGACCCCGGATGCAAAGCCTTATTGGCTGTGCTCGGCAAAGCTAGAGATGATAGTAATTTCTTGGCAAAATTAGCTGAAAACCATGACGAGGCGCTTAAAGGCTTCGAGCTAACTCCTGAGGAAAAGGCAGCCCTGTTAAGCGGAGACATTCGTTGGATAGAGTCTAAGCTTGGTACCTTGGATGAACCACTGCGAACCTGGCTCACTGCCCGACTGGCACAAGAGAAATGGTAACGAAAGCCAATCTTTAGCCAAAGACTTGATGGTACCCTTCAGAAGACTCCCAAGCGTTATGCTTGGGAGTCTTCATCTTCCCGGTGGTTGCAGTCTAGGTTGGACGATGGTAATATGATAACAGCTTCGATAGAAAATAGAGAACCATGGTAAACTGGCAGCTAACCGCAATTACGATTTATTGTGATGCAGTGGATGATGAAGTAACCCTACTGGTATATAAAGACGGGACAGCAAAATGCACTGGTTATAGAAAGTATGGCGAGTCCAGCAAGGAGATGCTAGAGAAGAAGCAAGGTAAGCAATTAAAACAGCAACTGAAATGTGAGGGTCCCGAATGCTACCGAGTGAGCCAATATAAGGATAAGCTGTTTGCTGAGGAAGCTAAAAAGGGTGCGGAGAGCCGACCGTAGACAAATTACGTGCCAGAGCAGTGGAACGGAGCATCAAAGGTGCGAAACGAAAACAATGTAAAGATACGGATTGATAACCTCTCCCTCTCCTTTGGAGGTGTGAGAGCCCTTATTGATGTCAGCCTGGATATAAAGGACAATGAGATTCTGGCTATAATCGGACCAAATGGCGCTGGTAAAACCTGCCTACTGAACTCCATAAACGGCTTCTATAAACCACAAAAGGGTGAAATATATTACGAAGACCAGAGAATTACTCGAATTCGCCCAGATAAGGCAGCTAAACTTGGTCTGGCTAGAACCTTCCAGAATATTGAGCTATATACCGGACTGAGCACCCTTGACAATATTATGGCAGCTAGACACGTCCTTATGAAGCAGAATGTTCTTAGTAGTGCACTATATTTTGGCTGGGCACATCATGAGGAAATTGAACATCGTAAGACAGTAGAAGACATTATTGACTTCCTAGAAATAGAGCCAATTAGAAAGAAAGTGGTCGGTGCCCTCCCCTACGGAATGCGCAAGAGGGTTGAATTAGGCAGAGCCCTGGCTCTGGAACCAAAGGTTTTGCTCCTTGATGAACCAATGGCAGGGATGAATCTAGAGGAGAAGGAGGACATTGCCCGGTTCATCATTGATATATTTGAGGGGCAGGGGGAAACATATCCGGAAACACCCGTTCTCAGAGACGGAGTTAGTTGTATTGTCCTCGTTGAGCATGATATGGGAGTGGTTATGGATATAGCCGATAGAATTGTGGTTCTTGATTTTGGGCGTAAAATTGCCGAAGGCGCTCCTGCTGAAATTAGAACCAACCCTGAAGTCATAGCAGCCTATCTGGGTGAGGAGAAGTAACCCCCTTGCCTACTTCCAGGTTCTTTCATCAACTATTATTTGATGCTTCTCCGGGATAGTCCCCCTCTTTACAAATTCAATCTTATCTGCCCTAACCAAGCACATACTTTGAAACTTTTTATTCAAATCTTCGGCTAACTTTTCCTTATCTATAGCCTCGTCTTCCAACTCGACCCTAAAGGTCATTTCATCCCGCTGCGCTTTACGCCCGACCACTATCTGGAATCTCGAAATGGTGCCGAAGCTAGAAAACACCTGCTCTGCCTGTCGGGCAACGATAAACATACCCCTCACTTTGACAGCGTCACCAGTCCTGCCCAGAATAGCCACCAGCCTGTTTGATGTCCGACCACAGGGACAGGGGTCAGTGGTATATGAGGATATATCCCCAGTGCCAAAGCGAATAAGTCCCCAGACTTTATTATGAATTGGGGTTACCACTATCTCCCCCACCTCCCCGGGTCCCAGCTGTTTTCCTGTCTCAGGGTCAACTATTTCTACTATATAGTCATCCATAAGGTGCATGCCAGATTTCTGGCGGCATTCATAAGCGATGGCACCTCCCGGCTCAGTAACCGCATAGGCTTGGGCGGTAGTAATCTGGTAGTCCTCCTCAAGAGTCCCCCGTAGAGTGGGGGGGAGCATCTCACCGGTAAACCAGGCACGTCTCAGGGCAAAATCCCGGCGGAAGTTATAACCCATCTCCTCAGCCCGTTTAATGATGGTCATAAGAAAAGAGGGCGTTCCCACAAATCCGTTAACCTTCAAGTCAAGCATGGTTCGAATCTGAATATCTGTATTGCCGGTGCCAATAGGAATAGCGGTCGCCCCGCAGTCCCTCAAGGCTTCGTGAAATAGAATCCCCGCCGGCGACATATGGTAGGTGAAGGTATTAACAACCACATCCCCCTTCCTAAATCCGGCGGCCCAAAATGACTTAGCAAACCATTTGATACCCGCATGCTGGATTGGCTCATAGATAGGGCCGGGGGAGATAAATATACGTTCAACATCTTCTGGGGGAATAGTAAGAAACCCACCAAAGGGTGGATTCGCCTTTTGCAGCGCTATAAGGTCAGTTTTTCTGGTGATAGGTAACCTTTCCAGGTCTTTTATAGTACGAATCTGAGATGGACCGACCCCCGCCCTATCAAATATTGCCTTCGCCGCGGGGGCATTGCGGTAAGCATGGTCTACAGTCTGGGATAACCTCCGGTTAAGATACTTTTCTCTTGTTTCAGCAGGCATTGTCTCCAATTCATCAAAGAATTCACCCTGCTTACCTTCTATAGCCATCTCTTGCGCCTCTTATAGTGTTTTACTTCTCGATAACTCTTCTTCGCGCCCATAGCTGATAGCCCAATGTAAAACTCCTTCACATCCTCATTATTTCTCAGAAAATCGGCGGTACCATCGAGAACAACCCGGCCATTTTCCATAACATAACCATAGTGAGCGATACTCAGGGCAATCCTGACATTCTGTTCCACAAGCAGAACCGATGTCTTCTGTTCGGTATTAAACCGCTTGATAATGTCATATATTTCTTCGACCATTAGGGGAGCTAAACCCAATGACGGCTCATCCAGCATCATGAGCTTGGGGGTAGCCATCATGGCTCGCCCGATGACCAGCATCTGTTGCTCGCCTCCAGACAGATAGCCAGCGGTATTATGCCGGAGCCCCTTGAGTCGCGGGAAGTAGTCATAAACCATATCCAGGTCCTGCTTGACAGCGCGACGGTCTCGGCGATGATAAGCACCAACCAGCAAATTCTCCTCAGTGCTGAGATGGCCGAAGACCCTGCGCCCCTCCAGCGCCTGAATAATGCCCAGCTTACCTATCTCTTCAGCGCTTTTCTTATCTATTCTTTGACCGTTCCACTCGATGCTGCCCTCGGTTACCTCCCCTTCCTCAACAGGGAGCAGACCGGATATTGCTTTGAGAGTAGTACTCTTACCGGCACCATTGGCGCCAAGAAGGGCAATAATCGAGCCATCCTCCACATTCAGAGAAACGCCATGTAACACCCGTATAACATTGAGATAGGCAACCTCAATGTTATTAAGCTTGAGCATTTTAAAGCCTCTTTACTTGTTCTCTACGAAAAACTCTACTTACCGAACCAGGGGAACTCCTCATACTTAACCATTGGTGCATCTACCCAGTCAGTTATCGGGGTGATTGCTCCCTTCTTTATCTGGAAGACCCTGACCGACTTGGACAGTCTGTTGTCTCCCACAGTATAACTAGCTGGACCATGAAGACCACCAACTTTGAAGTCCTTCAACTTCTGGATGCCCTGGGTCTCAATAGCCCGCCACGACTCTACATCCCCCTTAGCCAACACATCGTAGCCGGCATTTTTTACTGCCAGCTTTAGAATCTCGGCAACGATAAGGCTTTGTGCCCACGAGGTAATATAGTCCATGTTGCCATAGTCTTTGGAATGAAGCTTCTGGCAATATTCGGTCATCTTAGCCATACCGGGCACATTATCGCCCCAGTTCACGGTAGGGAATACGCCATAAACACCCTCAACAATATCTGCCCCGGCGATATCAACCAGTGCCTTGGTGATGCTGGCATGCCCCAAACCAACGGTCACGCCCGGAAACATACCCAGGTCACGGGCGTTCTTGATAATGACGGCAGTTGGTTTCGGGGTGCTGGAAATGTACAGAACATCAGGATTTTTTGTCTTGATTCGGGTCAGGGATTCCATCTCGGAAATGGTGGTTGCCGTATGTTCATCAGTGGAAATAATCTCAATACCCAGTTTCTCCGCCATAGCCTTCGCCGCATCTCGAGCGCCATAGCCAGTGGAGTTATTTAGGAGATGTAGTGCCATCTTGGGTTTCCCTGAACCCTTCCAGATGTTTTTCAGGTAATAGTTAGCAAAAGCTGTCCAGTCATCGCCATAATCAGGCATCTGACCATAAATGTGCTTCGGTGGACGGTATATACTGGGGGCAGTAAAGGAAGCCAGACCGGGAAACTCAGCCCGATTAGCAATCTCCATTGCCCATGTCATCTCAGCAGACGAGGCAGTGGTGAACACCAAGCATTTCTCATCCATAAATCTCTTGACAATGGTAGCTACTTTGGCGGCATCATAACCACTGTCTAACCATGAAACCTCAATAGGGTATCCCCCAGCGCCGCCAAGTTCGGCATTGACGTATTCAATAGCATCAAGATTGGCATGCCCCATCGGGCTCCCCTTCTCAGCAGCAGCGCCAGTTGTCGGCGTCGTCATGCCCACCTTCAGCACCTGCCCCGGTTTTGCCTTGGGAGCACAGGCACTACCGAGTGGCATGATTGCCACTACCAACGCCAGACAGATAACCGCAGCTACTATGAGAAATCTTTTGTTTTTCATCTAAAACCTCCTTTAAGATTTTAACTATATCTCAGTCTTATATAGAAGCGTTACATCAGTTTCTACCTCCTTGCTTTAGCTAGTATGAGAATGGCCAGAGGCGATAAGCAGACTTAAGCAGTATCCAGCGGTGGGCAAGTCCCCTCGGCTCAAGTATCAGAAACAGGACGATTACCAGTCCGAATAACATTGGGGCTATACCGGTGGCAAATCCGGCGGGTAACGCCGTAAAAGTGCTTTCCAGGAAGGGTACTACCTGTACCATCAGCACCTGCTGGAGAAGGCGAATCAAAATGACCCCAAGAATGGGACCCAGGGTAGTACCCAACCCCCCAATGATTATCATCCCAATATAGAGTATTGATTCGGTCAGGGTAAAATGCTCGGCATTCATAAAGCCAACCCAGTGGGCGAGTAGTGAACCGGCTATTCCCGCCAGGAAGCAACCAATGAAGAAAGCAAGTAGCTTATAATAAAAGAGATTTATTCCCATTACCTCAGCCGCCAGGTCATTATCTCGGACGGCAATAAAGGCTCTGCCCACCCTAGTTCTTGCCAGATTCTTGGCAAGAAAGGTGCAGAGGATGGCAATGGTCGTGATGAGATAGAATTGGCTTGCCTCGCTCTTAAAGACAAATCCCCCAATGGAAGCATAGGGCACTTTGATACCAACAAAGCCACCGGTTATTCCCCAGTGATTAATAACCCAGATAATAATAAACTGGGCAGCGATAGTGGTAATTGCCAGATAAAAGCCTTTGACCCGCACTGAGGGAATACCGAAGACAAGCCCGATGAGTCCAGCGGTAAGCCCGGCACAGAGCAGTCCTACTAAGAAGGGAAGCTCCAGGCGGTTGGTTAGAATGGCAGCAGTATAGGCACCCACGGCAATGAAGCCAGCATGACCGATAGATAATTGCCCGCAGTACCCAATAAGGATGTTTAGACCGGTGGCAGCAATAAGGGTAATACCAATCAGGTTAGATACGCCCAACCAGTAGTTACCCAAATACAGTGGCAGGGTAAAGACGAACACTAGTAAGCCAATAAGCAGTACCCAGTGTGTTCTGGTTCGAAGAATAGCCATATCAGTGTCATAGGTATAATCGCGGGTTCCGCAAGGTAAACTCATCGGTTATATCCTCTCTATCCTGACCTCTCCAAATAGCCCGTAGGGCTTGATAACCATAACGATTATTATAATGACGAAGGGTATAATATCTTTAATTCCAGCCCAAATAAAGGGGGTAAGATAGCCGCCACCGAGGCTCTCGCAGAGTCCAATTATTGGTCCGGCGACAATACAACCGAGGAAGGAATCCAGACCGCCGAGTATAACTACTGAGAACGCCTTAAGTCCGGTCTCAACCAGACCGTAGGTAATGCCACCGATGCTAGAGATTAGAATACCGCCAATAGCGGCAACTACACAGGCAAACATCCATGACCTAGAGAAAATAATAGTCACTGGAATGCCGCAAGCTTGAACGGCTAGCTGGTCATCAGCGGTTGCCCTCATGGCAATACCCATCTTATGATATCGGAAGAACAGAGACAAAAGACCAAATATAAGTAGAGAGATACATACCACCCAGATATATTCCTGAGAGACTACAGCCGGACCGATATGGATGGGCTCCGTGGGGAATAGGCGTGGTAGAGCATCTACACTCCACGGCCAGATAAAACTTACTATCCCCTCAATAAAGTAGGCTACCCCCAGTGTTACCGTGATTAAAGCCAAAATAGGCTGAGCAATCAGAGGACGTAGAGCAAATCTCTCAATCGCCCAGCCCAGAAACAGGGCAAACAAAATAACCAGAATGAAACCAAGCCAGTAGGGAAACCCAGCCTGAACCAGCATCCCGTAGGTAAACCAGGAAGAAACCAGTACTATCTGACCCAGAGCCAGATTGGCGACACTACTGGATTTCCAGATAAGGGCGAAGCCCAGAGCAATTAGGGCATAAACCATTCCCACCGATATGCCGGTAATCAAAAATTGAAGTAACTCAGCCATTTACTGCCTCTTTCTAGACATTCCTCACCTTGATAGTTGTGGTTACTACCCCTTCCCTACCATCTCTATAGGTTACTGGGGCACTTATATTTACCTCCTCCCCCTCCTTATACATGGCATTGATTAAGTCTTTATACCGCTCCTCCATAAAGCCCCTCCTCAGCTTTCTGGTTCTGGTGAGTTCGGCTTCGTCAGGGTCAAACTCCTTGTGGAGCAGGACAAATTTTCTTACTCTGGCTGGCTCGGGTAAATAGCTGTTTACCCGAACCAAGTCCTTTTGCACTAAATCGGCGACCTCCTTTTTCTGGGATAGGTCAACAAAAGTAGTATAGGGGATACCATTGCGCTCAGCCCACTTACCTACTATAGCAAAATCTATGTTTATTATTGCCGAGACAAATTCCTTATCCTTACCTCCGATGACCATGGCATCCTTTATGTAGGGGCTGAACCTGAGCCTACCCTCAATATACTGGGGGGCATATTTAATCCCTGAACTTAGCTCCCCCATATGCTCCAGCCGGTCCATGAATATCAGGTCTCCCTCCTCATTAATATGGACAGCATCCCCAGTATGGCACCAACCATCTATTAAGGTAGCCGCGGTTTTGCCCTGGTCTTTATAGTACCCCCTAAACATACAATCGCTTCTAACTAGGAGTTCTCCCTCATCAGTTACCCTGACCTCAGTGCCAAGTGCTGGTCGCCCCACACTCTCAAAATTGATTTCCCCCCTAGCATGGGAGGAGATAAAGCCAGCTTCAGTGCTAGCGTAGTTCTGCCTCAGCTCAATACCTATGGCATGGATTAGCCGAAAGGCATCCAGACTCAATACAGAGCTGCCGGTGACAGCAAACCTGACTTTACTTAAACCTAGCTTATCCTTGAGTGGCTTAAACAAAAATATATGGGCTACCCCATAAATAGCCTGCCAAAACAGATTTGGTGTTTTGCCCTGGAATCTGATATCGGCAATTTTATGACCTACGGGCAGGAATAGGCGATAGAAGAAGCGTTTTAAGGGGTGAGCATCCATTATCTTTACTTGAATATCACTGACCAGACTTTCCCATTGGCGAGGACCATATATCACAAAGTTAGGGCCAGCTTCTCGGGTATCTTCAGCAATGGTTTCCGGCTCCTCAGGAAAGTTCAGCCTTGCTCCAGTCAGCAAATGGGGAATAGTAGCAAAATAGCTATCTCCCACCCAAGCCGCCGGGAAGTTGGAAATCAAATCATCATCTTCATTTAGTGGATAGCGGCTAACAAACCCCTTAGCCGTATTTATCAGGGCGCGGTGGGTAAGTATTGCTCCCTTGGGTAAGCCGGTAGTGCCTGAGGTGTAGTAAATAAAGGCAAT
>Ga0315282_10010068_pt1 | contig 14912 bp, 14 predicted proteins | sample YL17G07_20_MG_FD_203693 | JGI IMG/M metagenome (GOLD analysis project Ga0315282, IMG submission 203693) | Sediment microbial communities from Yellowstone Lake, YNP, Wyoming, USA - YL17G07_20 | ecosystem: Environmental > Aquatic > Freshwater > Lake > Sediment | place: USA: Wyoming | collected... | reverse complement strand
CATTCCAGTGAATATTTGAAACCTAATTTTTCAACTACTTCTTTGAAATGTTTCTGCTTCTTTCTTAGTCTCAAATCGCTCGGAGACTTAATTTCTATGAAGATTAATTTCCCATCTTTAACTGCAATACAATCACAAATTGTTCCATTGAAGAATTCATCATATTCGCCTCGAATTCTTTTTATCACTTTCCATTGATGCACTAATCCATTCTTGGCGTTTCGTCTTAGCAGGTCTCTCTTGGCCGAACTTGCTCCTCCCCTCTTACCCATTTTAGATAATCGGATAATCGATTGGGATATTGAGAAAGAGCAGAGATTGCTCCTTTTCTTCCAAGGTTCCTGAAGTAATCTTGACCATACTTCTTTTTCAGAGTTTTTGCAGTTTTCTTATTGCCCTCTTTTGTTCCTGGCATCTCTAATTAACTTCTCCTATATTATTGTGCTTCAAATATTTATGATAAATAGCGCTTACCCCTATTTAAACTTTTTTAATTGATGAAAATGGTGCAGGGGGCAGGATTTGGACCTGCGATGTGTCCTGTGTAGGAGGTTTCTCACGGGCTGAACAGTCGTTCTTAGCCGTCCTTAGCATCGGGACTTGAGCCACGGGCTTAAGCTTCGGGCCTAAAGACTCCCGCCTTCAGTTGCACACTACTATGTTTGGAACATAGTAGTTCCGTGCTTGGCTACCCCTGCAAAACATGATATAGGTTATCATTCCTTATAAAGATTATCATTGAATTACATTGAAAGAAGTACTAATTATACACAACTTGTCAATATATGCAAAAGTTTTCTTCTCTTCTCCTAAAACTCAGGCTACAACTATGCTTATGCTTGGTTTAATCTTGTTTTGTATGGCAAACTGCAGGGCGTTCCAGCCGCGTTGTCTGCGTTGATAGACTTGTCTATTGAAGACCATTAGTTTAACTTGGTCGAAGTCTGGTGAGTCGAAATCTTGTAGTACGGGAAGTATCGTTCCAGCGTCTTTGTTTTTGAAGTACACGAGGAAAACGGTTTCGTCCTCGATGTCGACGGCAACTACAAAATAACATTTAAAATCAGCAATGCCGAAGCTCCAGTCTGAGGGAACACCGGCCAAAATTGCCCCAGCAGCTTCTGTTACACATTTGACGTGTTTGTTGTCCAGAAAATATAGTCGGCCAGACAATCCATTGCACAGTTTGAACGCGTACCCTTCGCCAGCTGCAACTTTCAAAATCTTTTTTTGCAGGCCAAAGAAACGGGGCTCAGCTTTCTTTTTCAACCACAGTTCACTACAAACAACAGAAGGGAAAACTACGATTTAAACTTTTCCTGAACACTTTTTTTGAGTGCTAGCCAGCAAAAGCTTTTTCAACAAGTTCCTACCTATATTACATGGGGTTCAAGTGAAAAGGGAAAGCAGGTTACGTGAATTTGCAGAGACAATTTACTCAGCATTAGCCCTTTTTGTAATGATCGTTGCTTTTCCTGTTTTTTTGGTTTTTCTTTTGTTTTCAGTTCCGAACGCGACGCAACATTTGCTTTTGACAATTCCCATTCCCAAGAACGCTTCATTAAACATGGCTGCACTGTTTCTTGACTCGGGCGAAGTTGAACTGTTCAGTCGCCTGCAAAAACTTGGAAACCTAAAAAGAAGCAAAAAAGAGATAGTCATCAAGTACTGCGGCGCACAAATATACTACCCTGAATCAAACACTTTTTTCATAGGCGGAAAAGAGTACACACCAACAACGATAAACGTGAAAAAACACACAGAACCCACACCCACTGAAGACCCTTTTTACTAACTGCAAAAGACAGCAAGAAAATATAGAAACCCACTTCATCTAAAGGTAAGCTAGGAGACTCCCTCATTTAATGAGAGATGAATGACAAACCTTAAATATCCCACGCGACATGTACTTTCGGCGAAAACCTAGCAATTCCATCCGCTCTTAAGGCGGACGAATTCGGTTGTTCTGCCAACCCGCAGAGGCGACCCAATCTAGACCAATCGGTGCAAAGCCGAGGAATGAAAGGGTTGGCATCCAAAAGCGGGAACACAGACACAAACAATGGAGACTCGAAACAAATGAGAATGAGACTCAAGTCTAACATTGGCTACAACACAAAAACCAGCGAAAGCTTTTAACCCCTCCAAACCCTAACAGCAGCCAAACTTCCTTTTGTAACTCCGGTTGATCCTGCCGGACCCCACTGCTATCAGGATGGGACTAAGACATGCTAGTTGAACGTTCCAAGCCAAAACGGAACGTAGCGCACAGCTCAGTAACACGTGGCTAACCTGCCTTTTGGACGAGAACACCCCCGGGAAACTGGGACTAATTCTCGATAAGCGAAGAAGTCTGGAATGACTCTTCACTAAAAAGACGTTTTGGTTACGCTCCAAAACGCCGCCAAAAGATGGGGCCGCGACCGATCAGGCTGTTGGTGAGGTAACGGCTCACCAAACCTATAACTGGTACGGGCCGCGACAGCGGAAGCCCGGAGATGGGAACTGAGACAAGATCCCAAGCCCTACGGGGCGCAGCAGTCGCGAAAATTTCGCAATACGCGAAAGCGTGACGAAGCTATCCTAAGTGCCATCTGCTGAAGATGGCTTTTCTCCAGTGTAGATAGCTGGAGGAATAAGAAGAGGGCAAGTCGGATGTCAGCCGCCGCGGTAATATCCGCTCTTCGAGTGGTGGGGACAATTATTGGGCTTAAAGCGTTCGTAGCCGGCTTTGCAAGTCTCCTGTTAAATTCAACGATTCAATCGCTGAGCCGCAGAAGATCCTGCTAAGCTTTGAGGACGGGAGAAGTCGACGGTACTCCTAGGGTAGGGGTGAAATCCTATAATCCTAGGAAGACCACCATTCGCGAAGGCAGTCGACTAGAACGTGCCTGACGGTGAGGGACGAAAGCTGGGGGAGTGAACCGGATTAGATACCCGGGTAATCCCAGCCGTAAACGATGCAGGCTAGGCGTCGAGTTGGCTTAGTGCCGCCTCGGTACCGCAGGGAAACCGTTAAGCCTGCCGCCTGGGAAGTACGGCCGCAAGGCTGAAATGTTGGGGAATCTAAAGCAACTCTAAAAAGAAGCTTAAAATTGCCTTAACACAGCAAACTTAAAGGAATTGACGGGGGAGCACCACAAGGCGCGAAGCCTGCGGTTTAATTGGAGTCAACGCCGGAAATCTTACTAGGAGCGACAGCAGAATGAAAGCCAGATTAAAGGTCTTGCCAGACGAGCTGAGAGGAGGTGCATGGCCGTCGCCAGTTCGTGCCGTAAGGTGTCCTGTTAAGTCAGGCAACGAACGAGACCCACATCTTTAGTTGCAACCAGCCACACGCTGGGCACTCTAAAGAGACTGCCACTGTTTAAAGTGGAGGAAGGAGTGGGCCACGGCAGGTCAGTATGCCCCGAATCTCCTAGGCCACACGCGGGCTGCAATGGCAGGTACAATGGGTTCCAACCTCGAAAGGGGGAGGCAATCTCTAAAGCCTGCCGTAGTTGGGATCGAGGGTTGTAACTCACCCTCGTGAACATGGAGTGCCTAGTAATCGCGTCTCACTATGGCGCGGTGAATACGTCCCTGCTCCTTGTACACACCGCCCGTCGTTGCATCCAAGCGACTCTTGGGTGAGGCGTGGTCCTTTTGTGGCTGCGTCGAATCCAAGTTTCGTGAGGAGGCAAAAGCCGTAACAAGGTAGCCGTAGGGGAACCTGCGGCTGGATCACCTCCTTTAAAAGCTGTTGTTGGGGGGAGAATGCGGTTGGTTTTTGTGTTGTAGTTCGTGTCTGTTGTTTTGTTGGGGGCGAGTTTGGAGCGTTTAATAGAAGTCTATGTTTGTCAGTTTGGTTGCAACAAGTTTATAAGGTGCTTTGATTATTTTGTTTTGGGGAGGCAACCGCGATCTCCTCGGTATGTAGGCCTGGTGGTCGACGGGAGTTAAAAGCGGCTGCCTGTAAGTCCTGCCTCCCCACTACCGATTATCGGAACATTTAAATCTTTCTCGAGCAATTATTCAATTATGCTCAAAGGTAAGTTTGATCGCTTGAGAAAGATGAATTGGAAGTTGGTGGCTAGTGTTGGTTTTGCTGTTTTTTGGGTTTACGGGATGCTGACTTTAACTGCGGTTTTTGGTTCAACTGTGAGTTTGGATGTTGCGAACTCGTTTGTCGGGTTTGCGAAGGGGTACTCCTCGTTGTTTGTGGCAAATCAAAACTTCACTGCTTTTTTTATTATTTTGAACAACATGCTCGTTTTTACTCTTCTGCTTTACGTTCCATATAATATTAGTGTTGCGTTCACTGGTTTTATTATTGGGTGCGTGTTGAAAGTTAAAGGGCTTGTTGGGGCGGCTGTGCTTCCTGTGTTGGGTTCGTTGTATGTGCAGCCGTTTGCGATTTTTGAGCTTGGCGCATATGTGGTAGCGATAACCGTTGCGATATACAGCAGACTGCATGATCGAGGTTGTTACGAAGAAGAAGATGAATTTAGATGGTCTACCAAATATCTTCTGGCGGTTATGGTTGGATTCCTAATGCTTATGATCGCAGGACAACTCGAAGCTGCTTTACTCTAAAATACAACTAAATTAGAGAACAGTAGAAATAAGTTAGCTTGCATATAACCTCTCATGGTTTACTGAGGTTTATTTCCATTGTTGCCCAGTTCAAAACGATGTTGCCAGCCACGTTGTTGAAGGCGGTTAAACCGTAATTGGTTTCAGCAACGCTTGTGATGATGAAGACGGCTTGGCTACCACTCATCTCGTATGGAAAAGCGTACGTCCACTTGTCAGTCCAGTTCATAGCTTTCTCGTTGAGGTAAAGTGTTCCGCAGGTGCTGGTGAACGGCGCGTTGTCGTACTCGTACACTGCCTGATAATAAATGCTTCCACCTGTCCTAGTGTCGACGACGTTGTTCAATATGCCACAAGCAGTGATTTTTATTCTGTCTACAATAATCGTTCTTCCTGTGCAGTATGATCCCTCCGCATCCTTGCTGTCCCACGTTTTCGCACGCCAGTAGTAGAGACCAACGGCTGAAGGGAGAGTCATAGATTGAGTTGCTTCCTCATCGTTCCAACTTCCATGCGTTGGCTCTGGGCTAACTAATTTTCTTGAGAAGAAATTGTCCATCAAAGCGGTTCCAGAAGCCCCAGACGAATATGCTTCTAAATAAATGTAACATATGGTTGAAGCCAAGTTCCACGTTTCACTGGCTCTCAAACTATTTCCTTCATAAAATTCTATTGTGCTATTTGCTTTGCGTATCATTATCGTGTTTGTGTCTGCGACTGAAGTGCCGGAGTAAAGAGTCATTGCACCCCCTTCCTTTTTACGTTGAACGTAGAAGCTGTTCAGTTCATAAATCATTAGCCGATACCAGTTCGCTTCACCCCAAAGCCCGCTTGAAGTGACCTTTGTTGGAACCAGCCACATAACCACTTGACCTAAACCATCTCGGCTTGCGAAAGCTTGCAACTCAAAGTTTGACATAGAAAACGCGTTTACGCTAACAAACCACGCTTCGCTTCCGCCACTAGAGCAGTATAGTTCAAGATGCTGGTTTGTTTCGGTTGCGGTTCCGCCTAAAACGCTGCCCCCCACCCAAAGGTTTGGGTCCCGTGAGTTGTCGTTGAAGTCGTCGCCTTGACTCCATAGGGATGCTTCTTTAATGTTGCTTGTAGTTGTAGCAGCACTGTTGCCATAATAAATGTAAAAAGTAACTGAACTATCCAAGCTGTCAGATAGTTCAACCCAGAAGTTCGCGTATTCTCCGTCAACCTTACTTTCCATCCAGTAGTCCAAAGGAGTAGTGCAGTCATTGTCAGTAAATCTTACATCTCCAAAATCTGTGCGACATTTGCCATTGAGAATTACTTCGGGTCCTGTGCTGTACAGTCGGAGACAAACTGGCCCATAAACTGGCACAATGTTCCAAGAGTTTAGGAAACAGTAATACTGGTTTCCAATGGTTCCAACTTGGGCAAAGTTGTTGTGATTGTAGTACCCGTCGTTTGGGTTCAAAGTTTTCGGTCCTAAAGCTACATTGTTGTTTGGAAAATCGCCGTTCACGTTGCACAAATTAATTATTTGGCCAGCACCAGGACTAGTTTCATAATGAAGTATCAGCGTGTCCGAGTCAACGAAACAGTCTGGCACGATTGGGTAAGCTGCACCTTCTGGGTTGAGGACGATGTTTCCCGCATTTCTTAGTTGTCCATCCTTCGTCCACGGGAGAGTTTCAATGCTTGTCGAGGTTGCCCTGCCCAAACTGTACTTACCAGCACTGTCTCTGGCTTCGTAAACCATTAAATAGGTTGTTCCCAACTTTGTGGTTACTGGCGAGGCAACCCACGCGTCATCATAACTTCCTGTGCTTCCGACATTAAGAACTTCACCCACATACGTGTAGCTACCGCTCAATGTAAAGTCGGCAGTGGTTCCCACCTTATACAGCCGAATAGGATAATAGATGTCTTCGATTGGGCAGCATTGAATGAACAGGTAGATAGTGCTTCCCTCAATAAGGATAGTGGGGTCTCTCACCCCATCTGTGCGACCAATGACCTTTACAGGAGTGTCCCAAGTGGTGAAAGGTGACTGGCTTTTAGTGTAGAAAATGTCGTCCCCTAGGTTTCCACTTGTTGTTGCTCCAAACCACACGTGCAAGTATGCTCCCGTCCAATAAACTGCTGTTTGGGCGGAGACAATTGATCTGTCTGATGGAGTTGGAAGCGTAGACACTATTAAAGTGTATGGAACAATCTTTTCAACATCTGAATTATAAAAAGTTTTAAGGTTTACTTGATAGTTGTTTCCAGCGCCCAGTGCGGCGTTTATCATGTGGCTTTTTCGGTAATTCCAACCAGACAACCAGAGCACTTTTCCTGTGTCTATTACTGGCGATGCAAAGTTAATATCATCATCTAATTGTAAGCGGTAAGCGCTTTGCGTGTCACCAGGGTTGGGATCATTGAAACTCCAAGAGAAAGAAACCAAAGTGGAAGGGTTGAAGCGTGCGTTGGCCGAGGGAAGACTCAATGTTGGAGCGTCTGGCGGATTATTTGTGGCACAGATAAATACAACTTCGTAATAGGCGGGTCTAGTGTCTGCTGAATTAATCGTGTGTTGATGACCGCCTGTTGAGGAAACGGGGTGAGTGTGTACCCAAGCATCATTGTTAAATGTATGAAAATGGTCTCCAGCACTAGCATCCAAACCTGCAACATATCCACTTGTACTAGCTACTCCCACCGTTCCATGCGTGTGAGCACCAGCCACATTTGTATCAGCATGTTTATGTGCAGCAGAAAAAGGGTCTTGTGTATGGCTATGCTCGCCCGAAACTCCATCAGTGTGTGAATGCGTATCGCCCCCACCAGTTCCACCAGGATTCACACCAGCAGCCGCGCCTCGAATGAATTTAGCTCTTAGATTTGGTAGAGAGGATGTGCCGTCACAGATAGAGAATCCACTGGGAATATTAGCTATTGATCCTGCCCAAATCAAAATTCCGCCAGTTGGAATGGATGATGCTGCCGTGTTATAAATGAATACAACATCATAATGTGCCGGAAGAGAACTAGCTGTTTGCGTAGTGTGAGTGTGGCCTCCACCAGAAGCTAACGTATGTGTATGTGCACCAGTGGAACTTGTTGCTGTATGTTGATGGGTAAATTGAGAACCAGCATCACTTTGTACGTACGCATTAGAACCACCCGCCCTTTTAACACTTCCATGATAATGTAGAGTAGAATCAGAATTAAAAGTATGACTATGAGCTCCTTGACTATCAGATGTAGCATGTGTGTGGGCTCCAGCAGAAGTGGTTGTGTGGTAATGAGTTTCGGAACCGCCGGTTGCACCAGCATTTTGTTCGTTTGGAGCACCACTTATGAATCTACCCCGCAAATCAGGTCGTCCACTTCCACCGTCACATAAATCCCACCCAGCAGGAATGTCGGCGATTGAGCCAGTCCAAACTATTATGATTCCAGTTGCTACGGTTGCTGAAGGCGTTGCTTGAATAAATAAAACTTCATAGTAGGGGGGTCTAGTGTCTTCCGCACCAGTAAATGTATGAATATGATTACCCCATTCCGCACTAGCTGCGCCAGATGTGTGAGTATGTGCCCCCGCACTGTTTACCGTGTGTGTATGAGCACCACCTGAAGTCGGAGCAGACGGTATATAAACTGAATACGTTCCACCTGAACCAGGGCCCCCTGTTGTACTGTGAGTGTGCGCACCAGCAGAACTGGTTGTATGTTGATGTGCCCCCGCTGATTGTAAAGCGTGAGTGTGAGCTGTTCCCGCCGGTTGCTCCGTGTGAATGTGATTATTGGAGCCACCCGTTGCTCCCGCCTCGCTTCCAGCAGGTGCTCCTCTTATGAATCGGGAGCGAAGGTCTGGCGTTCCGTTTGAACCGTCACATAAAAGCCATCCTGCGGGAATATTACTTGTTGTGCCAGACCATATTGCAATGGTTCCCGATGTAGCGCCGGAAAGACTTTGTAGCGCCACGTAACCAAAAATGCTTCCAACCAGTATCGTTGCAAGCGCTAAAACGCCGAGTAAGCGACTGGCTGCTGAAGTTTGGGACATAGCATTTAACCAAACATTTAGGGTTATATCCCTTTTTAAATTTTTGTGGAAAATCGCGAAAGATGAACTTTGAAACAGGCGTCCACGATTTTTTATTTCTTATCTTGTTTTCGTGTTTTTTGCGAAATTGCATCTACCCTGAATGCTACAGCTAACACATTTCGGATTGTTTTTTGTGCAAAGGTTTGACGCGAACTCGATGAGAAGTGCATGAAACGTTTTCAACTCTGAAACGTTCGGTATTTGATTAGGAACCTTGTTAAGTGTGCCATCGTCAACCGAAACTCCGTAAAACCGGTTTATGACTCTTCGGGCTGGTTGCGATGCGGGGAAAACTTTTCTGTTAAATGCGAAGAGCAGAATAGTGTCAGCAGTTTCAGGTCCAACCCCCTTAACGCTAAGCAGCAGAGATCTCAACTCTTGATCCGACTGATTTTCAGCATTAGTTGTTAGCAGAAGCTCAGCTAGACTTCTAAGCGTCTTAGGTTTACGCGTAACGAAACCAGCAGGACGAACATGTTCAGCAACTAAGTATTCGTCAGCTTCTAAAAACTTTTTAAGGTCAAGTAGACCTGCCGAATCTAGGTTGCAAATTGCTCTCTGAACGTTGCGCCACGCAGTATTTTGAACAAGCACCGCTCCGACAACACGTTCAAAAACTGCTGTGACTGGCGCTGGCCAATCTAAACCTACTTCAACGTGCCACCACTCATTAGTCAATATTGAACAGAGAAACTTTTCACGTAGTATCTGAAACAACTCAGTAGCTCGAATCAATGACACCAATCCACATTAGATTCCATGTAAAAGATCAATTTAAGTCTTTTTATTCACGACAGAAAAACTTTAAAAGCAGCCAAAACCATGTTAAAGTTGGCTCGCAGACACCGAACCGAGAGACCAACCCCACGGTTCATGCCTCCAAAGGTTGGCGTGGCGCCCTTGAGCAGGGTGCGAGGCGTTGAGCGCGGCCCCAAGACTCATGGGGAACGCGATCGGATCAGCGGGCCAATTATATAAGGTAGCAAGAGGCAGAGCATTTTTGGCTCTCCTAGGAACGGTAGTAGCCGTCCGCCCCTTGCTTTTCATACAGCTTTTTTGTACCTTTCCACTTTTTGTGAGAGTGTCGGTTTAGCAAGTTTCTTTTATGGCGAAAGTCATCGAAATAATAGAAAAGTTTAAAAACGTCTGAGACAATTAATTATTTGGCGCATCTGAAAATGACGAGTTAACCTTAACCGATTTAGCCCCGTTGCGGGGATCGGCGGTGGGTGGTGAACTATGGTTTGGTTTGCCCAAAAGTCTGGATCAGATGCACGAGGTGTGGCCGAGTTTTCTTAAGGTACGACTATGGAAAAGGCAAGAGGAGAATGCACAAGTGGACAGCAGGAAGAAAAGGCTACAGCGAGAACACCCACGCGAAACTCTCAGACTCTTGCATCCTCTGTCGTGGACCTGTCGAGATAATAGATCCGCCAAAAAACATAAAATAGCTGGCTTCAACTTCGCATGCTTGAAAACCAGCCGAGCTCCTCTTTAGCTACGGCACAATGTCTGCTAGGAGCCACTCTAAAAAGTTTCGTTGTAAACCAAGCGTCTTCGCGACACAGTATGCTAAGTGTTTATGTGTTTTCCAGCGCACCTTCCATCAACATGAGATAAAACAAACAAAAATTTAAGCGTTCCTATAGTTCTTTGAACCATTGTTTGGAAACGATATATAACAATTTTGTTGTATAACAGTTTTGTTGCATATTTCTGATACTGCTAAAAAACAGTTTGTTTTTGAGAGTAAAGGCTTAAATACTCAGTTGATTCTATTATTGTTGATGTTCGATGTTGCAAGTAAACGTGTCCATCTTGAAAATGTCTGCGGAGCGGTTTTTAACTGATGTGCTACCGCAACCCATACACATCAACGTTAACATTAACATTTTAGAGGCTGAAAGCAAAACGGAGAACCGGTTGGAAATTCCTTTTATTTTAACTGTAAACTACAATCCTTCCGTAGCCAGCATAAACATTCAGGGAAAAGCAATTATTTTGGGCGAAAAAAACGAGGTGAAAAAGGCCTACGACGAGTGCGAACGCAACAAAGCGTCGCCGCCGGCAATTGCTCAAGCAATATCCAACATAGTTTTCGTTGAGGCTTTGTTAATCTCGAAAGCGTTGAATATTCCGCCACCACTCCCTCTGCCTCAAGTTCCAGCGGCTAAACACGAGACAAAAGTAGACTATCGAGTATAACAAAAAACTTTTAAGCTAAACCGTTTACATGTTTTTGTGGAAGTTGACGACCGACTGTCGGGCATCGATGCCTGAGGAAACTCCGCCCACCATTGGCAAACGAGACCTTCGCAAGAGGGTATGGCGAAAGCCTTGGCAACGGAACAGAAACGAAACGTCCACTTACCCGATGACTATGACGCATACAAGTTGAAGAGGGCTTGTGGAAACGGTGAAACGGCCGCCCCTCGGGGTGCAAGGGCAAGCAGCGTTGATGAGTTGCCTGGAGACGCGGGTAGCCTGCTTAGATGAATGTCGGTTTGAAACAGAAGGCGGGTTACGATCAACTTCCCATTTTTTTCTTTTTTGCTTCTTTCTCAGCTAAAAGTAGTTCATCCTTTGTGAATTTTGGCGGCTCTAACGTTTGATAGGTTGGATCGTTCAAGAGGAGTTTTGCCACTTCAAGTTTTACCTTTACCGCCTCTCGTGGAGGACAAGGCTTTAGCGGAATCTTTGTTTTTCCAAATTGGAGGTATGCTTTTCTTTGTTTTTGGTTTCTTGTTTTTTTATTACTCATTTTTTTCATCCACACTTGAGCTGATTGGGGTAACAATACTCAGCGGGTCATTTAAACTTTTTTATGCTGTCTGAACCCGACAAAAAACTGCGAAATTCGTTTGAAATTTCATCAAACTTTTTAAGCATATGCAAGTACTGCAAGTGAGTAGTAATGAAAACCAGAATAATTGTCTTATCTTCCGTTTTGGGCTTTTTGGTAGGTTTAAGCTTGAAAGCAACCTTTTTTCAGATAAATCTCGTGCTCGGCATCGTGATGGCTGCGATCTGCACTATTATTCTGTTTTCTTGGAGTATTAACGAGCTTAGAAAGAAAAGAGGGCCAAGCGGGCTAGTAGCTACAATTCTGTTTTTTGTTTGTTTTCTTGCTGGACTGAGCGTTGTTCTCTGAAAAAACGAAAACTTTAAGTTTCATAACATTTAGACTTTCAAGTTGAGGTGTGTATTTGCCGAAGCCAACAAAGTGTGCTTGTGGAAAAACGTTTTCAACACCAAAGGATTTCAAAAAACACAAAAAGAAATGCCCTGAATGCCAGCCAGAACCGAAGCGAAAGTAAGCGATAGCAAAAAAATATAGTTTTGCACTTACTTACTATGTTTTAACTTGAAGCCAAACGCGTGAAGCTTCGGCAAAACATGAAACTCCCAATTTTAGTTGTGAACGTCAAGTTTGCCCCGTTTCACCCATTTTAGCTTGCACTTTCCGCAAACTTCATCTATTTTCTTTTCTTCTAGGCCGAATTGTTTCATAACTCGTTTGCGAGTGTCTTCGGCGCCGTTGCTTATTTCCATGCAACACGCAAAACAAATTACTCCTTTAAGCAGTGGACAAGACACGTAGCCAACATCATCGTCGCTGTGGCCCACACACAGCAAACATTTAACCTTTCTCTTCTTCAGTCCTTCCCTCTTTGCTTCGACTTTTTTAGGCATATCTTCTCAAACATGATAGAAAGCCGCGGCAGATAAACTTTTTCCTTAACTGATTTACGCTGATGATTTTTAAATTGATCGGAAGTTTCGCCATTCCAAAAGAAAAGCTAACCTTTATATTTTGCGGCACTAATGTAGTTTAGTGATTTCCTTGGGAGGGATCTGGTGAATCGTTTCCTTTTAGTCTTGCTGATTGTGTTGGTAGCCATTGGCTTTGCAGTCAACTTTTTCTATCAGTCTTTTTTTACTCTCTTTTTCGTCTTGGTTTCTACCGTGCTGTGCGTTCTCGTTGGGTTTAGTTTTGTTGTTCTAAGCTTGGTTAAAAAGGATGCTGCGGAATTTCCGTTTTTCGTTGAGGGTGAGCAGTTGGCGAGGCAAATGCATGTTAAAGTGTCGAAATTCAAGGTGACCAAACTTATGGATGGAGCGTTTTTCAGCAGACTAGACCGAACCCTCGTTGTCGGAGAAGCTTGTCTGAAGTTTCCAAACGAGGTTATACTGGCAATAATAGCGCACGAGCTAGCACATAGTTTACAAACAAAAAAGATCGTAAAACTTTTTCTTCAGTTCATGATTCTTCCAGCAGCTGCTACCTTTCTTTTACTGCTACTGTTGGATCCTCTAATGCAAAATGTTGCTGGTCTCTTTTTTTCTCTAGTTTATTTTCCATTTGCGTTGCACAAGATAAACTGGGCCCTCGAGTTCGACGCGGATAAAACTGCGGTGAAATTTGTTGGTCAAAATTCGTTGGAGCAAGCGTTACTTTTAGCTTCTGGAAGCAAAGTTAACCGAGCAACTTTGACGCATCCTTCCCCCGCCGAGAGGATAAGAAGAAGTAAGAGCTATTAAGTTTGCCAATTACAGCAATTTTCCACACATATTGTTTTGGCCTCGTTTCTATTGGTATTCCGTGTTTGAATGCTGTTGTGAACACGTTGACACCCATCGCTTCAGGCTTCAAAGTGTAGCAAAAACCGTTAGGCAACCGTGAAATAAGCTTTTCGCACTTCTGCCTCAACGTTTTCTCCACGGTTTTTTGCCAATACAACACGCATTTAGCCTGTTTTTCAGTCCATTTCGGATGCTTCTTTAACATTTTGGCTACGTGCTCTGTCAAGTCAAAACGGACTGCTACTAAAAAGAAGGGCGGCTCAAACACTTCGTTGAACCGTTTTGCTTGAGGAGGACAATCCACCCGTTTTCCATATGCTGGACAGCCTTTCGGGTGATCGGGATAGGGTAATTTACACCATTCTCTCGCGCGTTCAGTACAATCAATTGAATCAAGCCGGATCCGCACAGTCAACATAATTTTCACCTTTAAATTGTTTCTGGAACGTTTTCGAAGATTACTGGAGCAACCTGTTTTGCCAGGGCTAACATTCTATTTGCAAGCTCGCGTATTTCCCACTGTGCACGCTCGTCGTTTCTAAGCCGACAGAAGTGAAGAAGCTCCCGCGCGTTCATCGTAACCACTATGTGAGTTTCAACGCCCATAGGCAAAACGAACCGTGCATTCTCTCTTGGAACGCCTGCTTTGATCAACTTGCGATAAACTTCACGAGCGCTTTTGCCTTGTTTTTCGAAAAGTTTTACCTGCTCATTCGGAATTGTTGGGGGCAAAACAGTGTTTAACCCTTCTGGATCAACTGCTCGGATGCTTATTTGGCTGTAACTGGCCAATCTATGCCTGACGAGTTGGTGACTACAAATTCGTGAAATGCCGGAGATGCTGAAGGTGAAGTTGGCGTGTTCTAAGACGCTGAAATGTTCTACTTTCTTTGCGAAACGTATGCGCCGTGCAGTCTCCTTCTTTTCTTTTTGGTTTGTGAGCTCGTGCATAGCTTTTTTTGAGTGGCAGCTTCTCATTGCCAAGGCAACTAGGTCATCTACATTGTATCCTACGTATTTCGGTGAGAATTGTGTATAGGCTACAAGGTGCACTTCCATAGTTTCGCCTATCTTAATTAACACAAGCCACAATAAAAACCTTATGCTTCCAAAAACTTTTTAAACGGGTAATCACATACTTTTGGTAGCGTCTGGTGAGTATATGGAAAGTGAAGATCAAAAAATAGGTTTTGTGGCTAGTGGAAGCACAGCAACATACGCTTATATTCTGTTGATAGAGAAACGCGAAGACGAGGTTAAAGAAGAGTCATTCGCGTATGTTGTGGATCGCGGCGACAAAGTTTTTGGGATATTGCGTTCTGGCAGAGGCGTTGACGAAAACCTCAAGACTGGCGGCTACAGTCCAGGAATAGCTTACGCAAAGAAGGGGTTAGAACCTTCAAGTTCAAGACGTTCTTTTTCATACGTGTTCTCAGTGATTGGACGCGTGCACGACAACGTGTTGAAAGGAAACCGGCTTATTTTGGTTCCTGGAAGCCCAGTTTACACAACCAAGGAAAACCCATTTAAAACCTGTGTTAAAGGCCTAGAGCTCAACGCTAGAGATTGGGAGATGCCGTGGAAAATCCGCTTCGACGAGACGGCACTAGCTCAGCACCTCTTTGTGGTTGGTAGTACTGGTTCCGGAAAAAGTTGTTTCGTCCGTTACGTTGTTTTTCCA
>Ga0315282_10010066_pt1 | contig 14918 bp, 16 predicted proteins | sample YL17G07_20_MG_FD_203693 | JGI IMG/M metagenome (GOLD analysis project Ga0315282, IMG submission 203693) | Sediment microbial communities from Yellowstone Lake, YNP, Wyoming, USA - YL17G07_20 | ecosystem: Environmental > Aquatic > Freshwater > Lake > Sediment | place: USA: Wyoming | collected... | reverse complement strand
CTGTTAAGCTTGGGTAAGGTTCGAACCGACACCGTGAAGAAGGCTTCCAGGGAACTGTTGAGAAGGTTCCCCGAACGGTTTAGTGGAGACTTTGAATCCGATAAGCAGGTTGTTAACGCACTCGTGATTACTCCATCGAAACGATTGAGAAATAGAATAACCGGCTACATTACAAGATTGAAAGTTGTAGAGGCGGAACGCGCAGCAGCTACACAAGTCGCTGCCGATTCATCAGAATCACCTCAACCTGATGAAGCTCCAGAATAACAGAAAACACGTATCCCGACCGTTATCGTTGCGAGTAATGCTAAAAGGGCAGTGTATCCTGTCCCTCTCGGAAAATCCCGAATACTGTTCGGGAAAACGGGTCAGAGAGTATCAGAAACATTCGAGAAGCGTTGAAGCGTATTGCACATTGTGGTCTGTGTCAAACACGTTCCGGATGCCACAGATATCCGCTTTGACCCCATCACACTGAACTTAATCCGAGAGGGCGTCCCATCGATCGTCAACCCCTTCTGCCTAAACGCGCTAGAAGAAGCAATTCGACTCAAAGAGAAACACGGCGGAACCATAACCGCAGTTTCCATGGGATCACTGCAAGCTCAGGAAGGCCTCCGTGAGGCACTTACCATGGGCGTCGATAGAGCAGTTATGGTGTCTGATAGGGAGATGGCTGGGGCAGACACGCTTGCCACATCGCATGCTATGATATCGGCTGGAAGCACCCCAAGGGCGGTTTCGGTATCTCTTACAAATATGGTTGAGAAGCATTGTCAGAGTTTTGTCGGTTGAAACTCGATCTTTAGGGTACCGTTCAGATTGCCCCAGTCGAATCTTGGCACACGTCTACGAAATCTCTTGAAGCGCTGGCTTAGAGCCTGGGAAACGATTGGTAGAGCTATTGTCGCGTCCGTGAAGCATTGCACCATTCTGGCACGTGGATGATATTTGCCCCAGCTCTGAGCTTCCTCAAAAGTGGAACCGCTAAGCCCACCCCATTGAGGCACATCGGTGGTGAATTGAATTGCAAAGTTGTGAGTGCGATCGTGTCGCGTCTGATAACTTGCTATGACGGCTGTCTGTTGGATGAAATTCTTTGGAACACCCCCGCCGACGATTATGACGGATGTGTGACGTGATTTTTCAGTGATTTTGGAGCTCTCATCAACATCACGCATGTGATCGACCACTACGTGACGCTTCCGGCGTCTGTTTGCGAACATCAACGAAAATCCAAGGCCACTGTCACAAAACGCCGGTACAAACACCGGGACACCTGCCTCGTAGGCTGCGACGCATATCCCGTCTCTTTCTCCCGCCTTTTCGGAAAACCATTTTCCGAACTCATGCATGATTTCCCGCGACGAGTAAGGTCGGCCGGATTGCAGGCGTGAAGAGAAATCTTTCTCGATCATAGTGTCTAGGTGGTAGAACTTCCTTTCATCTGCATACACATCATACATTCGGTCGATTCTGTGTCTTCGCAGCATCACATTGTCAATCTGATCGGTTCCTAGGAAGTGTTTGCCGCCTATTGTTTCGTAAGCGTCGTGGTAGAGCGTCGCGCCTGTGGTTACAAGGACATCAATCATTCTACGTCTGATTAGGTATGTGATTATTTCGCGCATCCCAGCCGGGACCATTGCCCCCGCAAGGCCCAACCATATGACCATTTCACGCTTCTTGAGCATCGAAGTCCAAGCATCAGCCGCTTCACCCAGCTTGCGCCCCTGAAATCCTGTCAACGCCATGTCCGCTACGAGTTCGCTGACGGTCTTGTCTGGATGAATTTTAATTGGGCGCGTTGGATGTTTCAGAACTTGATCGCGGTCCAAGTTGCTCGTCCCACTAGTCCATTCTCAAATCAATTAAAGCCTACCAAAGCTCGAAAGCAGCACGCAAAATTGAATGCAATCACGTTTCTCCCAGAATTTCATTTATCAATTTTGCATCATCGCTTTTCTTGCTCTTGTGTTGCTTCCAGTGTTTCTCAAATCTGTTGATGATTGCGAGAACATCTGTCACAGGGACCCAATCCGAAGTTATCGGATACATCTTCTCAGCCACAGGGGATCGCTCCAAGTCTTTGATCTCTTGCTTCACCTGTTCCAGATTCATTTCTCCTGACCGTTCAGGTAGTGCGGTCGTGTATGGATTTAGCTTATTCGATGAGGACGTTTCACGCGTTTCAAGAACTTTGGAATCCGCGATAATGCATCTTCGGCGCCTTTCTTTGATTCAACGACCTCCGTCTTTGTTCTCCTTCCAAGTTTTATCTGCAAGGATTTCGCGATCTTCTTTTGCCACTGTTGATCGACAACCATTACGCATCGATTGTACGCTGTTGACTTCAAGTAATGCAAGATGCGTGTCGTCGCGTAATTGATAGTGCCTGCCGTCGGTGGAAGAGCATCCACTGATTGAGATAATGGGAACACATCGAGCAACTCTTGCGGGACAACTGCGAAAACGAGATTGTAAGAGCAGATGTGCACACCAGGTTGTCGCTCGATTTTCCTGAGCAACTTTTCCAAGGAAGGATTTTCGCGGAATGGTTTCAGATATGATTCAGGCAACAGAACAATTGTGTTAGCGCGCGAAGGCGCCTGGTACCTTTCGAGGAGTCTTTGCTGATGCCTGATGACCTCGGGGCGGTTGAGAGAAGCCGGCGTCGTGATGAATGGGCCTTTTTTCTTTCTGATGGGTGTGTCCTTCTCAAAGTCGGGCGCATAGTGGAGCATGCGGCGAAATGCTCGTTGAAGAGCAGGGTGCGCTAGAGACCTTGCCTCCACAAGTTCCCAGAGTCTCCCATCTACAATGGCTTGTTTGATTGTCTGTAACTCGCTGAAGCAGGCGTGGAGGTTGTGGGAGGCGAGGAATCGTTCACGGTCGACCGGAATCATGTTCCTGACTTTCTCGGGGGTCTTCCCGTGGCAGGTGGGACAGTCGCATGGGAAGTATTCCAGGTCTTCCAGCTTTGCCGTACCTTGGACCGTCATGAATCGCCCGTTGCGTGCGAAGAGAGCGTATGATGCGGAATCGAAAATGTCACATCCCAACGCCACTGCCAACGCGAACATCATCGGATGCCCAGCACCGAAAAGATGGAGCGGTCTATCTGGGGGAAGATTAAGCTTAGCCGCCATCACCATATCAACGAGCACGTCGAATTCGTATTGCTCCATGACAGGGGTCGGGCTTCCGAGGGCGTGTATTGAGAAATCCCTTTTCGCCATTTCACGTGCCGAGTATGAAACCAGATCTGGGTAGATTCCGCCCTGAACCGGTCCGACCCAGAGAATGTCTTTTCGACTCATAACGCGAAGAGCCTCATCGGCCCTTCGTATGGTTTCATCCACGGTCCTCTTCGCTCGTTCCTTCGAACACTCCTGCCCAGTTGGCACATCAAGGATCACGGCGATGTCGCTGTCGAGGTTCTCTTGAAACTTGATGATTTCATTCGGCTGAACTTCCACATCTCCATATTGGAGGATTTGGTACGCGCCAGAATCTGTTTCGACAACGCCATCGAAATTAAGCAAATCGTGAACTTTTGGCACCTTCCCTTCTTCGCGGGAACGTCGCCAGATGAGATAGGAGTTCGTGATGAGCGCGTCGAATCCGAAGGTGTTCCGCAGTTGCTGTGCGGGGATTAGTTGATGGTGTGGGTTCACAACCGGTAACAGTAGCGGAGTCTCTACGGTCCCGTGTTTAGTGCGAAGCTGGCCGATTCTGCCTAGAAGGTCTTTGCTGCGGATCTCAAATGACAATTCAGCGTCAAGCTTCGCCCGTTTCGCTTCGTGGAGTCCTTTGATATTTGCTTAAGCTTGTGTCTGTTCGCGAATGAATTCATCGTAAACTTTCTGAACTCTCTCGGCCGCAGGCCCAGCGCCTTCCAGTATTCCCTTCTCAGAAACCCTGATCCTATCCATTACAACGATTACCCCGGCGCCCCCGCTTACCTTAACCATTCTTGGGAAGACTCGGTCCAGCCTATCTGCCAGGGCTTGGAGGTTGAAGGGTTTCTCAGAGCTGAAAATCTGCGCGACCTTGCTACCGTTCAAGAAGAGTTTGTGAAGAAGCTTGCCCGATTCATCTTTCGCGTCCGTTAAGCAGATGTTCAGTGTGTGGGAATCCACACCCGAAAGTATACCCGTGTAATTCTTTCCGTCAGTTGTAGAAACGGCCACGACCTTTTGCAATAGGGAGGTAATTTCCTCCATGAAACGACGATCTGGTAGAGATGACATGGAATTTCGCCCCACTGATGGGACATGGGGTTACTAATACTATCGCTCGATGTTTGGTAGGGCAATAAACAAGTCGTTAATGTGAAATCGGAGTCTGGACTATTTGCTTCGTCAATCCGTTTCCTCAATCAAGCTGACACTCTTGCTGATTAACGTCTGGATTTTGGGACTGGCTATTCGGTAGAACACCCATTTCCCATTGCGTCTTGAACTTAGGAGACCAGTCCTTTCCAGAATTCCGAGATGGTGCGAAGTGGTTGGCTGCGTCAACTCAAGAGCAGCCATGACTTCACATGAACATAGCTCTTCAGTAGCGATTAGCTTCAGAATCTTGAGTCGAGTAGTATCACCAAGCGCAGAGAAGAATCCCTCCAATTCTCGGAAAGTCCGCTCATCAATTTCCCTGGTCCTTGATCGCAGTTGTGCTATTCGTTCAATGGGGGTGCAGGAAGAATCAACCAGACCTAGGCTTACGAGACGCTTAACTCTAGCTTGGGCGATGGCTGAGCTCACGTTTACCAACAAAAGAAACTCATATTAACATTCTTAAATATGTTGCCTTATAGCGTCTGAGGTGAGCGAACGTGCGTCTGAGTGAAGAAGAAATCAAGAATGCCGTTAGGCAAAGGTACGGCCAATTAGCCGTACTAAATGAATCATGCTGCGCCGAATCTGAGAGCGCGTGCTGCGGGTCAGCTTCAACCAAAGAGATTGACCTCCCAAGTGAAGGCCTTAGCGTCGTTGCTAGTTGTGGGAGCCCTCTGGTGCAGGCGGACGTCCAAGAAGGAGACACTATACTGGATCTTGGTAGCGGTGGAGGCATTGATGTTTTCCGAGCATCGAAACTTGTCGGATAAAACGGCAGAGTAATCGGACTTGATGCAACCCCCGAGATGATTTTCAGGGCACGTGAAACAGCGAAGAAGTATGGTTACCAAAACGTCGCATTTCGACTAGGCGAAATAGAGCACATGCCCATTGAAAGTAACTCTGTCGATTTGGTCATCAGCAATTGCGTTCTGAACTTGGTCCCAGACAAGCAATCAGCATTCAAAGAAATTTACCGCGTCCTCAAACCGGGAGGCAAGATTACAGTATCCGACATGGTAGCAACTCAAGAGGGTCGAAAGATAATCAAGCCAGAAGAATGGGCAGCATGCATTGCAGGGGGGGTGACCTTCAAGGAATACAGAGGAATTCTTGAGAGAACAGGTTTCCTAGACATCAAAGGATTGGACGAGTCTCACCCAATAAATCAGGAAATGATGTCGAAGGGGCTTCAGGTAAGAAGCGTTACATGGATAGCTGCGAAGCCTAGCTGATTTGTCCACCAGACTATGTGGCGTCGGATCATAATCAGAGATACGAAATTTGATTATCCAGAAACAGCTACCCTTTCCTTCACGGCAGCAAGCAACAATTTCGAACTAGCCATAGCAGTAGCCATCGGAGTTTTCGGCATTGACTCAGCATTCGCTGCAGTAATCGGCCCCCTTTTTGAAGTCCCAGTACTCATAAGCCTCGTCAACGTTGCATCATAGGCAAAAAAGCGATTCTTCACTGAAGAGCCACTGATGGTTAGAGCTGTAGCGGGGATGCTAGGATGAACCGTATTCTTCAGACGCCTTTTCGTGATGGTGTGTGCACACCACTTGACGCAATCTGAAGATAACCCTACGCTGAAGCGTGCGGGGCTAACATTATCGGAAGCTCGTAGCCGACCGAAAACGAACGCCGTTGTGTTTCGCTTTCACTTGCGAGTAAGAACGAGCCATTTCAAAGCTTCTTGTTCGGTCTATCGCTGCGGTCTCGAAGCTTCAACTCCTGAAGAGCAAGTCTTGCCTCCTCGGAGCTTTCCGACTTGGCGGCGATTCTCGCGTCTTCCAGCTTGACGCGTTTGCCGCAGTAAGGACATGTGCGGGTCTTTTTGTCCGAGGCTGCTAGGAGGAATCGTTTGCAGTTGGAACATTCGACAACAAGATAGTTCTTCTTCGGGTTAGGCATTGGATATCACTTCAAGTACCTATCAAGGAGCCCTTCTTTCTCAATTCTTGCCAACCAGTCGACCTTGATCCTGCGCATGGGACGCTTTCCGACTAGGGCGCTCTCCGCCAAAGCCAGACATTTTCGAACACTTTTCTGCGATGTATCGATCTGCATCACCTTTTGCTCCCCATAATACCCAACGGCGGCCATGAGGCATGAGTCGAGTATCTCTGCCAGCACGTTCTCGCGGATCTTGTTTGCAGCCCATTTCTTGGCGCGCAGACGAGTTTCAAGAATCTTCGGATGGCATCGCAGAACGATCACGAGTTTAGCCAAATGCGCTGGGACAATCGCCTCCGATACGTGACCGTCAACGACAACAAACCCCTTCACACCTAACAAAACTCCCTCCAGGTTCCTACGTGTCCTTGCTAGATCAACTATCTTCGTTCGCCTTTGCCTATCAAGGCCACGGTAAAGCCTGTGCTTCTTCACATATTGAGTCAGAGAGAGATATTCGGCATCGATTGCCATCGCGAGTTGTTTGGCTATAGTCGTCTTGCCTGTTCCTGGAGTCCCCGTGATCACAGCTACATTTCGTGCCATTAATCTCGCCAACGCATAACCCTCACTTTTTCGGCCTCATCTGCGACCCTCGCTGACGCAGGTATTCCCGTATGCCCTCCTTGATGTGCTTGTAGAGTTCAGAATATGGGACTGCCCGGGGATCCTTGAGGTTACTTCGCTCGAGGCGGTCTGAGATGAAGGTAAGAAACTCTACGTCTTCATGGTTGATATTCTGTGCGTAGTGCTGAAACATTCGTACAATACGACCACTCACCTGGACGAGATAGGGGTCAATCTGTGACAATCAAGCACACATCAGAGAGTCAAAGATCGCACTATCTGAAAGCCCGGCTGAGCGCCTCATAGTCTTCCGCACTCATCCTCCAACCCACCGCTCCTGCATTCTCTTCCACGTGGGGAAGTGATGCGGCCTTGGGAATCGCAACGACATCATCCTTGGCAATCAGCCAGTTCAGCGCCACTTGGGTTCTGGTTTTCCCATACTTCGACGCGATTTGATCCAGGACTCGCCATCGTTCCCCTTGGCCTCCTTGTGGGATTTGGCCTCTTGCGACGGGACTGTACGCGATTATTGTGACGTGCCCCTTTTGCGCAAACGGCAGTAGATCCTCTTCGATTGATCTGTCTACCAGACTGTATTCGACTTGGTTTGCTGCCAAACTGCTCTTTGAAAGCGCCTCCTGTGCTTCGCGTGTCTGCTGTACTGAGAAGTTGCTGACGCCGATGTGCCGAATCTTTCCATCAGCCACTAGGCGTTCCATGGCTTTCATCGTCTCCGCTATTGGGATACTTGGATTCGGCCAGTGAACTTGGTAGAGGTCGATGTAGTTAGTTCCGAGTCGTCCCAGGCTGGCTTCGCAGGATTTGATGACATTGTCGTAGGAGAGATGTTCTGGCGATACCTTGGTGGCAATGAATACGTTTTCTCGCTCAGACTTGACCGCCTTGGCGACAACCTCCTCGGAATGGCCGCGAGCATACATTTCCGCGGTGTCAATGAATCGCATGCCCAACTCCAATCCCGACCGAAGAGCCTGAACTTCCTCATCATCACCTCTGAGAATCCTACTGCTGAAACCGCCGATGCCCCAAGTACCGAGCCCAAGCACGGGAATCTTCTGGGCACTCTTACCCAATTCTTTGAATTCCAATTGTATGCGACCTAGATTCTAGCTACTCTGTCGAGTATTGCTGATGCCCGCTTTTCTATTTGCTTACTAGTCCCAAAGCTCGCTGGTCTCGTTCTTTCAACTAAGAACGAAGCCACTGCTGCCCCAACCGATGCAGACCATAGCAGATCGGAGGTGCGAACCCACGTGACAAGAAATGCTCCAAGTAGAGCGTCACCAGCGCCAGTGGGATCTCGGATCCGAGTCCGAAGGGCGGGCACATTGAAGGCTCCGTGATCCTTAGACCAGATGATTGTACCTCTGTCGCCGCGAGTCAATAGCACAATGCCGGATCCTAATTTATTCAAGCTTCGCTCGGATTTTGTGTTACTCCGAATTGCGTGAAGCTCGCTGTCGGAAACCTTCAAGACATCTATCATACTGAGAAGCTTGGCTTGCTTCCAATTTCTGATTCGCACGCTTCCGTTCGCCCCTAATTCGCGGACGTACCCTTGTGGGTCTAGGGCAACAATTGAATTCCTGCCCGTCAGATCAGACGCAAGCGAGACTGGAATTTCATGAAGAACTGGGCCGAGGTGGATTGCTGACGAAGGAGGAAGATTCGAAAAATCATCTTTTTCAAAGGAGTCGCAGGTTGAAGTGACTCGCATGGTTCTTCTTCCATTCCGATAATTGAACCTGAACTGCGTTGTGGCAAGGCCTGCGACCCTGATGTTGGCGGCTGATATGCCACGAGCCCTTAGCCATGAAATGCGTTTCTTCGAGAAGTCTGGACCGACCTTGCTGCTCACGGCTACATGAGCACCCAGAGCACGAGCCGCCAAGCTCGTATAGATACACGGTCCGCCAAGCTGTGGGCCTTTCACCGTTCCCCCATGCTCTATGTAGTCAAGTACGATGTGGCCGACCGTAACCAGATCGTATTTCATGGCGAGTACATCATGCCCCCCTTGCCGATAAGATGATGATATTGCATGGAGAGCTTGACGCTCATTTCGAATTCCTGCGTCACAACCTAAGTCTACATCCTACCCCAAGAAAGCTTGGATCGGGCAATCCGTTTTGCTGGGAGCGCGAACACGACTAGCAGAGCAACTATAGCCACAGGCACCGCTAAGGTTGAGGCATTCATTTCTGATGATGATTGAGCTTTCGGAAATCTCGAGAGCAGCGTTTGGTCGTAGATAAGGATTGAGAGCGCGGTTGTTTCCGCATTTGCAGAGCCTGCTTTTTCTCCTGTGGGAAGGCTGAGGCTCGCTACCCCTCCGTCATCGTTTTGCATGCCCCAGAGATGTGTTTCCATTTCGCTCTCGTGCTCGAGGTTGATGCCAATAGCCCGAGCTGTGAAGAGCAGCAGAGCTAGTTTCTGATTGCTGAACATATGATCGTAAACGGTGAACGACCAATCCCAGAGACCATCCCCTCTCCACAAACGCTCTGCTTGATGTACGAGGAATTCTGCACTGGTTAGATCTCCTTCGAGCGCGTGTTCCAGCGCCTCGTACATCCAAAAGTCTACGTAGTCTCCGAGGGCGATGGAAGATGCGTTGTGTCGTCGGATCATTATGACATGGTTTTCGTCTTTCGCTACAATGAAATCTTGGGGATTTTGCAATGGCAGCTGGATGTGTTGGCCTGCAACAACCTCAAAGAGATTTGCAGGGGATTGATTGTAAGCCTCTATGCTTTCACGTATTCTGTTCGCGATTTCGGGATGGTCGGGTCTTAGCGCTAGATGAGCGAACAGGTTATCCGAATACAGCCAGTACGTCTGGTCATATTTCCAGTGAAAATTGGGGAACTCATTACGCAGCCAATGGAGGCCAGTATCTTCGCTTTCATAGATCAATCCGAGGTTCTGGTTGAAGTGATGGAGTAGATATGTTTCTCCTCTGGCGATATTCTTGGAAAACGGTTCAGCTCTCATCGGAACAGCTGGCAGCGCGAGTAACGCTAGAAGTGCAATTAAGCGGACATTCGATGAAGCCATTCCAGATCCAGCTCTCCCAGGGGGGAGCTGCGACGAAAGCAAGTCGGATGCCAGATATTTGTTCCATCGGGTCTAGCTCTTGGCCCTGGGTTTCGAGGCCATGACTACAACGCATTCAGTAGAGATCTTCACTCCTGCAGATGTTTGGTACTTGGCTATGTTCTTCCTTGTCTTCTCGAGTACCATTTGCTGCACTACTTTCTCCTCTTCGCTCAATGAATGCCCGATCGGAGTTCCCTCGAGCAGCATTGTCAAATAATGATCTACGCTCGGGGCAATCCAATTTCCGGTCACATGAATTTCCTTCGCCCCTTCAAAACCGATCTTCTCAAGCATGCCGGTGAGTTCTCCTGGTCCTCCGAGCTCGTAGGGTGTTGGGAGGTATCCGTTCTCGTCTGGTGTCGCGTGTTCCAGCATCGGTGCGATGATTACATCGATTGCAAGGGCCTTGTCACCTGTACTCCAAACTGCAAAACCTGCTCGTCCGCCGGGTTCTAGCACCCGGAAAATCTCCTTCGCTGCTGCGTCAGGATCAGTGACAATTTGAAAACCGAAGCATGACACCGCCATATCATAAGATTCGGGTGGAAATTCGAGCTTCCCGGCATCCATCGTGATAAACTCAACATTCAGAAGCATGCGCTTCGCGGCGTTCTTCCTTGCAATCTCCATCATGTTGCTCGACAGATCGATACCAACAACTCGTCCCCCCGGACTTACCATCGATGCAATGGTCATGGCCGGCTCACCCGGACCTGTGCAAACATCCAGCACGACATCGTTTGGTTGTGGCCCCAGGATCTCTAACAATGACCGGTGGTAGGGGATCAATTGCTCCTGGAATGGGACATATTTCTCAGCGCACTCGTCCCAGGTCCGGCGCGTGTAGTTCTTGTAATATTCGTCGGTGTATTTCCAAGTCATATGTCATATCTCCGCTAGATTTGGACTTCCGTGAAGAAAACCTTTGCCCATTCAGCCTAGTACTGCCCAAGAGTGCCTTGTCTTTGGGATCTTCGATAGGCCCATGCGAACACTTGCAAGCTGAGTGGAACCATGATGATTATGAATGCGATGAGCGCGACCAAGTCGGTTTGCAGTACGGCGCTGTCGAAGAACGTTTCGCCGTTCATGAAGGTGCGTCTAATCCCGTCTAGGCTGTAGGTTAGGGGGAGAGCAAACCCGACCCACTTCAAGTACCATGGCAGAAGCCCGAGTGGATAGAAGACGCCCGACACTAGCTGCGTGAGCCATGTGAATCCCCATGCTATCGGATCGCCTCGTTTTATCATCACAACTATCCCAGCGCTCATCGCGCCGATGGCAAGGTGCCCGGATACTAGCAAGAGCGCGAAGACTGCGCCTGTGGCTAGCGTGGTTGGCGTGAGAATCACTTTGCCCCCGATCAAAAGACCGAGTCCCAACGCCCCGACCAGTATGATTGTCCCGTAGAGGAATCGGAAGAGGGACGCGCCGAGCAAATAGGATCGGTAGTTTGTCGCTGAAGAGAGAATCGTCTCAATTGTTCCAGTCCATTGTTCATCTCTGACTCCTTCGGTTAAGCCGTGAACTGAGTTCTGGACATATTGGGAAAAGGCGATACCGAGCATTGCGAATGTGAAGTAGTCGCCGGATGAATACCCTTCAGCGACTAGACGTGCAGGTGTGATGATTTGCGCCACGAAATAGTATGTGGCGACTAAGATTGCGATGTCGATTACGTCGAATACAACCCAGAACTTATATGTCCAGTAGATTTTGAAATCTCGAACGATGAATGCCTTAGCCTTCTCGGCGAGCGTTGTCTTTGATCGCACTGTAGGTTCTTGAAGGATCTGAATGATCTTATCGCTTTCCATCTCAAACCTACCTCTAGTAGCTCGACGTCGTGCCCTCAGTTCGGATCCTGTCGTACCCCACATTGAATGACCAGAGACCTAGCGGAAGCAGGATCACAGCATAAACGACTAAGACTGCAAGATCGAAGAGAATGTCTTGACTTGCGAGCGTGGCGCCTTGGATCAGGCTCTTGCGTAAGGCGTCGAGAGCGTACGTGTAGGGCATGAGTTCCGAAGCGATTGCAAGCGGTGGGTATTTTGATAGGAGTTGGAGCGGAAAGAGAGCGCCTGCGAAGAACTCCATGAAAAGTGATACCATGAAAGTCACCGGATCCGCCTGTTTGTAGACCAGAACTATTCCGGCTATGAAGATGCCCAAGCCCAGATGGCTCAGAACCATGAATACGAGAACTAGGCTTGAGGTGAGTAGTGCTGCTGGCTCGAAGTGCAGTGGAGCATTGAATCCGTAGACACCCACGGCCAAAGCTCCAACCATGTAATACAAGCCAACGAGAAAACCTCGCGCTGCCTGACCGAACAGGTAGGAACGCATTCTGATTGGTGAGCTTGCGATTGTTTCGAAGGTCCCTTCTCGGATTTCGCTCTGCATTGAGTGACTGATCCGGTTGATGCAGAACCAGAGATAGTTGGCGAAAGCGATGCCGATCAGAGAGAAAGCTAGGTAGCTTGTGCCGTAGCCACTGGCGGCGATTTGGGACGGCTGAACTTGTAGGCTGAGGAAGTAGTAGATCGCTATCGAGACGATTGTGTTGAAGGTATCTGTGACGACCCAGGTTCTGTACGTCATGAAGATCTTGAGCTGACCCCAGAAAATTCCCCAAGTCTGTCGTACCTCAGACTTGTCTGGCGCCACATTGTCTTGGAAGTATGTGATGAGCTGATTATCCATGATTGTTCCTCTCGGTTATCTTCACGAAGATCTCTTCTAGGTGGGGTCTGATTTCGGAAATTCCTCGAATCCTGAAATTGCCGGCCAGAGCGTTCGCAATCCTCGGAATTGCTGAATCTAAGTCTGACACTTCTGCTCGTATGATCCAGCCGTCGCCTGACCGCTCCGACACTACAACTCGGCGCACCAGATCTAATTGTTGAATAATCTGCGTGGCTGCTTCGCCATCTGTTCCCTCGAGTCTAACTTCGACAGTTTTCGCTTCATGAATCAAATGGGCAAGCTGATCCATTGTGCCGAGAGCGACGATTTTGCCAGTGTTGATTATCGCTACTCGTTCGCAGAGTTTCTCGACTTCGTAGAGGTTGTGACTAGTAAGTAGGATGGTCTTGTGCAGTTCCCTGTTGAGCGTTAGTATCAGCTTCCGGGTTTCAATTGCAGTCTGCGCATCCAAGCCCACCGTGGGTTCGTCGAGTAGGAGGATCGGTGGATTCGGAAGTAGAGTTCTCGCTAGCATGACTCTGACTTTCATTCCAGTCGAATAGTCTTTCACAAGGCTGTCCGCTTCCCGTTTGAGATCAAAGAATTCCAGTAATGCTTCGATGCGCTTGCGGGCAACGTCAGAAGGTACGTTCTGGATGTACGCGTAGAAGCGCAAGTTGTCCCGTGCTGAGAGGCGCCAGTAGAGAGCTCGTCCCCCTGTTTCACCGTGCAGCCAGCCTATGGTCTCGCGTACCTTCGCAGCTTCTTTAACGATATCATATCCTCCGACCTTTGCCGTTCCTTCGGTCGGGAGAATAAGTGTGCAGAGCATTTTGATGAGAGTCGTTTTTCCAGCCCCGTTAGGCCCGAGCAATCCGAAGAGTTCGCCACTGCGAACTAGGAGGTCGACATGGTTGACAGCCACCAGTGGTTTTTCCTTTCCTGGATATTCTTTCGTTATGCCTATGGTTTCGATTGAATGATCATTCATAGCTACTTTACCTCGCGGAAACTGACGGATCTTCGCAAGAAAATCGGAGATTCGCGAGTCGGCGGAGACTCTAGGCTACCTTGACAAGTGAGAAAACGATTGGGAGAGCAGCCATTCTCAGTCTCCTGCGGTTGCAGTTGGCTGATGGGTTTTGCGTCGATAAAAGGTTTCATTGGAAATTGGATATGGGATGGCGGAAGGATAGGAGATATCGTGGCAGACCACTTCAGCCAATTCCTATGATGTCGGCGTAGAGACTTGTGATGTTCATCTTCATTCCGGGCGTGGAGATCTTAGTCTCGTGTCTAGTTGATATCTTGTCTTGCACGGATGACCCTCAGCTCTCAGGACTTTGAGTTTGGTCAAGTTCGCTATGATCGACCACAGAGTGCCGAGTTGAATGGCATCGATGTGTGAGCATACGAGGCCCGAGTGATCGGACAGAATGTCTTTGATAGCCTTCTGTTCTAATCCGCTGTTGTTCTGACTGAGTGCTCGTGTTATCGTTTCGTACCTCTTCACGGAATCAGGAGGCCTCTTCTCGAGGTTTTCCACGGTCTTCATTTCCTCGCCTATGTAGTGATTCGTTGCAACCACGAACCTGCGGCCATTTTCCGCAGCACGAACGCTGACCTTCTCGGGGCTAGCTTCCACGACCGCCATGTTTCCGCTCTTGTCTGCAAGCAGGTAGTTGCTGGCAGTCAAGAAGCGAATCTTCATCAGAAATTCTCTTGCTTCTTGGACGTCTTTGCATTTGTCGAGAATGTAGCGCACCACCAGCGCGAAGCTGAGCCCTGGCGCAATTCTCTTGCTCGCCACGGATGAAATTGCGATGGCCAAACCGTTCTCGTTCACTCCGTCTTCCCGTCCGACGAAGATGTCTGTTGTGCCTAGGCTTTTGTAGCCCCCTGCAGGCGCGGTCAGATAACTCTCCGTATACTTCTTGATTCGATAGTAGAAGTCGTAGTTCCTTCCGAACATTACCTTGGAACCGTCGGCCACCGCGAAAATGCTGCATTGCTTTGGTGGCTCGGTGGCGCCTACTGTGATGATGAAGGCGCGAAGTGCTTCATGGTTCAGTTCACAACCATCAGCGAATCCTCGAATCTCTTCAAGGATGTCAGGGAACTGCCTCTTCACTTCATCAACACTCGAGTTCCCCAAGGCCAGAGTCTGAGCACTAACTTCGGGAAGTTTGAAGCCATGCTTGCGGAGAACGGTTCCATATCGAAGACCCATTTCATAGTAGG
>Ga0315282_10010065_pt1 | contig 14918 bp, 12 predicted proteins | sample YL17G07_20_MG_FD_203693 | JGI IMG/M metagenome (GOLD analysis project Ga0315282, IMG submission 203693) | Sediment microbial communities from Yellowstone Lake, YNP, Wyoming, USA - YL17G07_20 | ecosystem: Environmental > Aquatic > Freshwater > Lake > Sediment | place: USA: Wyoming | collected... | reverse complement strand
GGGGGGGGGGGGGGGGGGGGGGTGGGGGGGGGCCCCCCCCCCCCCCCCCACACCTCTTTGCATATCTTGCAACCCCAGGTTGAGGGGTAAAATAAATCTTGCCATAGGATCTTTGCGAGATTTATATGGTGGGCAAACTCTGATGTTTACTTGAAGGAGATAAACTGACTATGACTGAAATGAAGGTTACCTTTCGACAGCGGCGGCTTGAAAATGATCAGTCTGGTTATCTGACCTGGAAAATAGACGAACGGTTGGCCAACCTGGCAACGGGGGAAACTGCATTGGTGTTATGCGATGTGTGGGATAAGCATTGGTGCCGGGGCGCAGAAGAGCGGTTGGCGAAGTTGCTTCCACAGATGATCAAAGTTGTCCGGGCGGCCCGCGCTAGAGGAATTTTAGTCGTGCATGCGCCATCCGAGACAATGGATTTTTACAAAGACTCTCCCGCCCGCCAGCGGTTGTTGCAGGTTGCGCCCATTGAACCGCCGCCAGATTTTCCCCATCCTGAAACGCCGCTGCCTATCAATGATTCAGACGGAGGAGGGGATACGGATAATAACCCCGCAGGGGTGGATGTGGCGGTGTGGACACGCCAGCACCCGGCGATAAAGATTGACCATGACCGGGATGTGATCAGTGACAGGGGGGATGAACTGTTCAGCTATTACCGGCAGCGAGGTATAAAAAACATCCTCATCATGGGCGTTCATACCAATATGTGTATTCTCCAGCGCACATTTGCCATCAAGCAAATGGTCAAATGGGGCTTTACAGTGGCACTGATCCGCGATCTGACCGACACGATGTATAACCCGGCCAGGCCACCCTACGTAGAGCATGCCGAGGGGACACGCCTGGTAGTGGAGTATATCGAAAAATTCTGGTGCCCGACCATCTTGAGTGATGAAATATTGACTCCAGATTGATTTTGGCACTTTCGAAACCGCTGTGGTGACCTCCCAACCCCCAGGTTTTCCACACTCTTCAGTGCATACTCTTCAGTACGCTCGAAGAGGCGCGACAAATCTCACACCCTCACCTCTTCAGGTGCACCAAGGGTGTGGTGCACCTGAAGAGGTGAGGGTGTGGTGCAACCGAAGGGGTGATGAACAGACTGGAGGCATGATCGATGGAACTGCGTATCTATCCCAACAAGCAAGCCAGTGGAGCGGCCGCGGCTGAATGGATTGCCCACCTGATCCGGCAAGCCATCAGCCAGCGCGGTGCAGCCAATATCATCGTGGCCACAGGGGCCAGCCAGTTCGAAATGTTCTCACACATCATCACTTTGGCAGTGGATTGGTCGAAGGTGACTGTTTTTCATCTGGATGAGTACATTGGTCTGCCAATTTCACACCCGGCCAGTTTCCGCAGGTATCTCAAGCAACGCTTTGTAGATAAGCTGCCTGAGCTGCACAAATTCCACGAAATCAACGCCGAAGCCGATCCACTGGCTGAATGCCGCCGCCTGGGTGACTTGATCCGCAGCTCGCCGGTTGACGTGGCCTGCGTGGGCATCGGTGAAAACGGCCACCTGGCTTTCAACGACCCTCCCGCCGACTTCGACACGCAAGAGCCATACATCGTGGTCAACCTCGATGCGGCCTGCCGCCAGCAGCAGGTGGGCGAGGGGTGGTTTGCTGCTTTGCAGGATGTACCCTTACAGGCCATCTCGATGAGCATTAACCAGATCATGAAAAGCGCTGCCATTGTATGCCTGGTGCCTGACGCTCGCAAAGCCAGCGCCGTCCAGAAAACAGTCGAAGGCCCGCTGACCAACATAGTCCCGGCGAGCATCATGCAGCAGCACCCGCGCTGCTGGCTGTTCCTGGATGAACCTGCCGCTGCTGGATTGACCAGAAGGCTTTGAGTGAATGCCCACACCTTCCAGCTGGGTCGCCAGCCACCGGCTGCCGGGCCTGCCATGACAGCGCCGCCGGCGGTGATTAGGATATAACCTTATACAGTCTGTATAACTGTTGGCGCAGCGTGTCTCGCTCGTGGATATATTCCAGCGTTACTACCCTGGGCCGGGCGCGTTCCAGCACCCATTCCAACAAGGCGTAATCTTCTTCTTCCAGGGATTGGTGCGCATCGAAAAGGGCGCCTGCCCGCCAGCGTACGCCGCTGACGTGCACCTGCTGTAGCCGGTCCAGCGGCAGCAGCTTGATGAATTCATGCACTCCCATTTGCATTGCCTGCGCGCCGATGCGGGCATGCGCCAGGTCCAGCAGCAAGCCGCTGCCGGTAGCTTCGATCACATCACCCAGCAGACGGGGGTCTGCTTCGGGCGCGTAGCGGCCGTTTGGCTCAGGCAATGAAGACATATTCTCCAGGATCACGGGCACGCTCAGCACCTTTTTTACCTGTTCCACCTGGTGCGCCAGGCGTTGGGCGGCTCGCTTTGGGTTGGGGAAAGGCAGGTACCAGCCTTTTTTCTGCGCCAGCCATTCATATCCGGGGGGCAAAAGGGTGGCATGGAAAGAAGCCCACAGGCTTTGGGTGGCATCCATGTATGCTTTTATTTTGTGGACCGTGCCTGGTAACAGGCCGACCCCAGCGATCAGGCTGCCAGGGTGGAACTGGAATTTCCAGCCGGGCAGCTGTTGAAGGGTAATGGGCACCTGTTTCAGCGCCATCCACGGGCCGATCTCGATCATGTCGACCGGCGCTCCTCCGCTGTGGATCAGCTCGATCAGTGCTTCACAATGATTGGCTGAAAGTTGGATCATATCACAACCCCAGCCGGTCTTTGGTTATCAGGATTTTTTCTTGTCTGGCAGCTTCACCGGCCAGACCAGGGGTGTGGATCACAAAGTGCAGGTAATCGCTTGAGCTGGAAAGGAAGGTATGCGCTTCACCCGGTTCGACCACCACCATATCCCCAGCGGCCAGTAGATAAGTTTGATGTTCCACGCGTAGCTGCGAGACGCCCTGCGCCACCATATAAATTTCTCTAACCCGGGTGTGCAGGTGGGGTTCATCCACGCCCATGTGGGCATATCCAATTGAAATATCCAGGTCAGAATTCCACGGCCCGGCGTACCAGCCTTTCCTTGCTGCAGGATCAAGATGTTTAATTTGCATGCCATTCCCCAATGCTTGTAGTCTGTTTCTAAGTAAGAGATTAAAGTATAGTGTAAATCGGAGCGTAAATCAATAAAAAAATTTCGAGGGTCAAAATCAGGTATACTAAAAGTTATGAAGTCTGCGCAAAACGAAGCTTCTGTTTCTGCACTGCCTGTCCTGCGCCTGGCAGCGCTGGTGCCGGGATTGAATGAAGCCGGGCGAATTGGTAAAGTGTTGGAAGTTTTGGGAGCAGTCCCTTTAATCGATGAGATTATCGTCATCGATGATGGTTCAACCGATCACATGCTCGATGAAATCAACCAGGCAGCTGTCCTTGACCGGCGCATCCGGGTGATCCGGCACGAGGTCAACCTGGGCAAAGGACAGTCTCTGTTCGATGCCTTATGCAGCACCCAGGCCCCGGTTATTTTAACCTTGGATTCCGACCTTTTCGGCCTGAAACCGCAGCATGTGATGGACCTGATCCACCCTGTGCTGGACGGTAAGTTGGACATGACAGTTGGGTTATTCCGGGGAGGTAAATGGATAACTGACCTGGGCCATTGGATCACACCCTGGCTGACCGGGCAGCGCTGTCTGCGCCGGGAGTTGTTTACATACATCTCAGAGGATGCCGCGCGGGGTTATGGTTTTGAAACGGCCCTGACAATCGCGGCTCACCAGCAAAAATATAAAATCCGGCGAGTCTATCTGCAAGGTGTTTCTCACCCGCCCAGCGAAGGACACCGCGGCTTCTGGCAAGGGGTGGGCAACCGGGTGAAGATGTACACGCAGATTGTCCAGGCCTGGCAGAAGGCGCGTACTGCCAGTCCGAAGCCCCTGCACTTCAGGAGGATTTTATTAGTCATCCTGGCCCTCTTTTTAACTGCCAGTGTTCTTTATAACGATCGCGTAACCACCGCCAGCCTGAAGCCAACGGATCTGATTCCCCTGCCCATTGAGGGGGTCAGACGGCTGCTGGTGGTTGCCCCTCACCCGGATGATGAATCGCTTGGTTCAGGCGGACTGATCCAGGCCATCCAGGCCCAGGGGGGTGATGTCAGGGTAGTTTTGATGACCAACGGCGATGGGCAAATGCTGGCTCCGCTGGCCCTGGAAAAAGTCCCTGCCCCCAATGCACAGGATTATATTTACATCGGGGAGGAACGCCAGGCTGAATCGCTGTCAGCTTTGAAGGAACTGGGCGTACCTGCAGAAAAGGTGTATTTTCTTGGCTATCCTGATGGAGGCACAAACACCTTATGGCAGAACGATTGGAATATGCAGTGCCCATTGCACGCCCGGTTCACCAAAACATCCAGCAGTCCTTATCCACTGTCTTTTAACCCACAAGAGGATTATTGCGGCAGCTATGTGTTAAAAGACCTGGTGAAGATTATCCAGGATTACCGCCCAGATATGATCACAGTCACTCACCCCAATGACCATCACCCAGACCACCGGGCGGCATATAACTTCACTGCCATGGCAGTCAACCTGGCACGCGCCACGGATACCAGTTACCAGGTCAGTGTGTGGGGTTACCTGGTCCATTATGGTTTTTTCCCACAGCCGCGCGGCCTCCACGCAGGACAGGAACTTCTGCCACCGCAAACTTTTTCCAGGACTGGCGGCACCTGGGCCCGTCTAACCCTGACACCCGGGCAAGAAATGAAAAAAGAGGCTGCATTGAAAGCCTATAAAACTCAACAGAAGCTGCTGGGTGGTTTTTTGTTATCTTTTGTCCGCCCGGATGAAATCTTCGCCGAACTGCCGCCGCTTGATTTAAATGCAGTATCGATTTATCAGGAGCCTTTGCAGGAAATGGGCGTCCTGAATACACCCAGGCTGGCCGAACCATCTACCGAAAATACCCAACGGCTGTTGCTGGCGGGGTCCGACATTGTTAGCTGGCAGGTGATGCGCCTGGGCAACCAGGTCTGGTTGGGCGCTCAAACTCGTGGCAAATTGCTGCCCGAGCTAAAATATTCCATCACGATTAAAACCCCGGATGGCACCACCCGAGTTGTAGATTGTTCGAAAACTGCCAACCACCTCTCAATCGACATGTTTTTCACGACGATCGATTTGAGCCAGATCGGCAACCCGGCTGTGATCGGTTTTTCAGCTGACGTATCACAGGAAATGGTTTTGGATCGCACCGCCTGGCATTTTATCACCTTATGGTAGTTATTCCACCGTAGTCCGGATGAAGCGGTCTATTGTCCACCCCAACCTGCCAGGCGCGCCGAAAGCCACCAGAAGGCCTGTCCTTTAAGCATACAGTTCAACCCGTTGGTATGGGCGCATTCGTTATCGGTCGACGGCAGGTTTTTACACTGCCCAAGGTGCAGCAGGCACCAGGGGCCGCACCACGGGCAGCTGTCGTTGGTCCTGGGGTATTGCCGGCCGGAAGGGTCCCAGCTTTCGATATCCGCGAAATCAAAGAGCACTTTGTTGTTCTGGCGGGCGAACTGCCGCACCAGCTCGTTATTGGCTGCCAGGGTTTCACTGCCGCCGTCGGTGTGACCGGTCATGTAGACAAAGCGCACGGTTGGGTATTCATTTTCGAGCTCAGAAATCATGTCCAGGTAGCGCTGCACCGGGGTATCTTCGCTGGACAGCTCCCCGCACCAGGACCACATGAAGGCATTGACCTGGGGGGTCGAATCGGGACTGCCCAGGGCATTGCGCGCCCTATCCAAAAAGGCGTCGGGGTCCCAGCCCCAATCTTCGTCCTCGGCCAGGCGCATGGCGGGCGGTTCGACCTGGGCAGGCAGTGTACCAGACTCGATGATCAGGTTGAATCTCATCGGGTCGACGTTTTGCAGCAGGTAGCGGGCGCCGGTTATCAACTGGCTGCCATGCGAGGTATGCCCATAAAACCAGGCCAGGTTTTTACGGGCCGTATCCAGCCAGGTGGCTGGAATGCGGTTACGATCGGTGGTAGTGTGGTCGATTATGACGGCGAGGCTGGCAGGCAGCGGCCCGACAGGCTGGTTGGTGGGTGTATCGGGCGGCGCGGCGGGCGTATTTTCTTGATTTCCGGGTTCGGGGGTAGCAGTGAGCGCCTCTTCGGTAGTTGGTCCTTCACTCTCGGCTTGCCAACTGGCACATGCCGCGCCTATCAGCAAAGCCGCCATCACAACAATCAGGAAAGTGAGGTAAAGGGTTCTGCGCATAAAGACCCTCCCCAGGTTGGCGCCGGTCGAAGGCGGCAACCTGCTTAAAATTATTATAGCATTGCGGCTTCTGTTTTATTTGGATCGATTTATGAAATTGACGATGTTCGCCTTTTAGCGTAAACTCAAGCGTAGAACTCGGGTCTGAATGGAAGCTCAACTTTCTACATTTGCACAATCTTCTCTCTGGAAGCGCCTGGCGTCTGTCCTGGGATGGACGCACGCCAGTTATACCCTGATGAGCGTCTTCGTCACGATCATTATGCTCATCATTGTAGTGTGGTGGCCGATGGTAGAAGAATACGCCGGGTATTTCGACCCGAGTTATCCCATCTGGATGCAGGTCGATTGGCTGTTGATCGGCATTTTCGCGGCTATGTCGCTGCTGATCATGGCCGGCGCTAACCTGAAGTTGGATGCATGGATCGTGCTGGTCGGCATCGGCGGCGGGCTGGCGATCGAGAGCTGGGGCACGCAGACCCGGCTGTGGACTTATTTCACCCTTGAACGCCCGCCTTTGTGGATCATCCCGGCCTGGCCGATTGCCACCCTGTCGATCGACCGGCTGGTGCGCATTTTACAGGCAGTCGTGCCCCATCTGCCTGGGCGGGTTTTCCACTATCTGTATTGGACCATTTTCCCCGGCTTTTATGCCCTGATGTGGTTTTTCGCCTGGCCCACGCTGGATAAGCCGCTCACCTGGTTGGCGCTGCTGGCGGTTGCTTTGCTGATCCTGACGCCGGCTGACCAACGCATGGCGGTGTTGATCTTCACCGCCGGGGTTGGGTTGGGCTACTTCCTGGAACGCTGGGGCACCACCCGTGAGTGCTGGACGTATTACACACACCAGACCCCACCCCTTTTTGCCGTCCTGGCGCACGGCCTGGCGGCGGTGGCGTTTTGGAGGGTGTTGAGGATCACAGAGGGGATGAGGAAGATGAAAACACTGAGAGGATGATCCATGTTCTCCCACCTGAGATTGCATTCCTGTTACTCTTTCCTCGAAGGCCTGCCCACGCCCGGGCAGCTGGCCCAGGCGGGGCGCGACCTGGGTATGCCGGCCCTGGCGCTGACCGACCACCTCAGCCTAGCAGGGGCTGTCGAATTTTACCTGGCCTGCCAGCAGGCCGGGGTCAAACCGATTATCGGGTTGGAAGTCGAGCTGGCATTCAAGCCAGGCAGCAGTGCAACAGCCGCGCCGCGCCGTGGCTCCCTGGCACTGCTGGCAATGGAACTTTCAGGCTGGAGCAGTCTGTGCCGCCTGGTGAGCACGCTGCTGCTGGCGCCCGAGAAGTATCCGGCAGGAATCTGCCCGCCTGAGCTGCTGCAGAAGCACTCCAGCGGGCTGTTGTGCCTGGCCGGGGTGAGCGGTTTGGAGGAAGCAGACGCCGCGCTTTTACTCACCAGCCTGCAGAACAGCTTCCCAGGCAGGCTGTACGTTGAACTGCAGCGCTACGTTCCGGAGGATACACGCACCACCCGCCTGGTATCTGACCTGGCGCTGCGCCTGGGGTTGCCCACGGTTGCCACCCAAAGCATTTATTACTTAACCCCCGGCCAGGATGCCCTGCAGCGAACGCTGGCCGCCATCCGCCTCAATACATCCCTCAAACGCCTGCCGGCTGGCGCGGCTGCCCCTCCAGGGGCCTGTTTTCTCAGCCAGGTGGATATGGAAGCACATTTTGCTGATTTACCTGGGTCGCTGAGTATCATCGAAGAGATCGCCGGGCGCTGCCAACTGCAGCTGCCGCTGGGCGTACCGCATTTCCCGCAGGTGCCACTGCCGCCCGGCCTGACAGCCATCGAGCTGCTGCGTCAAAAGGCCTGGGCCGGTGCGCAGCGTTTGTATGGCGCCATCACCCCCGAAATCGAGCAGCGCCTGGTACACGAGCTGGGCACCATCGGCGAGCGCGGCTACGAGGTCATCTTCCTGATCATGGAAGAATTGATCCAATACGCTCATCAGGCCGGGGTGCCAGTTTCCAGCCGCGGTTCGGCGGCTTCTTCATTGGTGGCGCACTGCCTGGGCATCACCAGTCCGGACCCGCTGCGCCTGAACCTGTATTTCGAGCGTTTCCTCAACCCGGCCCGCGCCACACCGCCGGATATCGATACCGATCTGTGTTCGCGCCGCCGTGAAGGCGTGATCCAGCACGTCTTCGAGACCTATGGGCGCCAGCGGGTGGCAATGGTTGGCACGGTCAACCGCTTTCGCCCGCGCTCGGCGCTGGGCGCCGTGGCCAAGGCGCATGGCTTATCACCCAAGGAAGCCCACACGCTGACCGCCGCCTTACCCTATTTCTTCCATCCAGGCATGCTGGATGAGGATGACCCGCTGGTCAAGGATCCCTATGCCGAACTGAAGGAGCAGTACCCTTCGCCGCGCTACCAGGCCATTTTCCAGCAGGCCAGCAGCCTGTTGGGGCTGCCGCGCCACCTGGGCATGCACCCCGGGGGGGTGGTGATCACACCCGGTCCGCTGAATGACCTGGTGCCGGTACAGCCTTCCGGCACGAAGGGGATCACCATTACCCAATTCGATTTGGAACCGCTCGAGCGCCTGGGACTGGTCAAGATCGACCTGCTTGGCATCCGCGGCCTGACCGTGCTGGGCGATGTGGCAGATGCGATCTGTTCCTGGCGGCAAACCGAGTACAGCTCATCGCTGGATGTGCTCGAAACTGTCCCGCTGGATGACCCGGAGACGGCTGCCCTGGTTGGTCGCTGTGCCACGATTGGCTGCTTTCAGATCGAAAGCCCGGGGATGCGCGCCACGTTGAGAGATATCCAGGCGCACAGCGTGGATGACTTGATGGCGGCGCTGGCGCTCTACCGCCCCGGCCCGCTCAAGGGCGGGCTGCGCGATGCATACGTGCGCCGGCACAAGGGCGAGGAGCCGGTAAATCACCTCCACCCGGCGCTGGCCCCACTGCTCGATGATACTTTTGGAGTCATCCTCTACCAGGAGCAGGTGCTGCGCATTGCTCACGAGCTGGCGGGCATGGGCCTGGCTGAATCGGACCTGCTGCGGCGAGCCATGTCGCACTTCGACCCCGGTAAGCAGATGCAGACTCTGCAAGAGCACTTCATTTCCGGCGCCGGCGAGAAGAGTGGCGTCCCGCCCGAGGTGGCGGCGCGCCTGTGGGAGATGATGGCGGCTTTTTCCGGCTACGGTTTTCCCAAGGCTCACGCCGCTTCGTATGCGCTGGTTTCATGGCGCTCGGCCTGGTGCAAGGCGCATTTTCCGGCCGAGTTCATGGCAGCCGTGCTGGCCAATTGGGGCGGTTATTACAGCCAGCGCATCTACTTGAGCGAAGCCCACCGTATGGGATTGGTGGTGCGTCCGCCGCACATCAACCATGCCCGGCGTGAGTTCAGTGTGGTCTACCCGCAGGGCGAGCATGTGCTCTATATGGGTCTTGACCAGGTGCGTGACCTGACCCGCCGTACCCAAGAAACCATTCTGAGCCAGCGCCCGTTTTCTTCGGTGGCGGATTTCCTGGCCCGCGCCGACCCACGCCCACAAGAAGCCGAAAACCTGGTGCGCGCTGGTGGGCTGGAAGGTTTTGGCCCGATCCCGGCCCTGTTACGCCAGGTAAAACAGGGCGGCTGGAAGCGCGGCCAGCTCTCGCTGTTCGACTGGGATAACAGTGCGGGCGAAGACTGGTCTTTAAGCGAAAAAGTGACCGCCCAGGAGGAAATCCTGGGGATTGCGGTGGATGCCAACGCGCTGGAAATGTACGCCGGCCAGATTTCGGCGGCTGGAGCTATCACAACCCTGGAGGCGGCCGGGAGGGTGGGCAGCCGGGTGCGGGTAGCTGGCATGCGCCAGAGCGGGCGCCGCAGCCGCACTGCCCGCGGCGAGATGATGGCTTTCCTGACGTTGGAAGACCTGGAAGGTGTGCTGGATGTGGTCGTTTTCCCAGATGCTTACCGGCGCGCTCGCTCGGCTTTATCTGGCCCGGGGCCATACCTGGTTGAGGGGACGGTCGAGATGGATGAAGGAAGAAGCGAGCCCCTGCTGCGGGCGGAAAGGGTGGAATTGTTGAAAACAGTGTAAAATATTAACTAATGCCAAATCCCCTCCCACGTTCTATCCTTCCGGATACCTGGGCAGTTAAAACTCGCTGTCCCATATGCAGCGCCGGCGCAATGCAGGTGTTGCACCTGCCCGCTGCACCTGATCAAATGGCCTGCCGCATCTGCCAGTCGGCTTTTGAAGTCGAGGAACACGGGGAGCATCTCCGTTTCACCAAATTGGCACAGCCGCTGGCTGAAATCCTGGCTAATCGCTGGGTGACGATGGACGCAGTGAGAGAAGCAATCCTCAGCGCCCGCCGCGCCGTGGAAAATCGCCAACCTGCCAGGTTGGCGGCAGAAGCGCCCTTTTCTCAGCTACCCAGCGCACCTGCCTTTGATGGTTTTTCATATAAAATCTTCACAGGAAAAACCATTGAAGAACATCCGTTTGGGTCGCCATCTCCTGGCGGCCCGCTGACCGATGAAGAGGTGCTGGCTAAGGCGCAGGCGCTGCATAAGCTGGGCAATTCACTGGATCGGGTCGTAACCATCCTGGCGCACAACCCGTTTATAACACCTGAGCAGACTCAGGTCGCCCGGTCGGGACTGGCCGCCCAGGACGAACTGAATGCCAGACGCCAGAATCGCATTTTTTATCTTACTGGTGGAGCGGCCGTGCTCCTGATCATTCTCTGTCTTGTGGTGGGATTTCTGGTCCAATCCCTCAACAATCCTTTCAACATCGGCAAGATGAGCCAGGCGCTGCCCACTGATATCATCCGGGCGATAACCCCTGAGATAATCCAGGAGCCATCCGAAGGAGCAGGTGCAGCAATCTGCCCTCTAACTCCTTCTGATGCGGCGCGCTTATTTGGCGGGGAAGCCAGGGATTGGAATGGAAAGAACAATAGCTGGAGCTATATTACTATACCGCAGGCGACCGTGCATGTGCCAAAGGGCATGTCGGCCCTGCTGCTGGATGTCAATGTAAATACCCGTAATCTGGTTGGCCCGGCGACTGTAAAAAATGTGTTTGCGATCACGATTTACTGCCATTAAGGGATTTTTCTACATGGGTGTAAAATATTAATCGATGGAAAATTCCTCCCCGCGTTTTACACTTCCCGATAATTGGGCTGCCAGGGCACACTGTCCGGTGTGCGGCGCTGGTATTTTGCTAGTGGTCCACCAGCCGGGTGCGCCCGACCAGATGGCTTGCAATAACTGCCAATCGGTTTTCCAGGTAGAGGAAAATGGGGCGCATGTCCGCTTTGTAAAGCTGCCATCCACGCTGGCCGCGCTTCTGGCAAACCGCTGGGTAACGGTGGCCGAAGTCAAAAAAGCTGTAAAAGAGACCTTCAGGACTACAAATGGGTTGCCGTCATCGGAGGTGGATGAGGCTGCGATTATTAACACCAGGCTGGCATCCTTTACAGAAAACACTACCCCATCGGCTGAGACTGCCGTGGGCTCTCAATCCAATGCAACTGCTCCGCTGGAACCGCATGCCGTGGCATCCTCCCCGGTCGTCCCGCTGACTGATAGCGAAGTGCTGGCTAAAGCCCAGGCGCTGTACAGGCTGGGCAACTCGTACGATCAGATTGAAGACATCTTAAAGCGCAACCCAACGGTGACATCCGAGCAGATCCAGGCCGCACGGGCAGCTCTGGTTGAGGCCCAAGCGTTAAAGGGCAGCCGCCAGCAGCGCAACCTGTATATGGTCGGGGGCGTCGCATTGATGATCATCCTCTGCTGTATTGTGGCTGGCTTCCTTTCCCGTTCGATGACTGGCCTTTTTGGTATTATCAATAATCCGATCCCATCATCGACCCAGCCTGCTGACAACCAGCCTCTGGGTCCGACCCCCGAAATCGTGCGTGAAGATGCCAACAGCGTCCAGCCCGGTGTCTGCCCGGCAAATCGTCTGGAGGCTTCTAAATTGTTTGGCGGCGCCTCCACCGATTGGACGGGTAGTAAGACCAACGGCTGGACGATGCTCAGTTCGAACCTGCTGACCGTGCATGTACCAAAAGGCATGACAGCTGTCCTGGTCTCCGGCAGGAATTTGCAGACCACCACCCTGGTTGGCCCGGTGCTGATCAACAATGTGGCTGCAATTAAGATCACATGTCAATAGCAGAAATGATGTCCTGCTAAGGCGACTGCTGCAACTCATGGAGGAAAGAAATGTCGCTTGATCTATCCAGGCTGGCCGGATGGCAGCCGCCGTCCAATTACCAGGCTGTTACTTCGGCGCTGGACGGCATTACGGTCTACGCCCCTATCCCTGAAAGCCCGAAGGAAGAAGAGCCTACAGCTTATAAATGTCCTCAATGCGGAGCAACCACCCGGTTTGATATTGCCGCCGGGGGAGTGGCCTGCGAGTACTGCGGTTATACGGTGCCTGCCCAGGCTCAAAAGGTTGGGGTAAACGCTGAGCGTTCAGAATTTACCCTGGAAACCCTGAGCCAGGCAGACAAAGGCTGGGGTCTCGACCGGCGCATGCTGCACTGCGACACCTGTGGAGCCGAGCTTTCGATCCCGGAAGGGTCGCTCACATCTATCTGCCCGTTCTGTGCTTCGAACAAGGTCAATGTGCGGACCGCCCCGGCGGAAAACTTGCGCCCGCGCTTCCTGGTCCCATTCAAAATAAAATCCGAAACCATAGGGTCAGGCGTCCAGGCCTGGTTGAACAAAGGTTGGTTCCATCCGTCAGAATTGTCTACTTCTTCCGTGGTAGACCGCCTTTCAGGCATCTACCTGTCCTTCTGGACATTCGACGCCGATATCGCTTCCGATTGGAAAGCCCAGGTCGGTTATGAGCGTCAGGAGCGCTATTATGACAGCAGCTCGAAAGAATGGAAGTCACGCACGGTGATTGACTGGCGCTGGGAAGATGGGTCAGTAAACACCTCAATCAGCAACCTGCTGATCCCTGCCAGCACGCGGGTCAGCCGTGTCATCCTAGAACGTTTGAACCCATTCAAACTGAATGACCTGGTCACCTATTCACCGGATTTCCTGGCAGGCTGGCAAGCGCAGACTTACGATCTTACCCTGCCGGCCGCCTGGGAAAAAGGAAAAGCCAGCATGCGGGATAAGGCTAAGGATGCCTGCTATGCTGATATTCCTACTTCTCATGTGCGGAATTTCAGCATGAGTGCTGATTTTTCAAACGAGGCCTGGCGCTATATCCTTTTGCCAGTTTACCTGGCTTCGTATGCCTTCCAGGGTAAGGTTTACCAGGTGATGGCCAATGGCCAGACGGGCGCCATTGCCGGGCAGAAACCGGTAGCCTGGTGGAAAGTGTGGCTGGCCGTGACGGCGCTGATGGCGCCCGGGCTGCTGCTGGGTTTGATCGGCCTGATCCTGAGTGCGGTTGGGATAGGTGTACTGCTGCTTGCCGTGGCTTTCGTCCTGTTGATCATCGGCGGTGTTATCTCCGTTATAATTTTTAAAAAAGCATTCGATTCGGAGGCAGCCTGATGTCAGAACAAGACCCAAGCACACAGATCACCGAGTCGGTTGAGGAGCTATGGGGCATTCCCTTGCAGCCGGCTGGTTGCCGGAAATGCGGTCAGGCTCACCTGGTGGATGCCAGCCGGCTGGGACAGGTCTGCCCGAACTGCGCCAGCGGTAAGCTGGAGGCCCAGCCAGCCCGCTTGCGCGCCGAACCGCCCGAGCTGCTGGTGCCCTACCGTAAGACCCAGGCTGAGTTCCGCCTTGTACTGGAAAACTTCACGAGGCCGGTCTGGTTGGCGGTGGACGATTTTACTATTGAAAAGCTACTGCAGCGCGCTATGCCGGTCTACTGGCCAATGTGGCTGATGGATAGCAATGTGTTCGGCGCCTGGCAGGCTGAGGTTGGTTTCGATTACCGGGTAAAAAGCTCACAGGAATCTTATATCGGCAACGGATGGCAAACCAGGGAGGTTATCGAGACCCGCCAGCGCTGGGAGCCGCGCGCTGGCCAGATTGCGCGCCATTATGATAATATCCATGTCCCGGCCCTGACCGATCATGCACGCCTGGTGGGACTGGTCGGCGAATACCAGTTGAATCAGGCGGTCCCATACGACACAGCCAAATTAGGGAAATCAATCCTGCGCATCCCTGACCTGTTGCCTGAGAGTGCCTGGCCCCAGGCGCAGGCGAACCTGGACCGGGCGGCTGCGGCTGAATGCCAGAAAGCTGCCGCGGTCAAGTACATCCGTAATTTCTCGGTCAAGGCAGATTACCAGAAACAGCACTGGACGCAGCTGCTGCTGCCAATGCTGGTGTCTTATTACACCGACGATGACGGTAAGGCCCACCCGATCTTAATCAATGGACAGAGTGGTGTGGTGGGTGGGGCGCGCCTGGCTTCACAGCGTAAGGGCTGGAAATGGGCCGGCATTACGGCGGGGATTGCCGCGCTGGTCCTGATGATCAGCCTGCTGCTGCTGGTAGCGGGTGCGTTCATCCCGCCCTTGCTGGCAGTCGGGGGGGTTGGCGCCTTTATCGCGATTGTGCTCGTGTTCGCCGCCATCGTGCCCGCCGTCTGGCCCTGGTGGTGGAACCGAAAGACGGAAAAATAAAGACATGGATCAAACCGAATTTGAGGTGTTTGCGGGTGCCAAACACCCGCAAACACCTCAAATTCGG
>Ga0315282_10010064_pt1 | contig 14918 bp, 14 predicted proteins | sample YL17G07_20_MG_FD_203693 | JGI IMG/M metagenome (GOLD analysis project Ga0315282, IMG submission 203693) | Sediment microbial communities from Yellowstone Lake, YNP, Wyoming, USA - YL17G07_20 | ecosystem: Environmental > Aquatic > Freshwater > Lake > Sediment | place: USA: Wyoming | collected... | reverse complement strand
TTGCTGCTCTGATGGGACCAGTGGCCCTTATCGCTGCAATAAGAGCACTGCTAAAAATAGGTCTCGAGAAGTAAGCCTTTAAAAAGTCTTAATTCAAACAAAGGCAAAATCCTGAACGGAGCCGGGGTAGTTTTTTGTTTGCTTAAGTATGAAATTCAAAAAGAAAGAACCAGTGAAGAAAGCGTATTAATTGAAACATTTGTCCATAATGTATAATTCGCAAAAAGAAGCCGGGTATCTAAAAAATACCCAGCTTCAACTATTTCTGGTTCTTTGCGTGTTTAGCTTTTGCCTATTCGGAACATTTTAGTCCCACACTTTGGACAAACACCTTGCGTAGCAGGCTTGCCATTTTTCATTTTGATGGCTTTGGAATTACTCATTTCTCTTTTTGTTCTGCATTTCATGCAGTATGCTTGCATTGACAAACCTCCTTGATATACTTGAGAGTAAGATATAACACCTTCAAGTTGAATGTCAATAGGATTATAGTCCCATGCACTGTTCATTCTTTCATGACCAACAAGGGAAAAACAATAGCCTGATTTGTTACCTCAAGGATATTTCACAATAATATATAGGGATCTATAAGCTAAGCTTCGGAATTTTAGCTTAGCTTTAGTTTTTCAAGTTCAAAGTCAAATTGAAGTTGAGCTGGAAGTTGCAGCAGAATTGACGACAAATTTAAGTAGCTTCGAAGACACAGTTCTAAGCGGCTTAGTAAGCATGCGCCGATGTGTTCACGATGACAGACCGGCATACTCGTACATTGACTTTGCCGCTTGGATGGGGTAAAATGGCAAATATGGAAATAATAGGGGACAAGGTTAACGATAACCAAGGGGCAAAACCTCGAGTAGTTTGCCCCAAATGTGGGGCTACTTTCAAAGATAGAAGGGGCTTGAATGGGCACTTGGCCGGTAAACATGGGTCAAAGTGGGGGCTGAATGCCACTGTCGATTCTCTGGTTAAGGAAGTTCAAGAGCTAAGCGCTAAAATAGATAACCTAGTTGATGAGGTAAGAAAGGGCGATGTAGTGGGGCAAAGGCTAGTTGAGTTAGCCCATAAATTCGCTCAGCAGCCATACGCAATGTGTGGAGATGATGAGCGAAAAGAATTCGAGTTATTGAAGGAAATAAGGGCTAAGTGAAATGTTGATGAGATACAATGAACATTAGAAAATGATGAATAACATGAATGATAATTTGCTAAACACCAACTCTCATAACCGGTTGGTCGCAGGTTCGAACCCTGCCGAGCCCACCAAGCTAAATTAGGTGAACTTTTAGCTTTTTTCGCGGAGGTATTTGAAGGCGGATAAAGCGGCGGTAGCGCCGTCGCCGACGGCACTGGCTACCTGACGGGCTGAGTTTTTGCGGATGTCGCCCACGGCGAAGATGCCCGGTGCCGAGGTTGCCATCGACTCGTTGGTTTTGATAAGCCCGGTTTCATCCAGCCCTACTATGCTGGCGAAGCGTTGACCATTGGGCTCAAACCCTACGGCAACAAAGACGCCAGCTACCTGCAGGTCGGTGATTGCACCTGTTTTCACGTTGCGCAGCCTGAGTCCACTCACTTTACTCTCTCCGGTAATCTCATCGACCACTGTATCCCAGATGGGCTTGAGTTTGGGATGAGCGAGAGCCAGTTGTTGAAGGACTTGCCCGGCTCGGAGCTGGTCCCGCCGATGTATAATATAGACCTTGCTGGCATGCTCGCTTAGCTCCAGAGCGTCGGTGATAGCCGTGTCACCACCTCCAACCACGGCTACATCCAGGTCACGGAAAAAGAAGGCATCACAGGTAGCACAGTAGGAGACACCGCGGCTCAGGAGTTTCTCCTCACCGGGAACGCCAAGCTTGCGATATTCCGAGCCGGCAGCGATAATCATTGCTTCAGCTTCAAAATTGCCCTCTGTGGTGATGACATTGTAGGTGTGTCCGCGTTTAATATCTGTGACCTCGGCGGTGATGGTCTCCAGCCCGTATTTGGTAGCTTGCCGGTGCATGAGCGAAGCTAGGTCAAGGCCGGAGATGCCTTCGGGAAAGCCGGGATAATTATCTACCTGCCTGGCATTCACTATCTGGCCTCCGAAAATGCCACGTTCGAAGAGAAGGGTCTTGAGGCCGGCTCGTGAGGCGTACAATCCGGCTGTAAGCCCGGCCGGACCACCGCCGATTACGATGACTTCGTATCTATTCATTCCAGTGCGTTCGCTTTGGTCCTATTATAGCAGGCGATTGAATTACTTGTCTCGGAATTCAGGGCGTCATCCATTCTATAACATTCTCTCGACGTCTTCCAATGCTGGTGGGTGAGCCGAGTGGGGCAGGGGATGGTTACTTGACATAATATTGATAAATATGTAGTAAATTAGTCCTAGATGCTAATAGGAGTTTGGTCATAGCGTAGCTATTTGTATCAATTTATCAGCCGGAAATGTCTTGACAACACAACCTTTGTCTATCAATATATGGTACGGTGCATTAAAAATCGTTTATCTGGGGTTTTGGCTAAGTAAATCTTCAGGAGGGTGGATTTGGTTGAGCTATTGACCACGAAGGAGGTCGCCAGGTATCTCAAGCTGCGACCTGAAACTGTGCTTAGGAAGGTAAAAAGGGGGGAAATACCAGCTATTAAGATAGGTGGGCGCTTCAGGTTCGACACGAACCAGATTGATAAATGGTTAAGTCATAGTTCGACATCTAAGAAGCGTGTCTTAGTTAAGGAGGCAAAGCGTCAAAGGTAGTTAGCATTGCCGGTTATCAGACAGACGAGTTGATGGAGATGGAAAGATGATGAGCAAGAGAAAAGATAAAGCTAATGCAAATGCAATGACAGCTTTATGGGTAACTGTTATCGTCTTGATTGCCATGATACCAATAGCCATTGAGTATTTCGATGTCCCATATCTCGTATTTCATATTTTGCCTACACCGGTTAATTGGCCTGGGGTAATTATACAAGTATTAATTACACTTACAATTGGTTTTTCTATCAGTTTTTATTTGCTGGGGCTGTTATCCAGACGAAAGCAAGTGGAACAAGCGCTGCGGGAGAGCGAGGAGAAGTATCGCCAGGTAGTGAATAACGCCAGCGAGGCTATAGCAGTAGTTCAGGATGGGCTAGTCAAATTTACTAATACCAGAGCTTTGGAATTATTCGGCTATTCGAGCGATGAATTAGCTGCTATAGGCCTTATGAAGTTAGTGCATCCGGACGACCGCGAGCTAGCAAACAAACGGTATCTGGCAACATTTAAAGATAAAGCACGCTCGCCTGCCTATAATACCTACAGAATTATGGGCAAAGGCGGCGATATAAAGTGGATGGAAATTTCAGCTACAAAGATTATATGGGAGGGCAAACCTGCGGTACTGGCTTTCATGACCGATGTTACAGAGCGGAAGCAGGCGGAGGGGGCCTTGAGACAAAGTGAAGAGAGATACCGGACTATCCTGGAGGACATGGAAGAAGGATATTATGAGGCAGACCTTGCCGGGAACATAACTTTTGTCAATGACTCGATTTGTCGTATCCTGGGGTATGGGAATGAAGAGGTGATAGGGACGAATTACCGCAGGTATGTGGGCGAAGAGAAGGCTAGACAGACATATAAAGATGGCAAAGGCGTCTATAGAACAGGCAAGCCGGCCAAGTGGTTCTCCTGGGAGTTTTTGGCAAAGAGTGGGGAGACGCGGTTTATCGAGGCGTCGATTGCACCCAGGCTTAATGTTCAGGGTGCAGTAATTGGCTTTCGTGGAATTTTTAATGATGTTACCGAACGTAAAGCGATTGAGCAGCAAGTGCTTATGACGAGCAAGCTGGCTTCTATCGGCGAACTGGCGTCCGGAGTGGCTCATGAGCTAAACAATCCCCTCACCGGTGTTATAGGGTATGCACAACTGCTGATTGACAGTAAGGATGTTTCTCCAGAAGTTAAATCGGACCTTAATAAGATTTATCAAGAAAGCCAGAGGGCTGCCAAGATAGTGCAGAATCTGCTCAGCTTTGCCCGCCGACGCAAGCCTGAGAAGAGCTACTTCGATGTAAATGAGCTCATACAAAAAACTTTGGATTTACGAAGCTATGAATTGAAGACAAGTAATATTAGGGTCTGTATCAACTCGGAGCCAGAGCTGCCGGAGATAAAGGCTGATTACTATCAAATCCAGCAGGTAATATTGAATATTGTAATAAATGCTGAGCAGGCCTTGACTAAAACGGGGCGTCGAGGCAAGATTACGGTGACAACCAGTGCAGTGGAAGACCATATCAGAATTTCTATCGCTGATAGTGGTCCTGGAATCCCGAAGGAAAATATAAGTAGAATCTTCGATCCGTTCTTTACCACCAAGGAGGTGGGAAAAGGTACTGGTTTGGGGTTGAGCGTTTGCCATGGCATTGTGACTGCTCACGGCGGAAACATATATGTCGAAAGCGAGGAAGGCAAAGGAGCCGAGTTCATTATTGACCTGCCGATAGCAGTTGCAGAGGAGCCGGATATTGATGATGGGACTGTCATGACAGAGGGTAACCGCCGGTACCGAAGGAAAGCAAGCGAGAATATCTTGATTATAGATGACGAATCTGGAGTTCGCGATGTTTTGACCAGGGTTTTCTCTGAAACCGGTTATCGAACTGACAGCGCTTCAGATGCAAAACGCGCCCTGACGAAGTTGAATAAAAATGGTTATGACATGTTTATCATTGACCTCAAGTTGCCGAGGGTAAGTGGCATGAGACTTTATGAAATCATGAAGGAGAGGTATCCGTCCTCAGCGGAAAAGGTGATGTTTATTACCGGCGACGCGATAACACCATCAACACAGGATTTCCTGGATTCAGCGGGGAGACCATATCTTACGAAGCCTTTTAATCCTAAGGTGGCGGTAGAGTTAGTCGAAGAGATGTTAAGAGGGAATGCAACAGCCAAGGTAACTGCCAAGGTAACTTGACATAACATTTAGTGTTGTCACTTGTTTCTACTGTGATAAGTCCGGTGAACCTCTTTTAAATGCTTGTTAGTAACGTGAGTATACACCTGAGTTGTCCTGATGCTCTCGTGGCCAAGCATTTCTTGAACGGAACGAAGGTCGGCGCCGCCGATTAGTAGGTCTGTGGCAAAGGAGTGTCTCAAGGTGTGTGGGGTTACTTCGATGGGCAAACCGCATCTCTTAGCATATTTTTCAACAATTCTCTGGATAGATCTTGCTGTAAGTCGCATTTTCTCACCATCTTTTTTGTTATCGGGTGTACCGCTATATCTGATGAATAGAGGCTTGAACTGATCTTGGCGAGTTTGCAAATAGCGCTCTAGCCAGTGTGCCGCCGTATCTGATAGAAATGCTACCCTAGGTTTGTCACCCTTCCCTCGGACGCTGAATTCCCTGCGCTCCAGATCCATGTGGTCACGATTTAAGCTAGTTAATTCTGAGACCCGCAATCCAGTGCTAAATAGCATTTCTAAAATCGCCTTATCTCTTAGTCCTATCTTGTTTGATATCTTTGGACTGTTGAGTAGTCTCTCTAGCTGCTCCGAGCTCAAAAATGAGACAGAACGGGTACTTTGTTTTGGCAGCTCGATCTTGTCCGGGGATAGGGTAGGAATATCGCGCTGAACCAGGAGATAGCGGAGGAAGGCTCTCAAGGCGATTATGTGGTAGGTTTGGGTAATGCGTTTAAGCGGCATACCATTTTGATTGCGTAAGCGAGCTAAATATAATCTGTATTGTCTTACTAGCTCCTGGTTTATGTTTTCTGGTTTTAGAGGTTGATTACTTTTTGCTGCCCACGAATGAAAACGACTTAAGTAGTGTTTGTATTGACGGATAGTGAGCGGGGAGCGAGATTTTTCGATTACAAGGTACTCTAAAAAATCCGAGATTAGGGGCTTCAAACTGTCCATGATCATCATTGATGCCTTTTAGCGTCTTTTTAGATCTTGCATAAGTATTCTCTGTGCTTCACGAATTGATAGTTCCTCATCGCTTAACTTGAGGTTAGAGCCATCATATTTCGATTGATTCTCCTGAAACTCAAAGGCTAAATCTGCTTGAGCTTTCTTTATTGTAAGGTAGGGGTACACACATTCCAGAAAGCCGTAAGCTCGGGTGGAACTTAGCTCCCAGGCATAGCAATCACGCCATTCAGGTTTTTTGTACTTGCGCTTCTGTATTCTTCCACCGAAAGAAAGCTTATAGAGATGCAATACGTAGTCGTTAGTGTTGGACACAATGACTCTCAGGCTGTATTGGACGTTGCCTAGGTGATTTTTCCCTTTGATTATTGTTATGCAACCTTCGCCGTCAAAGAAACCAGCTAGATATGCCAGCCGAGCACTCTTGCCTTTGAACATGGAACTTGTCTTATATTCGTTTATGTCGCAAAATGACACTTTTGCGACATACAATTATATTAATACATTTATACTCTGCTGTCAAGTTGTCTTTAGTCTTGTCGCTTAGAGTTCTCTTAGGCATGCTCGCAGGTGTAACTTTATCGCGTCATTCAAGTAAAGCGCCACATAACCCACTGAGATTGGTGTTTTGCCTAGTCTACTCTGTTATGTGTTGAGGCACTATCAGGGCTTCGGCTCAAATGGGCAGCTATTTTAGCTAAGAGCTTGTCTAGTCCCCAGCCTTTTAACGCTGAGATGACTATTGTGGCATCATCCGGTGGTTTCAAAACCTTGGTCAGAGCCAAAGCGTTCATTTCCTCTTGATTCACCGCAATTGAGTCCATCTTGTTAAGAGCCGTAATCTGAGGCTTGTCGGACAGGTTGAGGTCAGCAAGTATTTTCTCTACTGTCTGGAACTGCTCAGCAGCGTCATGATGAGTTATGTCAACTACATGCAGGAGCAGATCGGCTTCGGTTAATTCTTCAAGTGTAGCTCTGAAGGCAGCGACTATGGATGGTGGCAATTTGTGAATGAAACCAACGGTATCGGTTAGCAGAAATTGCTGACCATCGGGCAAAACCAAGCGGCGGGTCACCGGGTCGAGCGTGGAAAAAAGTTTGTCTTCTACCAAGACATCGGCTTGGCTCAAGGCGTTTAGCAAGGTGCTTTTGCCAGCGTTAGTATAGCCTACCAGGGCGACTACAGGAATACGGCTCCTCCTGCGCTTTTGGCGATAGAGTGCACGATGTCGTCTTACTGCCTCAATTTGACTCTGGAGACGGTTGATTCGTTTGCGGATGAGACGGCGGTCTGTCTCCAACTGCGATTCTCCCGGGCCTCTGGTGCCAATGCCACCGCCTAGGCGTTCAAGATGGCTCCATTGTCCGGTGAGGCGTGGCAGGAGATACTGGTGCTGAGCCAGTTCTACCTGTAGCTGACCTTCACTGGTGTGGGCTCGCCTGGCAAAAATGTCCAATATCAGCGCCGTGCGGTCGATAACTTTGACTTCCAGGGCTTCTTCTAGATTTCTCTGCTGCCGAGGTGACAGCTCATCATTGAAGATGACCACGCTGTATGGGGATTGCTCCCTGAACTTGATTAACTCTTCTAACTTTCCCCTGCCTAAATAATAAGTCGGAGAAGGTCTTCCCAGTTTCTGGGTTAGTCTGCCAACTACTTCGACACCGGCTGTCTTCGCCAGGTAAGATAATTCCTCTAGAGAACTGTCAATCGACCAACTGTCGGCAGAGGCTTTGCTATCGACTCCTACCAGAAAAGCCTTCTCTGTTTCAGCTTGAGTTTTAAGTAAGGTTTGTCTCATGTATTAAAAACATTATGTTAACTTATTTTCTTTTGGTCCTGTTCCAGTTCAGCAATCGGCTTATGCCTTCATCGAGACGGTCATCGGGCAAGGTTAGCGATAAGCGGATATAACCTTCGCCGGCATTACCGTAACCGACTCCTGGAGTTACTGCTACATTAGCCTTGTCCAGTAATTCAGCGGTGAACTCTATCGATGTATAGCTATCAGGTATTCTAGCCCAGATGTAGAAGCTGGCTTTAGGTAACCTGGCGCTCAAGCCTATATCGTTGATGGCTTTAGCCAGTTTGTCTCGACGTCGCTGATAAATCGTGTTATGTTCGGCAATGCAGCCCTGAGGACCATTTAAAGCTTTGATAGCTGCTTGCTGAATTGCCTGAGGAATGCCTGAGTCCAGGTTAGACTTGAACCGAAATAGAGCGTCTATCATCCGGGCATTGCCCACAGCCATGCCTATTCTCCAGCCCGTCATATTGTAGGTCTTGGACAAAGAATGGAATTCTATGCCGACCTCTTTAGCCTCAGGTGCCTGCAAGAAGCTCGGTGGTTGATAGCCATCGAAGGCAACCTCAGTATAAGGGGCGTCGTGACATATAGCCAGGTTATGTTTCTTAGCGAAACGCACTGCCTTCTGGAAAAAAGCGATATCAGCTACTGCCCCAGTGGGATTGTTGGGGTAATTTAGCCACAGGAGTTTAGCCTTATCAGCTATTTTCTTGGGGATGCTTTCCAGGTCAGGCAGGAAGTCATTCTTCTCAATCAGTGGCATAAAGTAAGGCTCGCCGCCAGCCAGTAAAGTAGTCATGGAGTAGACCGGGTATCCCGGGTCGGGCACCAGGGCTACATCGCCAGGGTCAATGAAACAGAAAGAAATATGTCCTACGCCCTCTTTGGAGCCAATTAGCGGCAGCACCTCTTTATTCGGGTCAAGTGTCACTCCAAAGCGTTTCTGATACCACCGGGCGATAGCCTGGCATAACTCAGGCAGTCCTGCAGTTTCTGGATAACGATGATTAGCCGGGTCATGTGCTGCCTGACATAGCTGGTCTATTATGTGTTGTGGCGTTGGCATGTCAGGGTCGCCGATGGCGAAGCTGATTATATCCTCTCCCCTGGCTCGTTTCTCGGCAATCTTTCGGTTGATTTCTACGAATAAATATGGTGAAAGCCTGTCAAGTCTATGCGAAAGTCTCATTTTGGCCACTCTCCGGTAAAAACTTCTTCAACCGGTCCGCTCAGATATACCTCCCCTGCTCCATCCCAGTTTATGGTCAAGCTGCCACCTGATAACATTATGTCAACTTCATTGCCTGTGTAGCCTTTAAGCCTGGCGATTACAGCTATGGCGCAGGCACCGCTGCCGCAGGATAGAGTTTCGCCGGCTCCTCGCTCCCAAACTCTTGCCTCAATTTTGTTTCGATTTAAAACTCCGGCTATCTCGAAATTTATCCTCTCTGGAAACATAGGATGGTTTTCTACCTGTGGGCCTATCTCAGAAAGAGGGAAATCAGCTACAGGCTGGGATAAGAAACTTACGGCATGGGGATTTCCCATTGATACAAAGGATAAAGTCAACTCCCTTCTGTCTATGGTCAAAGGATAATCTAAGATAGGCGTTATGTCAACTTCTCCCCTGCCCTTTTGCTGCTTGCCTGTTGTAATTGGTATATCTTCAGTTCCGAATCGAGGCGTGCCCATATTCACTTTAGCCTGTTTAACTTTACCTTGGGATATAGAAGCCTGTATAGTTCTGGTACCACCTATGGTCTCCACAGTTAAGTTTTGTCCGGCAGTTATTCGTCTGTCAATAACATATTTAGCAAAGCACCTTAAGCCATTGCCGCAGACCTCAGCCTCAGAGCCGTCGGGGTTGAACATGCGCATTTTTAAATCCGCGGCATTTGAAGGCATCACCAGGAGCAGCCCATCGGCGCCTATGCCGTGGTGGCGGTGACACATATCTCGTGCCAACTTTGGCCAGTCCCGTTCCATATTTCGGGTATCTAGCAAGATAAAATCGTTCCCTGTAGCCTGCAATTTAGTGAAGTTCATGATTAACCTGCTTGTAGTTGAGACCAGCCAGAAAAGATTCCACTAAGCCACTGGCTTTTTTCTGTATGTCCTCAAATTCATTGAACCAATGAATTCTGGCATCGTTCAGGTGGAACCAGGCATATTGATTACGGGCAAAGCGATGTGTCTCATTTTTCATTTGCTGAACAGCTGTGGTCAAATCCAACTTCTCCTGAAAAACCTTGCCTATCTGGTTATACCCTATGCCAGACATGGAAGGCAAATCCAGACTGTAGCCCTTTGTCGTCAACTGTTTCATTTCATCTATTAGCCCTTGTTTTATCATCTCGTCTACCCGGGAGTCAATTCTACGATATAAATTATCTCTCTGCATAGTCAAGCCGATAATTAAAACAGGGTATGGTGGTGGTTGCTTCTGCCATAGTTGGGAAACTGGTTGTCCTGTTATCTGGCATATCTCTAAAGCTCTGATAATCCGTCTCAGGTTGGTGGGCATAATCTTTGTGGCAGCTGCCGGGTCTATTTTCTGTAGTTCTTGATACAAAGTGTAGCCACCTTCTTTTTTGGCTCTTGCCTCAAGGCTATATCTGAGTTCGGCATCGGGAGCCACCGGTGGTATTTTCCAGCCTTCTATTACTGACCAGGCATAGAGACCGCTGCCACCGACTAAGAAAGGGAGTTTATGCCGTTTCTGAATATCTTCAATTGCCTCAAAAGCCAGTTTTTGGTAAATAGCCAAGCTGAATGTCTCATCGGGGTTAATCAGGTCAATAAGGTGATGTCTAATCAGAGACAACTCATCATGATTAGGCTTGGCCGTGCCGATGTCCATGTAGCGATAAACTTGTCGGCTGTCAGCATTTATTATCTCGCCATTGAAATCTTTGGCTAGGCGCAAAGCAAGCTGGCTTTTGCCTACTGCTGTTGGACCGATAACAGCAACAAGGCACTTCATTGGGTTGATTTGAGACTGGATGTCTGCCTGACGATGCTCACAAACTCGTCGGCTTTAAGGCTAGCGCCACCTACCAGAGCACCATCAATATCAGCTTCAGCGATGAATTCAGCGATGTTGCTGCTGATGACGCTGCCACCGTACAGTATGCGTACTGCTTTGGCTATTTCTTTATTCCATATATTAGCCAGGATGCTGCGAATAAGGCTGATTGTGGCATTGGCTTGTTTGCCTGTGGCTGCCCTGCCGGTGCCAATAGCCCAGATCGGCTCATAGGCGATAACCAGCTGGCTTGTAGGATTTATCCCTCCTAAACCTGCGTTTACCTGCCTGGTGATTTTCTGCTCTGTTTTGCCAGCCTCGTTATCTTCCAGAGTTTCTCCGACACATAGAATAGGCTTAACCCCAGATTCTAAAGCTTTTTTTACCTTTTTGTTGATAATCTCATCTGTCTCGGCAAAATACTGCCTGCGTTCCGAATGCCCGAGGATGACAAAATCACACAGGTCAACCAGCATAAGAGGTGATATTTCGCCGGTGTAGGCACCTTTGTCTTCAAAGTGCATGTTCTGAGCGCCGAGCATAATAGATGTACCTTTAATTAGCTCTTTTATAGCAGCCAGAGAGATGAAGGGTGGACATAGTACTTTTTCTACACTGTCTATACTATTCAGTTCAGCCAGCATAGCCCTGACGAGATTTTCAGCCTCTTCAAGCCTGGTGTTCATTTTCCAGTTGCCAGCGATTAAAGGTCTTCGCATGATTAGGCTCCAAACTTAGTTAATTTTAGAGCATTAGCCATAGCTAAAGGCATGATATCTGCAGCGGGGAGTCTACCCAGTCCTCCAGAGATACAGGCTGATTCAGAGAATTCCTTAACTTTGTCATGCCGACACCACTGGGAATATAGCAAGACAGGTACCGGATGCCAGCTATGCCCTTTTAGCGAAGCCGGAGTTGAATGGTCACCGGTGATGATAATGACTTCCGGCTTTAGATTCAGTAATTTAGGCAAAGCCGAATCAACCTGTTCGATAACCTTGACTTTCCTCTCAAAATCTCCATCCTCACCGGCACTGTCTGCATGTTTGACGTGAACATAGAAGAAATCGTGTTTAGCGTAGCAATCGTTCAGAATCTTAAGTTCCTCCTGGATGCCACTATCAGCGTTGAATATTTTCATTCCTACCAGCTTAGCCAGCCCTTTATACATGGGGTAACCGGCTATAGCTGCTGGTGTCAGCTTATATATGTCATTCATTGATGGGATATGTGGTAGTTTGGAAAACCCGCGAAGCAGAATCATGTTAGCCGGGTGATGTTTGGCTAAAACTCCTTTAGATTTGTTAATAAAGTCATTTACAGTATCAGCTGTGTGTTTGGTTGTTATTTTTGTGTACTTAGCCAGGTATGGAACTACTCCTGTCTTTTGGGGGTCGGTATCGCTAATCTCAGCAGCTAATCCTTCGCCACGTAGAACAAACGAAAACCGATGTTCTTTGACTGGCAAGACAAAGCTCTTGACTCCTTGCAATTTGATCCGGCTCAGCAGCGTACATAGTTCGGTGCATTTATCCGTTGTAATGCGGCCAGCTCTGCGGTCGGTGATAAGCCCTTTGCCATCAACTGTACAGAAATTACCTCGAGCCGCGACATCGTTCTTTTTGAGCTCAAAACCGATTCCTAATGCTTCTAGAACTCCTCGCCCAATGGTAAACTTGAGTGGGTCATAACCAAATAGTGCCAAGTGCCCTGGTCCACTCCCCGGAGTAATCCCCGGGCTTACCGGGTCAATAAGTCCGCATACCCCTTTCTTAGCTAGTTGGTCGAGATATGGGGTACGAGCTGTCTCCAGTTCTGTCTTGCCAGTCTTAACATCAGGTAATCCGCCCAAACCGTCGATGACCAACATCACTATCTTAGATGGCGAGACTACGCTGATTTGCCTTATTTCTTCCAGAGGAATCATTTCACTTTATCCAGCAACACAGATACGCCAGGTAGCGTTTTTCCTTCGAGGAAATTTAAGCTGGCGCCACCGCCTGTGGAGACATGAGTCATTTTATGCGCTAGGTTCATCTCTTCGATGATTTCAGCTGTTGAGCCGCCACCGACAATGGTCGTTGCTTTTATGCTGGCCAGTAGTTCAACCATGGCCTTGGTGCCTCGGGCGAATTGAGGTATCTCATAAACTCCCATAGGGCCGTTCCAAAAAACCGTTTTGCATTGTCTAATATGTCGAGAGAAGAGTTCAATGGTTTTCGGTCCGATATCGACGATGTTTTTATTCGCCGGTATATCGGCTATTGGTACGACCTCGCCTGTAGCTTCTGTGTTGATGTTATCGGCTACCATAACATCTACAGGCAGGAATAAGGATACACCTTTTCGCTTGGCGGCTTCCATCAGCTCCTGGGCTAAGCCTTGCTTGTCGGTCTCTACTAAAGAGAGGCCTACTTTATAACCTTGGGCTTTCAGGAAAGTGGCTGACATAGCACCACCGATGAGCAGCAAGTCAACTTTGTCTGAGATGTTTTGAATCAGGCCTATCTTGTCGCTGACCTTGGCGCCTCCCAACAGAGCACCGAATGGATGTTCAGGGCTAGTTAGAAGGCTGCCCAGAGCTTTCAATTCTTTTTCCATCAAGAAGCCAGCGACTGCTGGCAGGTATTTAGCTATTCCTACTGTTGAGGCGTGAGCTCGGTGTGCCGTGCCGAAAGCATCGTCTACATAGATGTCAGCCAGCTTGGCTAAGGCTTGGGCGAAAGAAGGGTCATTGGCTTCCTCCTCGGCATGAAAGCGTATGTTCTCCAGAAGCAGAATATCACCTTCCTTAAGGGTATTTACGGCTTTTTCAACATCAGCGCCTATGCAATCGGAAGCAGTTGATACTGGCGACTTTGTGATTTGAGAAAGCCGTTTTGCTATGGGAGCCATTCGTAACCCCTCGACCACCTTGCCATCCGGGCGTCCCAGGTGAGAACACAGGATAATTTTTGCCCTACGGGCAGCCAGGTATTTTATGGTAGGCAGAGCCGCCCGAATACGGCTGTCATCGGTAATGGCACCGGTCTTCATATCCAGCGGCACATTGAAATCAACTCTAACTAGAACTCTCTTTCCCTCGACTTCTATGTCGCGAATAGTCTTTTTAGCCAACCTGTTTCCTTGATATGGTTTGTTCTAGCTTTCTCTTTATATTCTCGGCTTCGGCTACTGCTGCTGGAGCTGTTTCGAATACGCTTTTCCCTAGGCGGTCAGCTTCAGCGATTTCAGAGTGATAATTGATAAAACCTAATACCTCAAAATCAGGCAGGTTGTCGATAATAAACTTACGCTCATCGTCGTCGTGTGTTTTTGAGCCAACGATATAGCATTTTTTAACGCCTAAATCTTTGGCTAAATCCCGAATGGCCCGAGCTGTCTGAAAACTTCGCTGCCCCGGTTCAACTACTATGATGAAAGCATTTACACTTTTAGCCGTCCCGCGTCCCAGGTTCTCTACGCCGGCATCCATATCCATGATAACCACTTCAGACCTGCTTAAAACCAGATGGCTGACCAAGCTCTTGAGCAGCGCTCCTTCTGGACAGAGGCACCCACTGCCTCCCTTTTTTACCGTTCCCATGACTAGTAGCTTTATGCCGTCTTTTTGAATTGAAAACCGCTCGGGAATATCGTCAACTTTGGGATTAAGCTTGAAAAATGTGCCGAAGCTGCTTGGTTTAGCTCCGGTGCGTTCTTGTATCAGGTCTTGGAGTTCGGCGATTGGAGTTATGCGTCGGGCTTCGTCATCATCGATGCCCAAAGCTGTAGCTAAGTTAGCATCGGGATTAGCATCAATGGCTATGACCTTGTTGCCTTCAGTGGAATATATCCAGGCCAGAAGGCTCGTCAACGTAGTTTTGCCTACACCACCTTTACCAGTAATAGCTAGTTTCATATCCTATTACCAGGTTCTGAAGAAGACGGTTTTGCCGGTGGATTATCCCCAATCTTGGGATTATCATTTTCGTAGCAAATCTAGGTGGAGTATATCTGATGTTGAGGACAAAATCAAGGGGGTTTTTATCAAATCCAGTGAGCTCGTTCAGATAGATGAGTGACACTATAATAGTGTCATTATGAGGATAGTAAGTGGATTAGCACCGGGAACTATTAAGCTAGCAAAAACAAATGGGGATATATCGAAAGCGGCTATACAAAG
>Ga0315282_10010063_pt1 | contig 14920 bp, 7 predicted proteins | sample YL17G07_20_MG_FD_203693 | JGI IMG/M metagenome (GOLD analysis project Ga0315282, IMG submission 203693) | Sediment microbial communities from Yellowstone Lake, YNP, Wyoming, USA - YL17G07_20 | ecosystem: Environmental > Aquatic > Freshwater > Lake > Sediment | place: USA: Wyoming | collected... | reverse complement strand
GGCTCGGCGCCTGGTCGAGGAGCTGACCGAGCTGATGTACGCCGCGGAGAAGTAAGCTGCTGCACTGGCGGGAACCTTTCGGTCGCCTCCGTCGTCTTTGGGCGTAGAAGAAGATGACGGAGGTGGGCCGTGGACGTGGGTTTCCGCGCTCGGATTAACAGACGAAGACTGATCGGCGGCCTCCTGGCGGCGGCATCGGCCACCGCCCTCGCCGGCTGCGCCTGGCTGGACCCCCTCAAGCCACCGGCCAGCCCCACCGCTGGCCCATCCGGCACGCCGCTGGCCGGCGGAGGCCCGACGCCGCGGCCCGGCGCGAGCCCAACGGCGGCTCCGATCGCTGTAGTGGCCGGCCCGCCGAGCGGCTATCTTGCCGTCGCGCCGCGCACCTTCCGAGCCGGCCAGCGGGAGATGGTCTCGGTCTCCCTCTTCAGGGACCGGCAGCCGACCACCGGCACGGTCCATCTCGCCATCGTGAAGGACGGGAGGCCGGTCGCCCAGGCATCTGCCCAGGTCCAGGGGCGCGGCGACGTGCCCGTCGACGTGCCGGCGAAGGCGGCCGAGGGCGACTATCAGCTGCAGCTCACCGCGGGCAGCTTCCAGGACCAGTCGCCGGTCCGCGTCGAGGATGGCACGCTGCTGTTCCTGGAGAGCGACAAGCCAATCTACAAGCCCGGCCAGACCATTCACTTCCGCGTCCTCACCCTCGACCCCCAGCTCAGGCCCGTCGCCAGCTCGGCCACCGTGGACCTGAGCGACGCCAAGGGTCTCAAGGTCTACAAGAAAGAGGCCGAGACCGACGAGTACGGGATGGCGACCCTCGACGTCCCGCTCTCGACCGAGCCGAACCTGGGCGTCTGGAAGGCGACGGCCCGGGCCGGCAAGCGGACGGCCCAGTTGGACGTCCGGGTCGAGCGGTACGTGCTCCCAAAGTACGAGGTCAAGGTGAGCCTGCCGAAAGACTGGGTGCTCGCGAGCGAGCAGATCGCCGGCACGGTGAGCGCGGAGTACAGCTACGGCAAGCCGGTCCGGGGCGAGGTCCAGATCAAGGCGACGCGCTACGTCGGCTCCTGGCAGGAGTTCGCCAGCGCCAGTCCCCAGTTGGACGCCGGAGGCAAGGCCGAGTTCAAGCTTCCGCCCGCCCAGTACGTCGCGGGCGTGCCCGGGGTCGGGGGGATGGGCAACGTCACCCTGGAGGTGACGGTCCGCGAGAAGTCGACCGGCTACGAGGAGAAGACGAGCAAGCTTCTCGCCGTCGCGGCGACTCCGACGGTGCTGCGGGTCATCCCCGAGAGCGTCAGCTTCAAGCCCGGGCTCCCGCTCTCCCTGCTGATCCTCGCCGAGACGCCGGATGGGAAGCCCGTCGACGCGAGCGTCCGGCTCGACCTGGCCTACACCAAGGGCGATTTCAACCGGACCCGGGAGACGCAGCAGGTCGCCGTGAAGGGCGGCAAGGCGCTGCTGAAGGTAACGCCGCCATCCGACGCCATCTCGCTGACACTCGGCGCCTCCGCCGACAGAGCGACGACCTCCCTCGTGCTACAGTCGGGCTACTCTCCCTCCGGCACGTTCGTCCACGTCGAGCAGACGAGCACCGGCGTCCTCAAGGTCGGGGACCGGGCGAAGTTCCACGTCACGGCGACCAGGGAGGCCAACAGCTTCTACTACGAGGTGGTTGCCCGAGGCTCGGTCATCTACTCCGACGTCTCGAAGTCGCCGGACGTCGAGGTCGGGCTCACGCCGCAGATGGCGCCGCTCGCCAGGCTGCTCGTCTACCAGATCCTGCCGACCTCCGAGGTCGCCGCCGACTACGTGCCCTTCTCGGTCGAGGGCAAGTACCCGCAGAACGTCCAGGTCGCCTTCTCCAGGGAGGAGGTCAAGCCCGGGGAGGCCGTGGACGTGAGCGTTCAGACCGAGGGCCAGGCGCGAGTCGGACTGGCGGCCGTCGACCGCTCGGTCTTCATCCTGGCCGAGAACCGGCTGAACCTCCAGCAGGTCTTCGACGAGCTGGAGCGGCTCTACCAGCGGCCCCAGGCCGAGCTGCACAGCCTCGGCCAGCCGGCCGGGCCGATGCCGGGCCCGGTCGCCGTTCCGGCCCAGGTGGCTCCGGGCGCGCCCGCCCGCCCCGGCGTTGCGCCCGTCGCGCCGATGCCAGCCGATCCCTTCGCGATGGGCAAGGTGACGACCCGAGGCGCGAAGGAGGTGTTCGGGGACGCGGGCGTGGTGGTGCTCAGCAACCAGCAGGTGCCGGCCGGGAAGGAGTATCAGGCTCCGCAGCGGGCGCTGAGGGCGCTGGAGGCGGTTGGGGCCGGAGTGCCGGCCGCCGCGCCCGCGGCGACGGCGAACCCAGCCGCGCAGAAGGCTGCCGAGGCCCCGCGGGCGGCTGCGGCGGACAGGGCTGGCGATGCCGACCTTGCCGAGGTCCAGCGGGTCCGGCAGCTCTTCCCCGAGACCTGGCTCTGGGAGACGTTTGCGACCGACGGCGGCGGCAAGGCCACCCGGCGCGTGGAGGCGCCCGACAGCATCACGACCTGGATGCTCCGGGCCGTCGCCCTCTCGAAGGCGGCCGGGCTCGGCGTCGGGGAGACCCAGCTCCGGGTCCTCCAGCCCTTCTTCGTCCAGGTGGACCTGCCCTACGCGGCCATTCGCGGCGAGGAGTTCCCGGTCAAGGTCGCGCTCTACAACTACCAGGCGCAGCCCGAGGAGTTCGTCGTCGAGCTGGAGAAGGCCGACTGGTTCGACCTGCTCGACCCGGCGAGCGCGCGCGTGCAGGTGGGCCCGAACGACCTTGGCTCGGCCTCGTTCAAGATCCGGCCGAGCAAGCTCGGGGTGAACAAGCTGAAGGTCACGGCGCGCTCGCCCTCGACCGCCGACGCCATCGTCAAGGAGCTGATCGTCGAGCCGGAGGGCGTCCAGCGGGAGGTGGTCGAGAACCTCGTCCTCTCGGCCGCGGCGACCCGCCAGCTCGACGTCGCCTTCCCCGACGGGGTGATCGAAGGCTCGCCGCGAGCCTATATCGCCCTAACCGGCAGCTACCTGACCCAGACCATCGAGGGCCTGGAGGGGCTCCTGAAGATGCCCTTCGGCTGCGGCGAGCAGAACATGATCCTCTTCGCGCCCAACGTCTTCGTCACGCGCTACCTGAAGGAGACCGGGCAGACCAAGCCCGAGGTGATGGCGAAGGCCGAGCACCTGATGATCACCGGCTACCAGCGCGAGCTGACCTACCGGCGCGGCGACGGCAGCTTCTCGGCGTTCGGCAACTCGGACAAGGAGGGCAGCCTCTGGCTGACCGCCTTCGTCCTCAAGACCTTCGCCCAGGCGAAGGACGTCATCTTCGTCGACGACGCCGTGCTCGCCTCGTCGAAGGCCTGGATCGGCAAGCAGCAGAAGGCGGACGGCTCCTTCGAGCCGGTTGGCTTCGTCCACCACCAGGAGCTTCTGGGCGGGCTGAGCGGCAAGACGGCGCTGACGGCCTACCTCGCCATTGCCCTCAAGGAGGCCGGGGACGACGCCGCGTCGGCGAGGGCCGTCCGGTATCTGGAAGGCGCGCTCGACTCGACCGAGGACCCCTACGCGCTGGCCATCGGCACTTACGCGCTCGGCCTGGCGAAGAGCCAGCGCGCCGCGAAGGCTGCCGATCGCCTGCTGAAGCTCGCGAAGGAGAGCGACGACGGGCTGTCGTGGGGCGAGGGACCGCGCGAGCCCGAGCCGGCGGCCAAGCCGGCCCCGGGGCTCGTCCCGCCCCGGCCGCCCCGGCCCAATCAGAGCGCGGCCATCGAGACGACCAGCTACGCGCTGCTCGCCTTTCTGGAGAAGGGCGACCGGCTGACCGCGTCGCGGGCGGCTCGCTGGCTCGTCTCGCGGCGCAACGCCTACGGCGGCTTCGGCTCGACCCAGGACACCGTCGTCGGGCTCCAGGCGCTGACGAAGTACGCGAGCACTGGCCGCGCCGACGTCGACGCCACGGTCAGGCTGCGCGCCGGGACCTGGCAGAAGGAGGCGCGCGTCGCGCCGCAGAACGCCGACGTGCTCCAGATCTTCGAGGTCCCGCTTGGCGGGCCGGTGAGCGTCGAGGTCGCGGGCAAGGGCCAGGTGGTGCTGCAGTCGGTCCGGCGGTTCAACGTGCCCGACGCCGCCGAGCGGCGCCAGTCGGTCTTCCAGCTCAAGGTGGACTACGGCACGGCGCAGGTGGACGTCGACGATCTCATCGACGTGACGGCGACGGTCAGGTACACGCCGCCGGAGCCGATACCCGCCGGGATGGTCGTCCTCGACGTGGCGGTGCCGACCGGCTTCGCCCCCGAGACGCCGACGCTGGACGATCTGGCGAAGCGGCAGGCGAAGGTGAAGCGCTACGACGTGGCGGGCCGGAAGGTCGTCTTCTACGTCGAGGATATGGCGCCGGAGGAGGAGATCACCCTCTCGTTCAAGGCGCGGGCGCTCTACCCGGTCAGAGCGCAGGCGGTGGCCTCGCAGGCGTACTCCTACTACCGGCCCGACTGGAAGGGGGAGAGCCTGGGCGGCGCGCTGGTCGTGCGCGGGAGCTAGGGAGCTAACCGTTGGGGAACGAACCCTCACCCCGGCCCTCTCCCTTTGGGAGAGGGCCGGGGTGAGGGCGGACACCAGAGAGCCTGGGTGATCTGTGACGAGCTCGGGGCATGGCTCTTGCCGTGGGATCTGGCGAGGATAAACGGGAGTCCACGAATGAGTCGACCCGGTATTGCGCCGTATGCTCCGCCCGAGTTGCCCCTGTCCGGCGTGGAGTGGCACGCCCTTGCGGTCGACCGGGTGTTGGCGCTGCTCGCGACCGGTCCACAGGGGCTGTCCGAGGAGGAAGCTGCGCGGCGGCTGGAGGAGATTGGGCCGAACGAGCTGCGACGGGAGGCCCAGGTCTCGCCCTTCTTAATCTTCCTGAAGCAGTTTAGGGAGTTCCTCATCCTCCTGCTGATCGGCGCTGCGGTCGTCTCGGCGATCCTCGGGGAGTTCGTCGACGCTGCGGTCATAATCTCCATAGTCGTCCTCTCCGGCTTCCTGGGCTTCCTCCAGGAGTACCGCGCCTCTCGGGCGCTGGAGGCTCTGAGGCGGCTGGCCGCCCCGATGGCCGACGTCGTCCGAGGCGGCCGGGAGGACCGGGTGCTGGCACACGACCTGGTGCCTGGCGACCTGGTCGTCGTCGCCGCCGGCGACCGGATACCGGCCGACCTGCGGGTCGTCGAGGAGTACAACCTGAAGGTCTCCGAGGCGAGCCTGACCGGCGAGTCCGAGCCCGTCGCCAAGCAGACCGAGCCGGTGCCGCCAGAGTCCGCGCTCGGAGACCGCACGAACCTGCTCTTCGCCGGCACCACGGCCGTCTACGGCAGGGGAGTCGGCGTGGTCGTGGCCACGGCAATGACCACCGAGTTCGGCAGGATCGCCCGGCTCGTCCAGGTGCCGCGGGAGGAGCAGACGCCGCTGGAAGCCCAGATGGAGGTGGTGGGCCGCTGGCTGGGCGTGGCCGGCGTCGTGATCGTGGCGCTCGTCGTGGGGCTGGGCCTGTTTCGGGGCGGGGGCCTCCTGCCGATGCTCCTCTGGGGAATCAGCCTGGCCGTCGCCGCGGTGCCGGAGGCGCTGCCGGCTGTGGTCACCGGCGCGCTGACCGTCGGCGTGCAGCGGATGGCGCGGCGCCACGCCATCGTCCGCCGCCTGCCCGCCGTCGAAACCCTTGGCTCGACGACGACCATCTGCACCGACAAGACGGGGACCCTGACGACGGGAGAGATGACCGTTCGGCGCATCTGGCTGCCCGACCGGATGCTGCACGTCACCGGCGTCGGGTACCGTCCCGAGGGCGAGGTCCAGGAGGACGGGCGCCCGGCCGCGCCGGGGCCGGGCCTGGCGATGCTCCTGCGGGTCGCCGTCCTGTGCAACGACGCCCGCCTGCGCTACGACGAGGAGGTCCAACGCTACGGCATCGTCGGCGACCCGACGGAGGCGGCCCTGCTCGTGGCCGCCGTCAAGGCCGGGGTCGAGCCGGAGCCCCTGCGGCTGAGCTACCCCCGGATCGACGAGGTGCCCTTCACCGCTCACCGAAAGCGGATGACGACCCTGAACGGGACGCCGGACGAGGGGCAGCCGGAGGGCCAGGCCGGACGGGGGGCGGCGCTCATCTGCACCAAGGGCGCGCCGGAGGTGGTGCTGCGACACAGCTCCCACTACCAGTGGCGGGGCGAGGTCTTCCCGCTGACCGAACAGGTGCGCGCCGAGGTGCTTGCCGCGAGCGCCGAGCTTGCGGCGCAGGCGCTGCGCGTGCTGGGGATGGCCTACCGCGAGCTGCCGACGGTGCCCGGCGAGGACATCGACGAGACCTGGGAGCGGGGCCTCGTGTTCTGCGGGCTGATGGCCATGAGTGACCCGCCCCGGCCCGAGGTCGGCCCGGCCCTCCGCCAGGCCGAGACGGCCGGCGTGCGGACGGTGATGGTCACCGGCGACCACCAGTTGACGGCGGTGGCGATCGCCCGGGAGCTGGGCATCCTCCAGGACGAGCAGCTCGCGCTCGCCGGACGGGACCTCGAGCGCATGTCAGACCAGGAGTTGGACGACGTCATCGGCCGCGTGGCCGTCTTCGCTCGGGTCTCCCCGGAGGACAAGCTCCGAATCGTCAGGGCCTTCCGGCGCGAGGGCCAGGTCGTCGCCATGACCGGCGACGGGCTCAACGACGCGCCGTCCCTCCGCCAGGCGGACGTCGGCATCGCCATGGGCATCGCGGGCACCGAGGTCACGCGAGAGGCGGCCGACCTGGTGCTGACGGACGACAACTTCGCGAGCATCGTCGCGGCGATGGAGGAGGGCCGGGGCATCTACGACAACGTGAAGAAGTACCTGGCCTTCCTGCTCTCTTCCAACGCGGGCGAGCTGCTCATCATGTTCGCGGCGGGGCTGCTGGGCCTGCCCCTCCCACTCATCGCCGTCCAGATCCTCTGGGCCAACCTCGTCACCGACGGGCTTCCGGCGATTGCGCTCGGGATCGAGCGCCCGGAGCCGGACGTGATGCGCCGGCCGCCCCGCCGGCACGGCGAATCCGTCTTCACGCCGTGGGTGCTGATGCTGATCCTCGTCGTGAGCGTGCTCATGGCCGTGGGGGCGCTCTGGGTGTTCGTCGACGAGGTGGCCGGGGCGGACGGCGGCAGCCTGGTCAAGGGCCGAACGATGGCGTTCACGCTGATCGTCATGTTCGAGATGTTCAACGCCTTCAACTGCCGCTCGGAGCGGTACTCGCTCTTCCGGGTCGGGCCCTTCGGGAACCGCTGGCTGGTGCTCGCCGTGGCGACGTCGATCCTGCTGCAGCTTGCCGTGCTCTACGTGCCGGCTCTACGGACGGTCTTCGACGTGACGCTCCTGGGTCTCCTCGACTGGGCGCTCATCCTGGCCATCGCCAGCAGCGTCGTCGTCGGCGCCGAGGCGGGCAAGTACGTGCTGGCGAGAAGCCTGGGGCGGTAGGCAACTGGCAAGCCCTCGGATCCGGGAAGTGAGCCGGCTGTCCCTACGCAGAGCGCGAGCCGGGCCACGGTCCTTGGCCCGGCTCCCTCGCGGTTGGAAATCAGCTCACGCCGGCGGCAGGTCCGGAGCGCCGGCCGCTACTGGAACTTCCCCTGCCGGCAGCGGTCCTCGATCGCCTTGCGGAGCATGTCGCAGTGGCGCATCTCGTCGTCGCGGATCTGGCTGAAGAGGCTCTCGAGGTCGCTGTCGCCGGCTTGCCGGCAGTCGCCGATGTAGGTATCGAGCACCTCGACGGCCTCGAGATCCTCGGCCAGGGTCGAGACCAGGTCGTAGCTGACGTTGCTCAGGGCATAGGTGGGCTGTGGCTTCGAAACAGCGTGGGCCATCTCTGCCGTAACCTCCTCGTCCATGTATACGTGGATGTTGTGCGACTGCACGACGCGTGCCGTGCGCACGTCGGTCGCGTTCGTCGCCCTTGTTCTCTGCTCCCTTCATCTCGGGTGCAGAGACCGCCTCTGCGTGCAAGTTCTGTGCCCGTCGCCCATCGTCGTCGCCGCACTTCCTAACGGCGGCATAGCCGACGCAGGTGTCGCGCTGGCGGCGCGGCCGGCGCCAGAGAGGGGTGGAAACGCCGTTTCCTTCGGCCGCCAATCGTGGTACCATGGCCGTCGTACCGACAGCCCCGGCCGTGGGCTGAAGCCCCCCGTCCCGTGCAGGTCCGGAGGAACTGATTGCGAGGAGGGAACCCGATGCGACTCACCAGCGGACAGATCCTGGCGCGGTACCTGATCGGAGCTGGCGTGCCCTACGCGGCCGGCATCCCTGGCCACGGAATCTGGGCGCTGCTGGACGCCTTCGCGGACGTCCAGGACCGGATCAAGGTCATCCAGGTCATGCACGAGCAGAGCGCCGTTCACCTGGCCGACGGCTATTACCGGGCTTGCGGCCGGCCGCTGATGGCGTTCGCCTCCATCGGCCCGGGCCCCTCGAACATGGTCGTCGGAGCGGCGACGGCCTTCGTCGACTCCACCGCCGTCCTTATCGTCACGGGCGGCCCTCACACCTACATGAAGGGCCACTCGGTCCTCCAGGAGCTCGACCGCAACCAGTGGGGCGACTTCCCCCGAGTGATGGAGGGCGTCACCAAGCGCCACTGGGAGGTCAGCCGGGTCGAGCAGTTGCCGTCGGTCCTGCACCGGGCCTTCAACGCCATGCTCTCCGGTCGCCCCGGGCCGGTCCACGTCGAGATCGCCCAGGACGTCCAGGCGGACGCCGCCGGCGTCGAGATCCCCGATGCGTCCACGCGGGTCCCCCGAGGCCGAAGCCGGCCCGATCCAGCGCTGGTCGAGCGGGCGGCACGCCTGCTGGCCGAGGCCAAGCGGCCGGTCATCGTCGCCGGTGGCGGCGCCATCACCGCCGAGGCAGGCCCAGAGCTCGTCGCGCTGGCCGAGCACCTCGGCGCGGCCGTGGTCACCACGTGGATGGGCAAGGGCATCATCCCCGAGGACCACGAGCTGTGCGGCTGGTCAGTCGGAAGCACGGCCAGCACGTCGGGCAACGCGCTGGCCGCCTCGGCCGACGTTCTCCTCTCCGTCGGCTGCCGGTTCACGGACTGGAGCGCCTGCTCGTACCGGAAGGGCGAGGCATTCGCCATCCCGCCGGCCAGGCTCGTCCAGATCGACGTCGACCCCTCCGAGATCGGGAAGAACTACCCCGCCGAGGTCGCGCTGGTGGCCGACGCCAAGGCGGCCCTTGCCGACCTCCTCCAGGCGGTCCGCGAGGCGACGCCGGCCCGACGGTACCGCGAGGGCGCGTACTTCGCGGAGGTCCAGCGACTGAAGTCGCAATGGCTGCGGCTCCAGGCCGAGCTGCGAGACTCCGACGCCGTGCCGATGACCCAGGGCCGCGCGGTGAAGGAGCTGCGCGCCGTCCTGGACCGGGGCGCCGTCGTCACCAGCGGCGCGGGCGTGACGCAGGCGGTCGTCCGGCAGGACTTCCCGGTCTACGAGCCGCGGACCCACATCACCAGCGGCGGCTACTCGACGATGGGTTTCAGCCTGCCGGCGGCTATCGGGGCGAAGCTGGCGCGGCCGGACCGCCAGGTGGTCGCGGTCTGCGGCGACGGCGACTTCCTCCAGACGATGCAGGAGATGGCGGTGGCCGCGATGCTCGACCTGCCGCTCCTCGTCGTCGTGCTCAACAACTGCGGGTGGGGCTCGATCAAGGGCGGGCAACTGGCGAGCTTCGGCCGGAGCATCGCCGTCGACTTCCTGAGGAAGGACGGCTCGGCCTACACGCCCGACTACGCCGCGGCGGCCCGGAGCTTCGGCCTGCACGGCGAGCGGGTGGAGGTGCCAGCCGAGGTCGGGCCGGCGGTTCGGCGCGCGCTCGCCTCCGGCGGCCCGGCGCTGGTCGAGGTGCTGGTCGCCCGGGAGGGGCCGAGCTCCGGGACCGCCAAGACCGGCTGGTGGGACGTGCCCATCCCGGCGTACCTCGAGGATAGACGGCGCGCCTATCTGGCCGAGCGGGCCGAGGAGCAGATGGGGTGACAGCCGTGCTCGGCGGGCCAGCCCCGCTGGCTCCGTAGTCCCGTCGTTTACTTTCGTTAACCTGCGCGTTTACTGGGCCTCACTAGACTCCGGGGGGATGGCTTTCTGCCAGCCTGGGGGTCCGCGTGAGCGACGGGCCCCGGCGCTCAAGTGTGAGAGGTGAGAACGTGAGCGGTTATCTTGCCGAGATCGGTGCCCGCTACGGCACGGATATCTGGTGCGATTCGCCCAACCCGCCGGACCTGGGCCGGATGGTGGGGCTCGGCGCCGTCGGGGCGACGTCCAACCCGGTCATCGTCTTGCGAACCGTCCAGGCCTCGGCGGAGCGCTGGCGAGGCGAGATCGCCTCCTGCAAGGCCGAGGGGGGCCTGCCCAACTGGGCGATGACCCGGCGGGTCGTCCGCGAGGCCGCCGCCATCCTCGAGCCGGTCTATAATGCGACCGGCGGCCGGAAGGGGGTCATCTCGATCGAGGTGGACCCACGCCTCTGGGACGACGCGCCGGCCATGGTCGAGCAGGCTCGCGAGGCCCACGCCGTCGCGCCCAACATCTCGGTCAAGATTCCGGTCACGAAGACGGGGCTGATCGCCATCGAGGAGCTTGCGGCCCAGGGCATCAACTGCACGGCGACGGTCAGCTTCTCGGTGCCGCAAGTCGTCGCCATCGCCGAGGCGTTCCGACGCGGCAAGGCCCGGGCTCAGGCCGCCGGCAAGATCAAGCCCGGGCGCCCCCTCCACAGCTTCGCCGTCCTGATGGTGGGCCGGCTGGACGACCATCTCCGGGACGTCGTCAAGGAGCAGGGGCTCGACGTCCGGCCGGAGCTGCTCACCTACGCGGGCAGCGCGGTTGCGAAGAAAGCGTACGGGATCTACCGGGAGCGGGGCTACGAGAGCCGGCTGCTGATCGCCGCGCTGCGCGGCAGCTACCACATCGAGCAGTTCATCGGCGGGGACCTCATCGTCACGATGCCCCCGGCCAACGAGCTGGCGTTTGGCGAGCACGTCGGGCAGCAGGTCCCGCCGCCGCGCATCGACGAGCCGGTCCCGGCCGCCATCGTCGACGAGCTGGGCGAGCGCTTCTCCGACTTCCGGCGGGCCTACCTCGAGGACGGCATGCGGCCCGAGGAGTTCGACACCTTCGGACCGACCGTCAAGACCCTCAACCAGTTCATCGGTGGCTGGGAAGGGCTGATCGACTTCGTCGGGGCTGGGAGCTAGGTGAGGAGCACATAGATGACCGAGTCCAGGATCCAGGCCGATGGGCCGGCCGCAGGGGCGCCGTCGGAGGCGCTGCTCGGCGCGAGCCGAGCCGAGCTGGTCGACTACCTGCGTCGGATGCTCGAGATTCGCTTCTTCGAGGAGTCCGTCTACGACCTGCTGGGGCGCAACGTCATTCGCGGCGCGTCGCACCTGTACGCGGGCGAGGAGGCCGTGGCCGTCGGCGCGATAGCCGCCATCGGCGAGCAGGACCTCATCACCAGCACCCACCGGGGCCACGGTCACTGCCACGCGCTGGGCGACAGCCGGGCCAGAACACCGGAGGAGCGCCAGGAGCACCTCAACCGGATGATGGCCGAGCTGTTCGGCAAGGCGACCGGCTACTGCCGGGGCCGGGGCGGCTCGATGCACATCGCCGACGTCGAGAAGGGCAACCTGGGCGCCACCGGCATCGTCGGAGGCAACATCCCGGTGGCCGTGGGCGCGGCAATCGCCGCGAAGAAGGCCGGCAAGGGTCAGGTCGTCCTCTGCTTCTTCGGCGACGGCGCCTCGAACACCGGCAACTTCCACGAGGCGCTCAACATGGCCTCGAACTGGAACCTGCCGGTCGTCTTCATCTGCGAGAACAACCTCTACGCGATGAGCGTCCCGTTCGGTAAGGCGTCGAAGCTGCCAGACATCGGCAGCCGGGCCGCCGCCTACGGCATGCCCTACGCCATCGCCGACGGCATGGACGTCTTCGCCGTCAAGGAGGCGGTCGGCGCGGCCGTCGAGCGCGCGCGGGCCGGCGAGGGGCCGACGCTCGTCGAGTGCAAGACCTACCGCTGGTACGGCCACTCGCGCTCCGACCCCCGGGTCTACCGGACGAAAGACGAAGAACGCCAGTGGCACGAGAAGGACCCCATAACCGTGCTGAAGCGCCACCTGATCGAGGCAGGCATCCTCGCCGAGGCCGACGCCCCAGAGGTCGAGGCCGGGGCGAAGGCGGCGGTCGACGCCGCGGTCAAGTTCGCGATGGAGAGCCCTGACCCGGATCCCTCCGAGCTCTGCGACGGGCTCTACGCCCCGACGAAGACGACGAGAGCCGACGTCCAGGCCGAGACGGAGCTGCGCCAGCGGGTGCGGTCGGACCCAAGCGTGCCGCAGATCCCCTACTGGCAGGCCATCCGGGACGCGCTGGACGAGGAGATGCAGCGGGACCCGTCGGTCTTCCTGATGGGCGAGGACATCGGGCTGTACGGTGGCGCCTATGGGGCGACCCGTGGGCTCTTCGAGAAGTGGGGCCCCGACCGGGTGATGGACACGCCGATCAGCGAGGCGACCATCGCCGGGGCCGGCGTCGGCGCGGCCATGGCCGGCCTCCGGCCCGTCACCGAGATAATGTACGTGGACTTCACGCCCCTGGCGATGGACCAACTGGCGAACCAGGGGGCGAAGAACCGGTACATGTTCGGCGGGAAGACGAAGGTGCCGATGGTCTGCCGGACCGAGGGCGGCACCGGACGAGGCATCGCCGCCCACCACTCGCAGAGCCTCGAGGCCCTCTGGCTGCACTTCCCGGGCATCTACGTCGTGATGCCGGCCACGCCCTACGACGCCAAGGGGCTGCTCAAGGCGGCCATCCGCGACGACAACCCGGTGATGTTCATCGAGCACAAGATGCTCTACGGCGTCAAGGGTCCGGTGCCCGAGGAGGACTACGTCGTGCCCCTGGGCGTGGCCGACGTCAAGCGGGAGGGCAAGGACGTCACCATCGTCACCTACTCCCGAATGGTCTACGTCTGCCTGGAGGCGGCCTCTCTCCTCGAGAAAGACGGCATCAGCGCCGAGGTGGTCGACCTGCGGACGCTCAAGCCGCTCGACGCCGAGACGCTGGTTCGCTCGGTCAAGAAGACGCAGCACCTGCTGACGGTCTCGGAGGGCTACACTACCGGGGGCGTCGGCTCCGAGATAATGGCGGTGGTGAACGACCTGGCCTTCGACTACCTCGACGGGCCGATGGTGCGACTCGCCGCGGCGGACGTGCCGGTCCCGTGCGCGAAGACGCTGGAGGAGATCTCGGTGCCCCGGCCCCAGGACGTAGTTGCCGCCGTGCGCAAGATGCTGGTAATGGGGTAACGGACTCACAGGATGGACAGGATGAGACGGGATGAACAGGATAGGTTCCGGTATGGTCCAGTCCGCACAACTCATCCTGTCTATCTATCCCATCCTGTGCATCCTGTGAATCCGTCCGTGTGAGGCTGAGATGATTACCGAAGTGATACTGACCCAGCTCGGGGAGACGATGGACGAGGGGACGATCGCCGCCTGGCACAAGCAGGTGGGCGATCGGGTCGAGAAGGGCGAGGCTCTCTGCGCGGTCGAGACCGACAAGGCGGTGCTGGACGTGGTGGCGCCGACGAGCGGCTACCTGGCGAAGATCGTCGCCGAGCCCGGGGCGACCATCCCGGTCCTCCAGGTGATCGGCTACCTCGCCGACCAACCGGGGGAGGTGGCCGGCGCGCCGGCCCCGGCCGTCCCGAGCGACGGCGGCGGGGCCGAGGCTCCGACGCCGGCTCAGCCGGCCGAGGCGGTGCAGAGCTCCGAGGCGCCCGAGCCCGGCCCGCCGCTCCGGGTGACCCCGGCGGCCAAGCGTGTGGCCCGGGAGCACGGGATCGACGTGGCGAAGCTCAAGGGCACGGGGCCGGGCGGCCGGGTCGTCGAGAAGGACGTCTGGGCACAGATCCACTTGCAGCAGGAGGCGGCCAAGGCCCCGGCCGTGGCCGCGCCGGCGGACGGCGGCCGGGGCGAGGAGCCGGCCATCGCGCGTCCGACTCCAGCAGCCCCCGTTGTGGCCGCGCCGGCGGCCGGGGAGTGGGACCTCGTGCCGCTGACGCGGATGCGCCGGATCATCGCCGAGAGGCTGTCTCAGGCCTACCGGGAGGCGGTGCACGTCACGCTTCACTGCGAGGCGGACGTGGCCGAGGCGGGGAAGCTCCGGACGCAGCTCTCGCAGGAGTGGGAGGCCAAGCACGGCGTCAAGGTGACGTTCACCGACCTGATCGTCAAGGCCGTCGCCAAGGCGCTAACCGAGCATCGGTCGGTGAACGCGAGCTTCGCCGAGGACGGCATCCGGCTGCATCGGCGCGTCAACGTCGGCGTGGCCGTGGCCGTGCCCAACGGACTGGTCGTGCCGGTCATCCGGGACGCCGACGGGCTGCCGCTGCTGGAGATCTCCAAGGCGGTGCGTCGGCTGACCGAGCGGGCGCGGGCGGGCCAGATCACTCCGGACGAGCTGCACGGCGGGACGTTCACCGTGACGAACATGGGAATGATGGGCGTGGACACGTTCACGCCCATCATCAACGGCGGGGAGGGCGCCATCCTGGGGGTGGGCCGGATCGCCGATAGGCCGGCCGTGTGCGAGGGAGCGCTCACCATCCGGCCGCTGATGCCGCTGAGCCTGAGCTTCGACCACCGGGTGGTCGACGGGGCCGGCGCGGCAGCCTTCCTCGCCCGAGTCAAGCAGATCCTGGAGAGCCCCTACCTGATTCTGGTCTGACTCGCCCTGTCGCCCTGAGCGAAGGGTCTCGCGGTGTAGCCATGAGGAGCTTCGCTTGCAGCGGTTTGCGGAATGGCTGAACTGACTCGACAAGTACCGGATCGTTGCCACGCTCGGCAGAGTAGACCTTGGAG
>Ga0315282_10010062_pt1 | contig 14923 bp, 13 predicted proteins | sample YL17G07_20_MG_FD_203693 | JGI IMG/M metagenome (GOLD analysis project Ga0315282, IMG submission 203693) | Sediment microbial communities from Yellowstone Lake, YNP, Wyoming, USA - YL17G07_20 | ecosystem: Environmental > Aquatic > Freshwater > Lake > Sediment | place: USA: Wyoming | collected... | reverse complement strand
ACACTTGGATTTCTCGCTCAGGATATGCTTGCCCATTCAAGAAATAGACCAAATAAAGCAACAATGGCATGGACATGACGCTGATAGCCCAGCCAGCGTTGAGTATAGTCTGGGTGCCGAATAATACTGCTGTGAGTATGGCCTCAAGCGGACGTCTGACTTTTTCTCTGAGCATTGATTTTGTCATGTTATCCCAAAAGAGACCTCTGCCCGCTTATAATTCCATTTTTTAGAACATACATGCGCGCGCTGACGGGCGTTGATGTTTTCACTGCGTTGCTGATCAGGTCGGAGATAGGCGAGGTTTCAAGGTTTAGCTCACACAAGAAGCTGGTGTCTTGGGCTGGTTTGGCGCCGTCGTTGCATCAGTCTGGCAGCGTAGAGTATCACGGGAGCATTACGAAGCAGGGTTCTAGGATGTTCGGAAAACACTTTCCATAAGTCCTCCTCTTCTTTCCCTCATTTTTCTTTTCACATGGGCTTCTGCACAGAAGCAGCATGGGACGACGAAACAGGCAAAACACACCATCTTTTCCCAATTCTCCTGCAAAGCAAGCAGGCCTACGTTCACGCCAGAATCCAGGCACGCGCCGCTGTCGAACATTTCTCATGAAGCCTGATTCTAAATTTTCCCATGCACCTTTTCTGTTACTACGCTTAGCTCTTTCGCGTACTCTAGGAAGGCCATACGTAGGGTTTCGCTTTCGCTTTGTCCCAGCTTGACGCAGACTTTTAAGCGATTCCTTGTGTTGGCGGCTTAAACCTGCCAAGGCTCACGTGGACAACCTGTAAACGTTGGAACGGCGAATTTTCAGAGAAAACGCATAGTTCTTAAAGAAACAGAGAGACTGTTACGCTGCGCAGACGAGCATGCACACACAAAATGGCGATAGAAGATTTTTCCACAAGCTTTATTTTTGGAAGTTCTCCTATCTAATTAGGAGAAAGGAAAATGTCACGACGAGCATTTTTTGGAATACTGTTAACTTTGATGTTGATCAGCATATTGGTATTGGTATCCAACGTTCGACAAGTAACAAGCATGCCCAGCGATTGGTGGGACTCTGACTGGCTGTATAGAAGAAAAATCGACATTATCGAGAGAAGTGGCTATTCGCTTATGGATTTTCCAATAGAAGTAACTTTTGAACATAACGGACATGCTCAACTGGATGGACATGACGTAAGAATCATAGGTGATGAAATAGAGATTCCATATTGTATAACAGGCATAAATAACAGTCATGCAACAGTTATGTTTGAAATCGACATCTTAGCCTTGTCTACAAAGTCCCTGTACGTGTATTATGGAAACCCAAGTGCCATAGCACCAGATTATCCTAAAGTTCCATTGGTTATTTCAGAAGGAAATACCGGTTATGCGATAATTGATAACATGATCTATGTTGGATGGGATTATACCAGCTGGGGATGGAGCAACCCTGTTGTGTTATGGGATGATTTCAGAATAGACTTTGATAGGAATGGTGACCCTACAGATAATAATGACCTAATTAGAGACTATGGTAGCCGGCATGGTGGAATAGGGAGACATAGAAGAGATATTGAGGCTATAGGTTTAGGTGAATATCAAGGTTATGTTCAGACGCCCATAGACGTGGATATCAGATTCGCTGATGCAATGCTTAGAGTATATCGAAATCATCCTTGGGTTGAAACAACTCAAGCGGATTTTCTTTTCATGTTCAGTACCTCCTACACCCATGCAAATTATGGCGGTGGAACAGAGCAGAACATAGTGGATGGAGAGGAAACCAATCGACCTGAACTCTGGAATGTTCTTTACTTATCTGAGGAAAATCCGGGTTGGATGGCTTTCAGAGATAGCTCTACCGGCGATGTATTCGCTTCGACAGGGCTGAGAATAGGAAGTAATTATGCCTACGTTCAAGCTTCCAAGGAAATGTCCGATTGGGATAGAGTAATAGACTATAGCAACCGCACCAGATATGACCCGCTTGACCCTTATGACCAACCGTTTCAATGCAGAATCTATTGGTATGGAGATAACACAAATGGATACTCCAATACAGAAGTAATGGCGACTATTTTATGCAGCCAGCCGTTGATTATACTTGGAAACGAAGAAATCATTGAAGAAATCATCTGGAGCACCATAAACATCAATCCAAATTCTTTAAATCTGGGAAGCAAGGGCAAGTGGATTACTTGTTATATTGAGCTTCCTGAGAGCTACAATGTCTCTAACATTAATGTTCCCACAGTCATGCTAAATGACACCGTCCCAGCAGAATTGAAACCGATGTCCATCGGAGACTATGACAATGATGCAGTTCCAGACTTGATGGTTAAGTTTGACAGAGCTGCAGTTCAAGCGTATATGCTTGCCAATGTCAACATGACAGAGCTGTTCGAAGAGAGATTTATGACCATAACGCTAGCGGTAACCGGCTACCTAAACAATGGAACACCATTCCAAGCAAGCACCACCATCAAAATAGTCTACGTATAAAATATGGAAGAATCACTCAAATCCTCTGACGCTAAATTTCTCCCTATACTTTTTCTGTTATTAGGCTCAGTTCTTTAGCGTATTCCATGAAGGCCACGCGCATTGTTTCGCTTTCGCTTTGTCCCAGCTTGACGCAGACTTTTAAGCGATTCCTTGTGTTGGCGGCTTAAACCTGCCAAGGCTCACGTGGACAACCTGTAAACGTTGGAACGGCGAATTTTCAGAGAAAACGCATAGTTCTTAAAGAAACAGAGAGACTATTAAATGCTGGGAAGCGTTGCACGCACACACACAGTTAACAGAGGATTTTTTCCATAAACTTTAATTTCGGATCAGCTTATTCAGAGTTAGGAGAAAGGATAGGGTTGTTTAGGAAAAGTGTTTTTGCAATATTGCCGTTTCTCCTCTTAGTAAGCACGTTAACCGTGGCGTTTAACATTCAACCAGTAAAAGCTTGGACTGGAACAGTTTATATACGGGCTGATGGAAGCGTAGACCCTCCGACAGCACCCATTTCAACCGTTGACTATGTAACCTACACCTTGACTGGCAACATCACCACTGATGTTGACGGGATTGTGGTGGAGAAAAGCAACATAATAATTGATGGGAACGGATACACTGTTCAACGCAGAAGAGCCTCGGTGGAGGCGCGCAATGGAATATATCTATACAGCATAAACAATGTGATTATCAAAAATACGAGTATCGAAGGTTTTGGGTGTGGCGTTTACCTCAATTCTTCTAACAACAACAGCATATTTGGAAACAACATAACAAACGGCTCTCCTGCCATCGGCAGCATCATGCTCGGCGATTCTTCTAACAACAGCATATTTGGAAACAACATAACAAACAGCTACACTCCTGGCATCGTACTCGGCGGTTCTTCTAACAACAACAGCGTATCTGGAAACAACATAACAAAGAGCAGTCCTGCCATCACGCTCGGTGCTCCTTCCAGCCACAACAGCATATTTGGAAACAACATAGCATACAACGCGTGGGCCATCTATATCTCCTCTTCTTCTGGCAACAAGTTTTACCATAACAATTTCAGAGAAAACGTAATGCAAGTTTACCTCGACGGATCTTCGGTGAATAACTGGGATGATGGTTATCCTTCTGGCGGCAACTACTGGAGCAACTATGAGGGGGTAGATTATAAGAGTGGACCTAATCAAGACCTAAGTGGAAGCGACGGGATAGGCGACACACCATATGTGATTGAAGGCTCTATCAACGACAGATATCCACTTATGGAAATGGTGGACATTCCAGAGTTTCCATCAAGCCTAACCCTGCTGCTGCTCATGGTTCTCTCCATGCTTGCCGTTGTCCTTATAAAGATTAAACTCCCAAGAAAACCAGACACCTAAATTCTCACCACCTTTCTCTCGCTCTGCTAATCCGATGATTTCTAGAACAAAGCAGTCAGTTTTTTCTCCCAAATACAGCCTGTGCTACCACAATTAAGACATGTAACTTCTTGTCCTCCACATATCCCGGGGACTTCATTTTTATAATAAAGGTCCCCATCCAGTAACTACATTTCTGTTACTTTTGAAGCCTTTCAAACAACATGTGTTGATTTTCGGAAGGTCGTTCTAAGGCTCTTCAATAACAAATAGAAGATTTCTCCATAAATTTTAAGCCAGCTTCACCATAATAGAAGCTTGCATAAAAAGGAGAAAGGAAAAATGAAAAAATTGTTATCGGTACTGCTCGTAGCACTACTTGTATTCTCAACGTTCTCAATTTTGACAGTGATGCCTGTTTCGGCTACTGCCGACGAGTACTTTATTTACAGCAAGTTTGACCCGCAGGGTATTAGTGATGTGACTGCTGCAGGTGGCTACGTAGAGTATTATGGTGTTCCAGAATGGGGTGACGAAATACAATACGTCTATTTCCTTTCAGGAAACATCGGATACAAGGTTAAGGTGTGGGTTACCGATGGAGACGGAGACGGCAAAATCGAGCCTCGCCAACATCCAAGCCATTACCTTGATGAATTCCGTGGACCTGTAGAGCCAAGACACTTCCAGATAGTGTCTTCAAAGGACTTGACAGGTTATACTTACGGTTCTGGCGGACATACTGAAGAGTTTTATGTAGACTCAAGCGGCGTCTATCTTGGAGCTTATCCTTATGGAATCAATAAATGGGACCATGACTGGAATTACATTGGCAAGATTGCTAACTCTCCTCCTGAGAGATGCGAGTCGATGGCTTACAATCCTGCAGAAAATATATGGTACGCAGGTGGTCGATATCGCACTATTTATCAGCTGAAAGACACGGATGGTGATAGTAGTTTTCTTGACGAGAGTTGGCAAGCCATCTTTACATATCCAAACTATGGGGGAGACCATCATGATGGAATGGAATATGTTGGAGGATACCTGTGGATTTCTGACATGACTTCTGACGTCATAGGTAAATGGTGGTTTAACCCCACAACTCATACATGGGAAGAGCTGAAGCGATTTACTTACACTGAACCTGGAGATGTAGAGGGCATGGGCTTTGGCCCAAACGATCATTTCTGGGTTGGAAGCGGCTGGGGAGATGACTCATACCTTTACGAGTTGGGTAACGAGATTACGAAAGGATATCCGATAGCAAATGCAGGATCAGATGTTGACAACCATCCGCCCATCATTTCCATTAAGTTCGACGCTTCTGGTTCCCATCATACAGACCCGACTAAGCAGATTGTATTATATGAATGGGATTTTGAAAGCGACGGAACTTGGGATTACAGCGGCACTGACTTGATTGTTGAACATGCATATCCAGCCTATTACAATCCCGACGGAAGCATAGACTGGACTAAAACTGCAAAAGATTACACGGCAACATTAAGAGTTACGGATAACAGCGATCCGCCTCTCCGAGATACTGATACTTGCATTGTGCATATTACGGCTCCGCCGTGGCCACCAGTAGCGGATCCAAACGGACCCTACGAAGGTACAGTAGGAACACCTATACAGCTTGATGGTTCAAAATCGTATGATCCTGAAAGCACAATGTTTCCGTCAGATCATCCTTGGTATGAAACGATATCAACGTATGAATGGGACTTTGACTATGATGGAATAAAAGAGCATTTTAATGTGGATGCAACAGGAATTAAACCTTTATGGACGTGGAATGCTGAAGGCAAATACATTATAGGCTTAAGAGTTACAGATTCTCAGCCAAGCGGAGCAGGCGGTACAATAGGACCATTAGACGTAGACATTAAAGTTACAACGGTTGTCATAAAGAAAGTAGAAGAGTGGACATTTGCCATAATCACCGACCTGCACATTGGCGCATTGGTCGGTAAATATGAAGTTCCAATAGCTGGTTACTATCGGGAGAGGGATTATGGTTCTCCTTCTTGGAAGAAGGATGAGAGTGGACCTGAATATATTACGACGGAGCGTCTAAGGAAAGCTATTAGCGTCATAAACGATAACATAATGAAGTACAACATAGCATTTGCCGTTGTTTTAGGCGATATAAGTGATAGCGCAGAAATAAGCGAATTTAACAAAGCAAAAGAAATTTTACATGATCTAAAAGTGCCATGGGTTCCTGTTATTGGAAATCACGATGTACATCCATTCTCCAGTTCATTGTCGAGTGAGACGTGGTCGAGGGATGTATCTGGCAGATATTTCAATAGCGCTTTCGAATCTCAATACGAGGAATTATCCCATAAATTCCCGAATTTTACAAAGGCTCATGTCCCTGTCAACGGACTTTATCTTCAGAACTTTGCTTTTGACTATAGAGGGTATCACTTTATATCTCTGGATTGGAATCGCCGTGAGCTTGTCAACCTACCTCCTCCTGCCGGCGCCTGGGTATATACAGCCGCTACGCTTCATAATTTTGAGGGGGGCACTTGGGATTGGTTCAGAAATCACCTTGATAACTATTGGAATAAAGGAGATGAAAACATCGTGATATTCTCGCATCATCCAATGAAACAGGATTATAGAGTAGCAGGAATAGGAAATGGATTCTCAGAAGACGACTTTCAGAACATACTAGACTATACTTCATATTATCAAGGAAATATCTGGGCTAATTTCGCTGGTCATACTCATGAAAATAAGGTAGAAGATCAATTTGGGATATATCTTACTGTGGAGACCGAAGCGAACTTAGAATCCGTAACTGTCAGAATTGTTGAATTTTATCCCGACGGAAGAAAAAGCTATTCTACTATTTTAACCGGCGACGTTGACTGGCCACGTGCATCGGACGATTGGCGAAAAGACAGGTTGCAATTGGGTGACATATTATATGACATAGATGCTAATGCTGGTCTTGGACACGTTGGAATTTATGTGGGAAATGGAGATGTGGTTGAAGCTCGACGTGAAGGTGTACAAAAATATAACATTGAAACATGGGATTACCCAAACAGAGAAAACGTATACATTCTTCGTGTTCGAACATCCGATGAAATTAGAAGTAAAGCTGTTGAGTTTGCTAAGGCACAAATAGGTAAGGCTTATGATGGTAAATGGGGACAGAAAAACTCGGATCCAAATTCGCCATCGTGGTATTGCAGTGAACTTGTATGGGCTGCATATAAAACTCAAGGAATAGATATCGAAGATGATCCAGATAAAAAGGCGGTAATTCCATATGAAATACTTGTGGATGACGACACACTCTGTGTTGGTGGTCACGTGATTGAGGTTGACTTCCCATTATGGGCTGGAAAAACACGTTGGTATGTAAGAGGTATTGGTTGGGTGGTCTATAGCTCCGTAGATTTGATAGTCACAGACCCTGACGGACTCGCAATCAGCAGAGAACTAAGCGAAATTCCAGAGGCGATCTATGTGGAAGATGACCTCAACGGAGACGGATCTACTGATGACTTTGTATCCATTCCAGAACGGAAAATTGGAGATTATCTGATAAGTGTAGTGCCAGAGCCTAATGCAGAGCCTGCAGATATATATACACTTGAGGTCTGGATAGGTAACATGACCGTTGTTTTAGCCGAGAACGTTCAAATATGCAACATTCCAACGCAACCTTACATATTTGAATTGACGGAAAGCGGGGAGCTTTATGTTTGGCAATACGTCTTCAAAGACAGCTGCGGCAGAGGAACAACGCTCAAAATTAATACTGCCCATAAGTTCTTCAAATTCGTAACACCCGACACGGATTACGGCGTAAGAAACGCCACCTACATGCGACAATGCGGAAGAGCAATAATAATCAGATACTATGGTTATGAATTGCACTTGATCACAGTGGCCGTAGACACGAAACTGGACTTCTGCGTAGCCATAGCATGGGACACACAAACAGGAAAAAGATACTTCCTAATCGACAAAGCAGGAATTGAAAACTGACCACAACCCCCCTTTTCTTTTTCTGAATCTCCTGCATAACAAGCAGGTTTTCGTTCACGCCAGAATCATAGTACGCGCTATTGCCACCAACATTCCTCATGAAGCCCCCTAAATTTTTCCGTGCACTTTTTCTGTTACTACGCTTAGCTCTTTTGCGTATTCTAGGAAGGCCACGCGCATTGTTTCGCTTTCGCTTTGGCCGAGCCTGCCTGCTATCTGCCTGAGAATTTCCCGTTGCTGTCTGCTCAAAACAACCTTGACAACGTCTTTTCTAGGCAGTTCCAGCCCACCCTGCGACCCTCAGGCAGTACAATTCACCTTATTAAATCAAGGATTTAACATTAATGGATGACGTTGAGCCGCCGTTGAGTGGCGCATAGCATACGCTTTCTTTTGAGGGATCACGAAAAGTGCACAGGAGAAGCCATAACAAGCTGCTGGAAAGGCGCGTAAGGGCTCTTATCTTCAGCAACGCGTTCGTGGATGCGAGGAGGGCTGAAACCGTGTGCAGGCTGGACCGTGTTGACGTTTTAGGCATGCTTAACGGTGCTGTGGATGTCGTTTTGGTTCCTCCCGTTGTGAAGGGCGAGGTTCTCGTTGACAGTCGTGGACGGGGAAGTTTTCAGCGGTGAAAAAATAAAAAGTTGCTAGGCAATGTTGACTTATGATACCCCTTTATAAAGGGTCCGGCATGTTTGCTGAGAGACGCATACAAAGAAAGTATGTTGACGAGTACAGGAGCCTAAAAAACGCCATCTACGAAAAACTGCGGCACAGACCCGATTTTCAGCATGGCATCGACACGGCGCTGATTGATTTGGCAGCCCGACTTTATGCTGACTGGCTTTACATTGAAGAGTTGCTTGCCAGCGAAGAGGGCAAACGTGTGGTTTGGCGGTACACCTGCGCTCTTGCAAACGTTCACGTCATGCTCATCGCGACGTTGGAACAGCTTAAAGTCACGCCGAAGATGCGGGAGAAAATCACTCAGGAAATCGTGCAGGACGACCAAGTGACGGCGAAACTGAAAAAACTCATGGGAGCCCAATAAACGTGGAGGAAGCCTTCCGAAACGCGGCTGTCTTCGCTGAAACCTTCTTCAACTTCAAACCAACCGCGTATCAGGCTCGGCTCCTGCAGGACGACAGCAAACGCATAGCCGTGCGTTGGAGCCGCCAAAGCGGAAAAACAACAACAATCGCCCTCAGGGCCATATGGTACGCCGTAACCCACAAGAAAACCTTGACGCTCATCGTTGCACCGTCGCTGCGCCAGAGCATGATCATGAGCGACCGCATCAGCGACTTCCTCGGCTGCCTACCCAAAAAATACTTTCACCTGTTCATTAAGAAGCTGCAGAGAACAACCGTCACGTTCACCAATGGAAGCCGAATAATCGCCCTTCCAAACAGTCCACAGCTTCTCAGAGGCTACACAGCGCATCAGGTCATCTGCGACGAGGCCGCGTTCTTCCGCGAAGACGACCTAGTCTTCTACAACGTGCTGTACCCCATGCTTGCAACGACAGACGGCACACTCATCGCAAGCAGCACGCCTTGGAGCAAAGACAGCGTATTCTATCGGATGTGCAACTCTTCAGAGTTCAATCAGCATGTGGTAACATGCGACGACGCGGTGAAGTCGGGCTTGGTCAAGCAGAGCTTCATCGACGAGATGCGAGCTCAGCTTCCAGCGGAACGTTTCCAGCGCGAGTTTGAAAGCCAATTTGTTGAAGACGTGGACGCTTGGCTCACGCAGAGCCTCATCGTAGGCTGCATTGACAGCAATTTGGAGCCCTTCGACTTTCAGGACGTGCCTAAGGGCATGTTTTACGTGGGCGTCGACTTCGGCAAGGAGCAGGACTTCAGCGTCGTCCTCGCCGTTGAGAAGACTGGGCAGATTCTTCGTGTGGTTCACGTTCACAGGTTCCCCCTGAAAACCGAGTATGCAAGCGTGATCGGGTACGTGAAAAGCCTGCAGGACCGCTGGCAAACAGTCTACGGAATATATGCTGACGTCACCGGCGTCGGCAACTATGTTGTAGAAGACATGGTGCGCAGCGGCATCCAAGCTGTGACAGGCGTCACGTTCACGGTTCAGAGCAAGGAGGAGATGGCTACGATCCTGAGGGAGAAGATGCGCAGCGGCGAAGTCAAAATCCCCTACGTGCCAAGCAGAAGCGTTGAAGACGTGGACCTGACGGCAGAGTTGAACGTGGAAAAGTACGAGCTTATGAAAACGGGACACATCAAGTTCAGTCATCCTGAAGGCAGCCATGACGACGTTTTCTGGAGCACTGCCCTAGCAGTTTATGGTGCTGTTCAAGCGCCGCTGCCCGGGAAGGGAGCAATTATCCTGTGAAGAAATGCTGTTTGCGCAAGGTTTGCAGACGGTTTTTCAGCGGCTCCAACGTTGAGATGCCCCTGAAATGTTCAGACGACCATAAAGCGGTCCAGACGTGCCGCCTGCGATTTGACGGCAGGGGCAGGAGTGGAAAGAAAAAGTGAGTTTCGTCGGTAAAAAACTTCGAAGCGCATTCAACGCTGTAAAGCAGACTGTAAGCAGCTTCTCAGCTCAGCGAAAGGTCCCAGCCGACATCAGCAAACAGCAGATTGAGGAGGAGATCCCCCTAAGCTGGAAAGCTGACAATATGCTGTGGGGCTACGTGAACCGTTACATGCTTAAGGGCTCCGGCGCAGGCTTCGTCACGCCCCCGTACACGGCGTACTGGGAACGCCTGTGGGGAGCCGTGCCCATTGAGGACCTGCCAAAGTACAAGGACCTGTACGCTTTCACGCCTTACATTAAAGCGTCGGTCGACGTGACCGTTAACTTGGCCGTCAGCAACGGGTTCGAGTTGCAGGGCGGAGACGACGCGGTCCGCGAATGGCTCACAGACTGGCTGGATGAGCAGAACATTCTCCAAACGCTCCGAGTCATAGCCACAGACATGCTTGTTTTTGGCAGCGGCTACATGGAAGTCTGCCGCAACGAAGACACAGGCAAAATTGTACAGTTGAAACCGTTAGACCCGGTCCACATCCGCGTCCGCCGCGACGCTTACGGCAACGTTTTCGGTTACATTCAACTGCTCACTATGCCGCCTGTCGTGTTCGCGGCGGATGACATTGTCCATTTTAAGTGGGGAGCCAAAAGCTGGTGGTTCGAATTTTCATACGGCACAAGCCTGTTGAGGCCCCTGCTACTCATACAAAGCCTCATCGACCAACTGCAAAGCGACCTTTCCGTTATCATTCACACGTACACGAAGCCCATGCTCGTCATCAAGGCAGGCACGCCTGAAAGACCCTTCAGCGATCAACAGCTTAGCCAGCTTGTCGACGCATTCCGCAACAGGCAGCCCGCTACAGACATTTTCGTGCGTGGAGACGTCACCGTCGACGTGATCCAGAGCCTCACGAAAGACGTGAACGTGCAGTTCTGGCTTGACTACCTGCTCAAGCAAAGGGAAGCAGTGCTGGGCGTTCCAAAAATCTTTCTCGGCGAAAGCGAAGGTGCGAACCGGGCTACAGCGGAGATCGTGATGCAGGAGTATGTCACCCGTTTGCGCATGATGCAGGAAATCATCGGCGACATGCTTGAAACAGACCTGTTCAAACAGCTTATCCAGACCGAGTTCGGCGAAGGCGTTGAAGTCCCCCATGTCAAGTGGCGGCCGATCTGGGAGCCGACATTGCAGGACAAAGCCAAATACTTAGGCGACTTGGTTGAGAAAGGCATTATCCTCCCAAGCGAAGCGCGTGCGCAGCTAGGGTTTTCTGAAGATTTTCCAGAGGGGGAAAGTCTGCCAGCTAAACCGTCCATTTCTGAAAAGAAGAGGTTGAAGCCTGAAGACGTGGCTGGGTCCGTTGTGGAGCGGCTGCGGAAAGAAGGAATCAAAAGTCTGGGCTGAAGTGCCATTGAGTTTTGCCTGCAGGAAACTGTGCGGTTACAAGCTGCGCAGGCCACATTTCACCTGCATGTTCTGCCGTGTTAGACGGTTTTTCTACGGGAAGCTGGACAGGAGCAAGTACCATTACAACAGCAAAATGCGGATCGTGATGCCTGAAGACTGCACAACATACGTGCTTTTCATCGACAACAAGCGGCATCTGGCAAATGTGAAGGCCTTGATGCTGAAGCGGCTGCTCACGGTTTGCGAGTGGCTTGCAAATTAATGGTGATTTGAAGCATGCCCGGTTTAGAAGAAAGCGTTACGGTCTGGCGTTACCGCGTAGCGGACCCCAGCAAGTTTGAAAAGTTCCGCGTTAAAGAGCTTGGGAAAGGCGTCAAAATCACTCTTGGCAAAGTTAAAGGCGCGGACCGGTGGGAAATCCAGAATTACATGTTCGACAAAACACTGTTCAAAACACGGGAGCAGGTTCGCAAGTGGCTTGATGAACATTTGAAAGCGGAGATTCAGACGCTTCTCGACTTTAAAGCATGGGATGAGTGGCGTAGAAGGTTCGTGAACGCTTACGTGAAAATTTCACAGGTTTCAGAGTGACCAAAAATGAGTTTTCAAGCAGAAGAATGGACAACCAAAACGATAAATGATCTCCCCGACAGTGCGTTTGCGTTTGTGGTTAAAGGTGAGAAGGACAGTGAAGGAAAAACGGTGCCTAGAACAAACCGTTATCTGCCGCATCATAAGCCTAACGGCGACGTTGACCTGCCGCATCTCAAAAACGCTATGGCAAGGGTGACCCATACAAACTTGACCAAAGAGCAGCAGAAGCAGGCGCATGATCATCTTTTGAGGCATTACAGGGAGCTTGGCATAGCTCATCCGGCGTGCAGTGTACCGGGCTGCAAAGGCTACTTTCCGCAGGAAAAGAAGAAGGGCATGCTTGAGGATTGGCAGGCGTTCAATGCCTACAGCTCAGCGTGGCTTCAGGTTCACGGTAAACGTGCTGTTGTGGTGACTTGAAAGTGCAGCTTCGATATTTTGTTCCGTTCAAGGCTCAGGAAGGCGTTCAAGCAGAGCTCGCCCTGAAAGAAAAGCTTGTCAACATCGAAGGCATCGCCGTGGATGCAAGTGTGAATGCGAACAAATGGCAGATTCCAAGTGAAGACCTCGACTTTGTCGCTGAAAGCCTCACTGGGGCCCAGCTTCGCGTGGACCATGCTGAAAGTGCGCTGATGGTTGTGGGTAGGGTTCCAGAAGCAAAGCGTGTGGGTGACACTGTGTGGTTCAGGGCTGAGGTCGGCGAAGAGAAGCTGATTGAGAAAATACTGCGCAACTACATCACACACGTGAGCATTCAGGTGGACAGTGATGACGTTGAATGCAGCAAGTGTAAGCGTCCGACACGGAAGGAAGGGATGCTGGTTCATTTGTGTCCGGGCGCGTGGGAAATCGTGCACAAGCCAAAAGTGCGAGAGCTCAGCATCGTTGCCAGCCCAGCGTACAAAAACACTGAGTTTAAGCCTGTGGGCTTCGCAGCAGCCATGAATGCTTCGCAGTGGGACGCCGTTATAAAATCCGTGGAAGTTTCACAGTCATTTGAAAATGACAAGGATGTGGGTTCTAGGCAGAAGGAGCCGCAAGAACCTGAAAACAAAAATTTGAACGCAGAAGAAGAGGTGAAGCTTATGTCTGTTAAAGCAGACGATAAGGCTTCTCCGCATCAGGCACAAGCAGTAGTAAACGTGGCGCCTGGAGAGTCGGCGCCGAAACAGGTTGAGTATGAAGACCTGATGAATCAACTGCAGCAGCTGGAAAAGCAGATAACACAGACGAAAGCGGAGGAAGGCGAGGTTGAAGCTTTTAAAAAGAAAGTGGCTGATTTGGAAGCTGAACTTGCCAAAAGAGCATCAAAGAAGACGTTGAGCAAGAAAATAAGTGAGCTTTCAAAGCGTTTGGCTGAAGTTGAAGGCGAGGAAGCTGAAGAGGCAAAGAAAAGTGAAGAGGCAGAAGCGGAGGAAAGTTCAGAGGCTGAAGCTGAGGCTAAACGGGCTTCAGGCAAGGGCATAGTCGCCGTCGACGAATTGCAACGTGATGTGCTCGGCAACTACGACTGGTTCAGGGACATTCTGAAGGCGCAGAGAAAATTGTTGACCGAATCCTTCAAGGGTTAATGTTTTGAATGAGCACTCCAACTTTTGAAGGAACAAACCCGCTTGTCTCTGACCGCTACATAATCACGTTGACTGCAGGCGAAGACCTGGCAATGGGCGTGCTCGTTGAACTTACAGCTGACTGGACAGTAAAGAAGCCGACGGCAGCCAACAGCACCAAAGTCGTAGGCGTAACTTTCACGTCGGCGAAGAACGGACAGAAAGTAAGCGTTGCATGCAGAGGCATCGTGAGAGCACTGGCGGACGGAGCTATAGCTGTAGGCGACCAGTTAACATCATCCGCGCTTCCCGGCTACGTGAAAACTGACAACACAACCAAAAACACTTCAATCATAGGACAAGCAGCAGCGGCTGCAGCAAGCGGCGGCACAGCCTACGTGCTGCTCTGGTAAAAGGTGAAATGTCATGAGCATGACACGTGACGCTTTCACATGGGTTGACACCGGAGCAATCGCGTACCCCGCGCTGCACAAGAAAATCATCGAACTAACGATGCCTGCACTGGTTGTGAAACGACTTTTCCCCGAATTCCCGCTGGTAGCAGGCAAAACGGCCACGTTTGTGAAGCAGAGCGGTTCAAGAAGCGCAGCCATCAGCGAGATCAATGAAGGCACAGAAGTTCCTATGGATTTTACACCGTACAACATGGTGACGGTGACGCCGTACAAGAAGGGTCTCCGAGAACGGGTAACAAGAGAAAACATTGAAGACCTGTACATCCCAGTCATCGAGGATCAGCTTCGACGCCTAGCGAGGCGAATGGCCTTCACCATCGACAGGGACTGCATGAACGTCATAGACGCGGCTGCAGCATGGTCAAGCGCCGGCACAGGGACAAGCCTAGGAGCCACAGGAACAGAGTTCACCATAACCGGGGGCATCGGAACCAAAGACATCTTGAAGGCAGAAGCGGCGATAGCAAGCTACAACTTCGTCGCAGACTCACTGCTCGTAAACCCCATAAACGCGC
>Ga0315282_10010061_pt1 | contig 14923 bp, 19 predicted proteins | sample YL17G07_20_MG_FD_203693 | JGI IMG/M metagenome (GOLD analysis project Ga0315282, IMG submission 203693) | Sediment microbial communities from Yellowstone Lake, YNP, Wyoming, USA - YL17G07_20 | ecosystem: Environmental > Aquatic > Freshwater > Lake > Sediment | place: USA: Wyoming | collected... | reverse complement strand
CTCCGGCGAAACATACGCGCTCATGTTCCACAGGGCATACGGCCTACCCGCCACCTCCATCCGCCCCTTCAACATCTACAGCCCGAGGCAGGACCCCTCCAACCCGTATAGCGGCGTCATCTCAAAAGATTCATCGATAACGTCAGCAAAAACAAGCCCCCGGTCATCTTCGGCGACGGTTCCGCTATGAGGGACTTCGTATCGGTCCACGACGTCGTCGACATGGTCATGCTCATGCTGGAAAACGACGAAGCCATCGGCAAAGCCTTCGACTGCTGTATTTTAAAGACCCTAAGTTGAAGAAGACACTATGAGGCCTACTGCTCGAATTAGCATCAGCCAAAAGCCGCTCACGTTTCCACCTAACCCTTGTTTTTCCGCTATAAACGATGAATAATCTTAAAATTCATGGCACATTTATGATTACTAGTAGCAATCCAATCACTTGCCCCGTGGGCGCCCGCCAGGCCATCGCTCCCAGCCCATCGATCACGTCCATCACCTCCCACGGGTAAAGCGCAGCTTTCACGAATAAATGGGGGACTATGATCAAATTGTTAAGACACGCGATAGGCTCCTGCATAAGAATAGCGGCGGCTCCATTCATTTTTTATCCTCTAACTATCTATAAACCGGCGGCCATACCCGAAACCCAAAACTTAACGCTTTTACCATATGCAAGAGCGGATGGGCTTTACTTCATTAAAAGTCCCTAAGTTTAAGATGCCACTATGAAGCTTATTGCTCGAATTGGCACCAGCCAAAAGGCGCGAAGAGTTTCACACCAAGTTCGCCAGGACGCGAAGGTCGCGAAGGCTTTTTTTAGATGCGAGACGCTAAGTTTTTGAAGCCAAGAAGTCGAAGTAATAAAAGTTAAAAACTCTTACCGTCTTAAACAACTTCGTCTTCTCATATAAATATTACGAAATCATTATTTTCTAATTATATGTAGTACAAAATTGTACCATATTGTACTACATAAAAATATCACACGTCCAAGCCACCGCTAGGATAAAGGCATCTTACTGTCTTGCTCGAATATGCTTCAGCATAAAAATATTCTTAGCCTTCTTATTCTTCATGCTCTTGCTGTCTTGCATCTAAAAAATAGTCTTCGCGAGCTTCGCGTCCTCGCGAGCTTTGCGTGAAACCCTTCGCGCCTTTTGGCTGATGCCAATTCGAGCAATAGACTTCATAGTGTCCTCTTTAACTTATTATTCTTTTAATACCGGCTTTGAAGCTCATCCACCAGGCAAGACTCGTACGCGCTCTCCAGCAGGCCCGGGCCCAGCTCCCTATGCACGCAAAGCGCCGAATCAACAACTATCGATGCCGCTTCCGCGACTTTCTGAGGTACCGGTTCCCTTCCAGGTCTAGGTTTCATGATAAGCCCATAAAGCATAACACAAGAAATACTTAATTACATAATAATGAAACTAATACTTCAGCACGAACGCCATGGCGATATCAAAGATAGCTACGCCGACATTTTATTAACCAAATAAGTATTAGGCCATAAGCCTGCCGTTAAGCTAAATCAGGTTTAAAAGAAATTATAGATACAAATATAAATTAACACATTGGCTTAACTTGATTTAGAATAACCATCATATAAATGATCATACAGGATTACAATATCCTCCAATTGCCTTAACAAATCCCTATCACTCTTTTTCATCCTGGCTTGCCCAACGAGATCTATAAGAGGCGTTTTCAGCTTAGATACGGCATATTCATACTCTTTAGACTCTAATGGCCTATCCGAAAAACCATCAAGTAGATCCCTGAATATGTGTTCTAATACAAAAAACACTAACGGCCTATCGCTTTTATCGACTTTTTCACAAACTTCGAGCATTTTTTGTAAATTATCTACAGGCAGACCTTTATCCAGTAGGTTCCCTAAACTACCCAATGCATCCGTCTCATTCATTCTTATTAGCCACCAGGTCGTGCCTGTCAAAAATCGATATTAGCTCATATCCTTCTTTGGATAAGTTCTCCTTTGCGCCTTCCAGCCTATCGACCAGCGTAATTACTTTAACGATCTCACAATTAGTATTTTCTTTAATAATTTTAATAGCCAGTAATATTGAAGCCCCGGTGGTTGTTACATCGTCAATTACGGCGATCCTGTCATTATCCAGTAGTGGGCCTTCGATCCATTTCTTCTTCCCGTGTTTTTTAGGCTCCTTTCTGACCATAAAAGTCCTGATGGGATAATTTTCATGGTAGCTAATCGCGGCCAGAGCTCCGACGATTGGGTCAGCCCCCATCGTCATGCCTCCAATCGCATCTATCTTGTCATCCTTTAAAAACTCCAGGAAGATCCTGCCGGTTAAATAAGCGCCTTCAGGGCTCAGGGTCACCATCTTTGCGTCAACGTACAGGTCACTTAATTTACCGGACGATAGCTTAGTAACTTCACCCTGGATTGTAGCGCGAGTCTTTATCAATTCCAATAATCTATGTCTCTCGCCTGCTAGCTCGCTATTTCGTGGCTTATAAATCACCGTTGACATTTAATCGGTCTCCCCAATCAGATAATACACTTTCGAAGTGCCCTGGATTTCATATTCGACTATTCTAATGGTTTCCAGTGCGCCAAGTATCTTGTTTAGAGTATATTTATTAAGTTTTGTCTCTTTAGATAACTGGCTTATATTTAGTCCGCGCGCTCGATGCGAATTTTTTAGAGCGTTGATTACTACCCTACTAGGATTTAATAATTCTTTTGGTATAAGGCTATCCATGTTCGTTGCCATAACTCCACACCGGATAATAATACATTGTATAATAATCAATTGCTATAATATTTAAATATTCTGTATATAAATTAGTGTAAAACATAATGTGAAGAAATATGAATGAAGCTGTTTGCTTCGCAATTCGAGTAGCAAAGCCGTAGAAGTAAAGGCCCTTAAATAATCAAAGGTAAAACATCTTAAATGGTCTTGCTCGAATAAGGCATCAGACTTAAATCAACATCGCCTTCTTACTCTTCCGGTTCTTGCTGTCTTGCATCTAAAAACGAGTCTTCGCGGGCTTCGCGGCTTAGCGAGCTTTGTGTGAAACGCTTCGCGCCTTTTGGCTGATGCCAATTCGAGCAATAGACTTCATAGTGTCCTCTTTAACTTATTATTCTTTTAATACCGGCTCCGAAGCTCGTCTGCCAGGCAAGACTCGTACGCGCTCTCCAGCAGCCCCGGGCCCAGCTCCCCATGCACGCAAAGCGCCGCATCAACAACGATCGATGCAGCCTCCTCCACCTTCTGAGGTACCGGCTCCCTTCCAGGTCTAGATTCCATGATAAGCCCATAAGGCATAACACAATAAATACTTAATTACACAATAATGAAGATAATAAGCAGATTTTTCATACTTTTGCCATGCTCTAACATCGATTTAAAATTACCATATAACTTATTAATCGTGGTATGAGAAACCAACCGATCCCAAGAATGGAAAAAATATTTAACCAAAAAGCACTACCTTTTGGTTCCATATCCATATATTATACAGGATAGCTAATACGGCAGCAAAATTACTGTTGATAGTTATTTATACGAGAGATGATTAGAATTATGATGATGCAGCAGGATGAAAAAATCCGCGACTTGATCATCGAGATTTTTCTAGAGCACGAAGGTCCTGGCAACATTTTTGCAGAATATCATATCCACAAAATATTATATCAATATAAAAAGAACGTTAAAGGGGAATTTCCCCAATTATCCAAAGATCTACCCTTCTACTGGTATAAGCACGGCGCGTACAGTCAACCGGTTAGAAAATGGCTAACCATCCTTTCTGAAGATAAAATATTAACCAGGTCAGATAGCTTTGGTGCGTATGGAAATGAAGGTAGCCTTTTCACCATAAACAAGTCCAGGCTATCCGTGCCTTTCCATCCGAACTTAAAACAAAAGGCCATAGACGAACTATACGGCATAGTACGCTCATTTAGAAGTTTAAAGGAAAAATTGTGTAGAGAAGAGTCCCATGATAATCCGGGCAAGCTATTTAATAAAATATTATATGAAAAATATGCCCCGTTTCCTTTTCAAACATTGTATAACATGACGTACCTGGAATTAATCAATAATATAAGCTTCTCAAATAAAAGATCGTTTAAGAGACAGATCGCAGAAATAAAGAGCTCCCTATGCGAATGCGAGGCCGTATTACCTGTAGAGGAACCCCTTTTCAACGAATATAATGAATTATTCATATCCTACGTTACGTCGACAAATAGGCTATTAAGGTATTACGAGAGGGATGGCGACAATTACTCTCACATTACCAGTATCTTAATACCCATGTCTAATACCGTATGGGACACATTCGCCGATGGTGTAAGGATCCTCGATAAAGGCCATGAGTATGAATCCTATTATAGTGATGATATACCCGCATGGAAAATTAAATACGAAAGGGATCTCGCTAAGCTTGGTGTAGATATCGATAAGTATAAAACAAATGTTTTAGACGTCGTCGGGGAAAAGGGATTAACCAGGGTAGATGACCAATCGAGCAGGGAGTTTTTATCGACCGTTATAGGTGGCTACTTTTCTAAGGATTAAGGAAATGTAAATAATGAACTTCAAATGTACAGACCATTTCTTAGACACGAACATTTTGATATCTTCAAGGATAGATTGGAATGTCCATTTTAATAATGCGACCGAGTACATGAATGAAAAAAACATAAAGCGACATACAAGCAAAATGACCCATGGAGAAGCCGACAAAGTCTTTGGTCATATGAGGCAAAATATTCGAGCATTTCTGGTGTTGTACCTGGGTAACCAAACAAGGCCTACTATGATGTCTATAAATGATTTCGTAAGTAGACAAATTACTAGCTTTGAAAAAAGATGTAAAAGAACGCCTGATTATATGTACAATAAAAAAGTTTGGAGGTCAATCGAGAGTTACATAAGAAAAAACCTTACTCGAATACAAGATGCCACTGCTGGCGGAAAAAGCGAGCTTATAAAATTAGCAAATGAAGAGGATAAATACATTCAATCGGCCATAGACAGCCTTATTTTCGATTGCAAGGATGACTCAAGCGCTAAAATCAATGAACACTACAATTGCCCCACGGATTACTTAAATTATAATGGATATTGCGCGTTATATAACGCGTTATATGATAGAAATGACAAAAATAAGATCTCAAATAGCGATGATGTACATATTCTTCTGGATTCATTCTTCATAATGAATAAGATCAAAAATGAATTGCATTTCGTGACATTCGATAAAAATGATATCATCGATCACCGGTCTCTCATTGAAAAAACGTTAAATGGAATTTATGTAATTGAGCCGGATTACCCCAAAGTTATCAAAGTATAAAATATACAAATATAGCCATGCCAATCGTTTCTATTCGTCACAAACGCAGCATGGCCAGATGCTCGATAGGATATGCCATTTGAACTGGATTCGTAATAGTACAATTTGGTACCATATTGTACTACATAAAATTTTATAAGCTCAGGCCTCTGCTCTGATAAAGCACCTTACGGTCTTGCTCGAATATGCATCAGCATAAAATCAACATCGTCTTCTTACTCTTCATGTTCTTACCGTCTTGCATATAAAAAAGTCTTCGCGAGCTTCGCGGTTTAGCGAGCTTCGCGTGAAACGCTTCGCGGCTTTTGGCTGATGCCAATTCGAGCAATAGACTGCATAATGGCCCTCTTTATCTTATAATTCTTTTAATACCGGCTCCGAAGCTCGTCTGCCAGGCAAGCCTCGTATGCGCTCTCCAGCAGCCCCGGGCCCAGTTCCCCATGCACGCAAAGCGCCGCATCAACAACGATCGATGCAGCCTCCTCCACCTTCTGAGGTATCGGTACTCTTCCAGGTCTAGATTCCATGATAAGCCCATAAGGCATAACACAAGAAATACTTAATTACAGTATAATGAAACTAATACTTAAGAACGGGCTTAAGAGAAAACAAAGGGGCTATAAATTTTATATACTGTAAGTTATCAAATTTGATAACCTACGCTTAATAAATTTTATATACCTTAAGGCAATATACGTGTATTAAAATGCACCTCGAAACATTCCACGTACTCAAAAGGCTCGAATCCTATCCGACCTTCGGCGTAGATACAATAGCGAACATCACAGGAGCGGATGCCGGCTACGCCAGGCTTTATCTAAATCGCCTGGAGAAGAGGGGACTCATACAAAAGATCCAGAGAAACGTATACACCGTACAAAAAGATCCGCTGGTCATCGCATCGAGGATAACCTGGCCCAGTTATATATCACTCTGGTCCGCCCTACGCTACCATAACCTCACCGAGCAGCTCCCTAACGAGATCTCCGTTTTGACGACTTCCATGAAGAGCCGGAGGACAATATCGGCCATGAATACGACCATCGTGTTCCACCGCATAAAGCCGGAATATTTCTTCGGCTTCTCAAAGATCCTGATCGAAGGGTTCGAAGTATTCATGGCGGAACCCGAAAAAGCCATAATAGACGCGGCCCTGCTTCGAAAAGCATCTTTTTCCGAGATATATTCGATCCTGAAGGAAAATCGTGGCAAATTTTCACCGGACAGGCTCGCGGACTATATAATCGTGACAGGAAACGGGGCCGTTGCGAAACGATTTGGGTGGGCGCTGGACAAGCTCGGATACGCTGCCGCAAAAAAATTACAGCCAATGTCCTACGCGACTCGCATACTACTGGATTATGCCAGGCCATTTTCCGACATAAAGGACAATAAATGGGGGATAAGTGAAAACATCGTGGTGAGCAAATGATACGAAAGCAGGAACTCGCGGAGATCGCCGGGTTAAAACATCTGGAACTAAGAAATGCGGAAAAAGACTATCTGCTCGAGCTCATATTATATGCCATGTCTGACTTCAAACGCTTCCTTGTTTTCAAAGGGGGCACGGCTCTTTACAAATTTTATAATCTGAATAGGTTTTCGGAGGACCTGGATTTTGATCTGGTCGGAAAAAGAGCGGACTTCGACCGCATGATAAAAAAGATCGACAGGACGCTTGAGCTCCTGGGCATGAGGGGGACCGCCATCGAAAGAGAAGATTATGGCAACGAGACCACCTTCACGTTGGCTATACGAGGCCCTCTATTCAACGGTGCCAGGGAAAGCATGTCCAGGATCACCATTAATATAAGCAGGAGAGAGAGGCCGGAATTTATCGCGGACAGGATGCTCGTACCGTCATACCAAGAGATCCCCTCATTCGAGGTTTCCGTGCTCCATCAAAAAGAGATCGCCGCGGAGAAGATAAGGTGCATACTGACAAGAGAGAAGGCGAGGGACGTATATGACCTATGGTTCCTGCTGAAGAGGGGGGTCACGGTTGATATTCCTCAGGTTAATAAGAAATGCAAAATCTATAACACGAAGTTCGATAGAGAAGCGTTCGCCGAGAAATTATATGAAAAAAGAGGCATGTGGACACGGGATTTAAAGGGCTTTATCATAGGGTCGCTGCCAGAGTTCGATGTTATCGCCAGAGAGATAGAAATCGAGCTAAAATAAGGACCATGAGCTTATGATTGGTAATTTTGAGGTCAATAAACGTTTATGAATCATTTTTTCTTTCCGGCATCGTATCGTAGCTTATAATATATTGTAAGGTGCTATCCTTCTGTTGTCATGCATTCCTCTCGTATCCTTCTCACTGGTGGCCTGGGCCAGGTGGGCTCTTATCTCTGTGAGGAGCTCGTCCGTCGTGGCCATATCGTTACTATTCTCGATAACCTCTTATCTACTGTTAATCCTTACCCGCCGGAGGCCAACTTCGTGAAGGGGGACATCCGTGACGCAGGTTTGGTGAGCATTCTGGTGAGCAATGCCGATGTAATAATCCACGGCGCCGCCCAGATCTATGTCTCCCGTTCCATGGAGGAACCGGTCTTCGATGCGCAAAACAACGTAATGGGTGCGCTCAACCTCCTGAATGCGGCTCGCAAGGCTAACGTTAAGCGTTTCGTGTATTTCAGCTCCGCCGCGACCTATGGCAACCCACTGCGGTTACCAGTGGATGAGTCGCACCCCACGGAGCCGTTATCCCGCTACGGCGCCAGCAAACTTTTGGATAGAATATACGCCTAATGTTCCACAGGGCATATGGCCTCTAGACTACCTCCATCCGCCCCTTCAACATCTATAGCCCCCGCCAGGACCCCTCGAACCCCTACAGCGGCGTCATCTCAAAAGATTCATCGATAACGTCAGCAAAAACAAGCCCCCGGTCATCTTCGGCGACGGTTCCGCTATGAGGGACTTCGTATCGGTCCACGACGTCGTCGACATGGTCATGCTCATGCTGGAAAACGACGAAGCCATCGGCAAAGCCTTCGACTGCTGTATTTTAAAGACCCTAAGTTGAAGAAGACACTATGAGGCCTACTGCTCGAATTAGCATCAGCCAAAAGCCGCTCACGTTTCCACCTAACCCTTGTTTTTCCGCTATAAACGATGAATAATCTTAAAATTCATGGCACATTTATGATTACTAGTAGCAATCCAATCACTTGCCCCGTGGGCGCCCGCCAGGCCATCGCTCCCAGCCCATCGATCACGTCCATCACCTCCCACGGGTAAAGCGCAGCTTTCACGAATAAATGGGGGACTATGATCAAATTGTTAAGACACGCGATAGGCTCCTGCATAAGAATAGCGGCGGCTCCATTCATTTTTTATCCTCTAACTATCTATAAACCGGCGGCCATACCCGAAACCCAAAACTTAACGCTTTTACCATATGCAAGAGCGGATGGGCTTTACTTCATTAAAAGTCCCTAAGTTTAAGATGCCACTATGAAGCTTATTGCTCGAATTGGCACCAGCCAAAAGGCGCGAAGAGTTTCACACCAAGTTCGCCAGGACGCGAAGGTCGCGAAGGCTTTTTTTAGATGCGAGACGCTAAGTTTTTGAAGCCAAGAAGTCGAAGTAATAAAAGTTTAAACGCCATAACATCTTGCGAGAATAAGGCATCCGCCTTGCTCGAATATGCTTCAGCATAAAACTAACCTTAGCCTTCTTATTCTTCAATATCTTACTGCCTTGCATATAAAAAAGAATCTTCGCGGGCTTCGCGGCTTAGCGCGCTTGGAGTGAAACTCTTAGCGTCTTGATAAGCTTCATAGCGGGCATCTTTTAAAGCTGATGCTTTAATTCGAGCAAACTTAGGGGGCTTTAAAAGCCGGAAGACATTTATAGTTATATCTCATATTGCGTATTTGTGGAAAAAGCAAAACAACGACATACAAAATATATCGGCATTTCTGCGAACGAGTCTTTCCTGCTATCCACTATTCGCGCCAGGGATCTCCCGGTTTTCGGGGTTATGGAGATCATATCCCTTTGCGGATGGGGGCGGAGCAGGACGTACAACACCCTCGTCTCGCTAGAAAGGAAAGGCATACTAACCCGCATAAAGAGGAACAACTACGCCGTCACGGACGAGCTCGCCAAAAATATATTCAGGATCGCCGCCGAGGCCGTCAAGCCGTCATACATAAGCTTCTGGACGGCGCTTTCCCACTACGGCTTCACGGAGCAGCAGGTGATGATAATACAGCTCGTCTCCACCAGGCAGGTTGCCGGTTTCTCCGCAGGGCCGTTCAAGCTTGAAATCGTGAAGTTCAAGCCGTCACGGTTTTACGGCTACAAAAAGATGGATGGCTTCGTGATCGCAGAGCCGGAAAAGGCGCTCGTGGACTCCCTCGCGCGCCCGGACCTTTGCGGAGGGATTGGCGAGTTTGCGAAGTGCTTGAGGAATGCATGGCCGGGCCTGGACAAGAAAAAATTCACGGAATATCTTATCAGGTTCAAGAATAAGTCAATTGTTTCACGGGCCGGCCACCTGATCGAGCGCATGGGGCTGGATTATGAGCAGATAGACGCGTTGCTTAACTTCAAATCCCCGGGATTCGTGCGCCTCGACCCCGGGGCAAAAAAAACCGGCGTTTACGACAGGAAATGGAACGTGATCGTAAACTCAGACATCGGGCGGGAGGAAATAACGTGATATCTCTTGAACAATTAAAGGAGCTAGCAAGAAGGAGCGGGCTTACCATATACCAGCAGGAAAAGGACTACTTCCTGAAACTGTTCCTTTACGCATACTTCAAGAGGTATAAGGACGCCGTTTTCAAGGGGGGGACCTGTGTCAGGTACCTCTTCGGCTTCGATAGGTTCAGCGAGGACCTTGACTTCAATCTGGAAATCCCGCCGGAAAAATTCAAAATACAGGTAAGAAAGGTCATAAAGGAACTGGAATCCATCGGAATAGAATCGTATTTCATCAAAGAAGAGCAGTTTGAGGATGCATACACTTGCGAGATCGGCTTCAACGGCCCACTATACAAAGGGACGACGCAAACCAGGAACAAGATAAGGATTGATGCCGGGAAAAGGATAGGGACGCTTAAGGGCCCGGAATGGAGGATGATATCTTCTGAATATCCTGAAACAAGGGAGCAGTTCCTTGTCCTGGCGATGAATGAGGAAGAAATGCTCGTGGAAAAGGTACTAGCGCTTATGGAAAGGAGAAAGGGCAGGGACTTGTACGAAGTATGGTTCCTTCTGGAAAAAGGAGTCCCTTTCGACAGGGCGCTGTTGAGCAAAAAGGGCGCTCCAGGGATTGACTTCAGGCGCTTTCCATCCGAAGCAGAATACGAGCGCGACATGAAGCGCCTGACGAGCCGCGTGATTCCCTATGCACAGGTGATAAGTGGCATCAGAAAGAGGCTGGGAACTTTTCAATTTCAAGAATAATACAAGAAAAGCAATGCCCTCAGCGCCTCATCGTTCCTGACCCTAAAACGCTCGGCGGTATCCTTCGACACGACCGTATCATAGTATTGCCGGAGGATCTTTTTTTCTCCGGTGCGAGGACAACCTCGGGCATCCCGCCATCATATACGTAGTCGTTATATAAATATTATTAAATCTCTATGTCAAGGTATTAACAGTACAATATAGTACCATATCGTACTACATATAATTTTTATACGTTCGAGGCATAGTCCGGATACTTAAAGATTGGGTTGTGGTGAGAGAAGGGACTGAATCATTTTACGTGATCGCTTTCAATATGTTATACATCTTTTTCTTCAATACTGCTATGCCTTTACCGGCTATATCTTTTAAAACCATCGTATATAGATATCCTCCAGCACATGCGCACATAATCCCGCCCCCAACGAGAGCAACACCATGCAAAAGACGGCCATAATGAGCCCCATCCGTTCCCCCCAACGCGAACGGGACGGATCCGATGCGGATCCCGAACGCATAAGGTACGTGGTCCAAATCCAATAAACCGCCGGCAAGGAAACCAACAACGCACACAACGAGGAGAAGACGCCATGGGCTAGCTCGAAGCCAGCCACTTGCAAGATCGAATAATCCCAGGGCCACAACATACTCTTCCTACAAAATACAAAACAAAGGCATTATAATACAACAATATATATAAAAACAACCAAATCTTTTTTAGGTAATAGCGGCATTCGCTCGCTATTACAGTGCCTTGCGCCTGAAACCTTGCGATCCAACCTTCCGGAGGCACGAAGGACCGCCTGCGTCGGTCCACACAAAGTCCCCTCCAGGCACACAAAGAAGTATCATAAGACCGTAGCAAAACAGATTATTTCGGGCTTGAATCTTCTTATTTAAAAAAATTCTTCGTGTGGCTTGGAGGAGACTTTGTGAGGCGCGCCGCAGGCGTGCCTTCGTGGTTAAAAACGTCTTTGTGGGTCTTATTAATGCTTCGTGTGGCTTTTTGTAGCCCTAACGCCTCGCGAGCATCCTTTCCTTATCTTCTCTGACCGTCCTGGCTAATCCTTCTTCAAACCCGACATGGGGTTCCCACCCCAGCTCCGCCAACCTGGATACATTGGCGCACATCCTGGGTATCTCCACGTCGCCACTGCGCTTCCTGTCATCATCGCTCACGATAGGTATACTGGTATCGATCATGTCCCTTATTTTAACGATCACATCGGCGATACGCACCTCTCTACCAGAGCCGATATTATACACGTCCCTGCCCCTATCCCCTATGGCCAGGAACCCGTCCACGCAATCCCTTACATACAAAAAGTCCCTGGTCGGCTCTATGTTCCCGACCTTAATCACATGGTTCCTTAATGCCTGTTCTATGACGCCTGGTATCAGGAAGCTCACGTCCTGGCCAGGGCCAAACACGTTGAACGGCCGAATAATTGCAAACTCAATACGATATGCGTTACCGTATGCTTTCACGATCATCTCCGAGGCGATCTTGCTTGCGGCATAAGGCTCCCTGGGGACTATGGGGTGTGACTCATCGACCGGCAAATATTGTGGAACACCGTAGACATGGGCAGTGCTCACATAAACAAATTTGTTAACGTCGGATAGGCGCGATCCCTCAAGCATATTGATCGTGCCGTTCGTGTTAGTGTTAAGCGCTAATGTCGGGGTTTTCACGGCTTTTGGCACGTTCGATATGGCTGCCAGGTGGAACACGGTGTCTATACCTGTAAAAATATCCTTAATGGACGCCGGGTCGGTGATATCCCCTTTGACCCACCGTACGGCGCCGTTTTGTTTTTTATTATTTGAGTTGTATAGCGCCGTCACGGATGCGCCCGCCTCGACCAGCGCCTCTATCAGGTATCCGCCGATGAACCCTTTGCCGCCAGTCACCAGGACGCTTTTATCTTTCCATGGCATCGCTATGCGCCTCAATCAGGGCAATGCTTTAGTTTTATCCTTGGATATCGACCCGGCGCCGGCAGGCTTCTTACTGGCATCCTTCGCCTTTGAGACAAGATCGATATCGCTATCAACCATCATACGGATCAGCTGCTTAAACGAAGTCTTAGGCTTCCATCCCAGTACTTTTTTAGCTTTCGACGCGTCGCCCTGCAATAAGCTTACTTCTGCAGGTCTCAAGAACTTCGGGTCCACCTTGACATATTTCTCCCAGTCCATTCCCGCTGCCTTGAACGCTATCTCGCAGAACTCCCTGACAGTATGCGTCTCCCCGCTAGCTACGACATAGTCGTCTGGCTTTTCTTGCTGTAGCATGAGCCACATGGCTTCTATATAATCCCCGGCAAAACCCCAGTCCCGCTGCGCATCAAGGTTACCGAGCTTTAGCTCATCCTGAATGCCGTGGTATATACGCGCTACTCCATCCGTGATCTTCCTCGTAACGAACTCTATGCCCCGGCGCGGGGATTCGTGGTTGAACAGGATACCACTGCAGACAAACATGTCATAGCTTTCCCGGTAATTCACCGCTATAAAGTGCCCGTAAACTTTAGCGACGGCATAAGGGCTTCTCGGGTGGAACGGCGTCTTTTCGTCCTGGGGCACCCGTTCGGCCTTACCGAACATCTCGCTCGACGATGCCTGATAGAATTTCGCGCTCGACTCATTTAACCTGATGGCCTCGAGCAGCCTTGCAACTCCCAGCGCAGTGACGTCTCCCGTAAATATCGGCTGGGCCCACGAGGAGCCCACGAACGACTGGGCCGCCAGGTTATAGACCTCGTCCGGCTCGCAGCCCTTGACCAGCCGGGTGAGCGATGTCTGGTCCGTCATGTCGCCCTGGACCAGCTCGATCCTGTCAAGTATATGCGCCAGGCGAGAAGTATTCGTCGTGCTGGTCCTCCGGACCAGCCCGTGTACTTCGTACCCGTTTTTTAATAGCAGCTCGGCCAGGTATGACCCGTCCTGCCCGGTTATGCCCGTGATTAGCGCCGTCTTAGTCATTATATCCCTAACAGAATTAGTTGGTATGGGATAAACATTTTCCTGATGAGAATAAAAACTTATGCATTTGGAGACGAGTAAGCTCCACTAAGACTTTTTAAAATTTCAGGCTGATGTACGATTCGAGCAAGAAGATATAAGCCCACAAAGGCTTAAATGCACACAAAACCATTAATAAATTAAAACCCCCATATATTCAAGGTCACGCATGAGAAAAGAAGCCGAACAATGGTGGAAACAGGCAAAAAGAGACCTCCAGACCGCACAAAATTGCAACAGCTCCAAAGACTACTATGCCTGCGCTTTCTTCTGCCAGCAATCCGTTGAAAAAGCCTTAAAAGCCCTGTACATAGAAAAAAAGCGGGAGTCCCCACGTACGACACACTCCCTGATCTATTATGCCACGGAAGTCGATGCTCCGCAACAGTTTTACACTTTCCTGAGACGGTTGACGCCGGAATTCGTCACGACCCGCTATCCCGATGCGGCCTATGGCGTACCCTACGAGCTCTACGACGAGGCCATCGCGGGCGAAATATTAGAAAAGAGCCGCGAGGTGATACAATGGATCGCATCACAAATCGAAAGGTAAAGGACTGGATAGACCGCTTCCTGGCCGCGATAAAAGAAAAATATACCCCCGAAAAAGTCTTATTATTCGGAAGCAGGGCGCGGGGGGACAATCTAATCGATAGCGACGTGGACATGATCATCGTTAGTAGAAAATTCGAGGGAGTCAACTGGCTGGAGCGGATTAGGGACGTATCCGTTTATTGGGACGGACTGGTGCCGCTGGAACCCATTTGCTATACTCCTGCCGAGTTCGAGGAAAAAAAGAATATGATCGGGATCGTGCGCGAAGCCGTAAGGGAAGGCGTAGAATTAGTGGTGTAAAATGTATACTCGGATCCTTCTCACGGGCGGACGGGGGCAGGTCGGCTCCTATCTTTGCGAGGAGCTCGTCCGTCGTGGCCACATCGTTACCATCCTCGACAACCTCTCGTCCACCGTCAATCCCTATCCGCCGGAGGCCAACTTCGTAAAAGGCGACATCAGGGACGCAGGCACGGTCAACATCCTGGCCAGTAATGCCGACATGATCATCCACTGCGCCGCCCAGATCTTCGTCACTCGTTCC
>Ga0315282_10010059_pt1 | contig 14926 bp, 13 predicted proteins | sample YL17G07_20_MG_FD_203693 | JGI IMG/M metagenome (GOLD analysis project Ga0315282, IMG submission 203693) | Sediment microbial communities from Yellowstone Lake, YNP, Wyoming, USA - YL17G07_20 | ecosystem: Environmental > Aquatic > Freshwater > Lake > Sediment | place: USA: Wyoming | collected... | reverse complement strand
TTGGTGACGACGCCCACCTGCGGTTGGGCCATCCGGGTGAGCAGAGCGATTTCACCCGCGCCGGACATGGCGAGTTCGGTCACAGCTACTTCGTGAGTGGGCGCGAGCCCGAGCAGCGTCAGCGGCAGGCCGTAATGGTTGTTGAGATTGCCTGCCGACTTCAGCACGGAGTAGCGCTCGGCCAGGATAGCCGCAGTCATCTCCTTGGTCGTGGATTTCCCGGTGCTGCCGGTGATGGCAACGAGCCGTCCCCCCCACTTCCGGCGGACCGCGATGGCCAACTGCTGGAGAGCCCGCGTGGTGTCGGCGACAGCGATGAGCGCCGGCCGAAGCTCCTCAGGGCTACGGGCGTAGAACGCCCGCCCGACAACCGCGCCGACCGCGCCGCGCCCAAGGGCCTGGCCGATGAAATCATGCCCGTCAAATCGCGGGCCGCGAATCGCGAAGAAAAGGTCACCTGCGGTGAGCGTCCGCGAGTCAATCGAATACCCGCGCGCCAGGCGCTCAGGGACCGCGCACGAGAACCCCAGAATGGTCGCCACCTCGCCCAACGACAATTGCATGATCCTTCCACATCGGCGGGGCGCTCAACAGGCGCTCCGACTTGCTCACCCGCAAGAAACCTCAGCGTCGCGCCGGCTTCCCCTGGCGATTCCCCACGGCTTCGAGGGTATAGCCCAATTCTCGCAAGATCCGCCGCACCACTTCGCGGTCGTCGAACGGAATCGTTTGGTCTTTCAGAATCTGATAGGTCTCGTGTCCCTTGCCCGCCACGACCACCACGTCACCTTGGCGCGCATCGGTAAGCGCCTTGCGGATCGCCTCTGCACGGTCGGATTCCGCAATGTAAGCCTTGCGCGTCTTCTGCAGACCGACGAGGGCATCGTTCATGATGGAGATGGGGTCTTCGCTGCGCGGGTTGTCGGAAGTGAGCACGACGAAGTCGGCCAGCGACCCCGCCGCCTCACCCATCAGCGGCCGTTTGGTGCGGTCGCGGTCGCCGCCGCAGCCAAAGACCACGATCAGCCTGTCGCGCGTCAACTCGCGCGCGGTGTTGAGCACGTTGCGCAACGCGTCATCGGTGTGCGCATAATCCACGACGACCAGAAACGGCTGGCCCTCGTCGATGCGCTCGAACCGCCCCGCGACCGCGCGAAGGTTGGCGATGCCCTGCTGGATGTTTTCCAGAGGCAGGCCCAGTCCGATTCCGGTCGCAACCGCAGCCAAGATGTTGGCCAGATTCGCCCGGCCCACGAGCGACGACTGGATGTCGAACTTCCCCTCTGGCGTCAGTAGAGTGGCCTCAAGGCCGGAGAGGTTCTGCGTGAACTGCTTGACCCGGACCTGAGCTTCGCTGTTCAAACCATAGGTGGTGCGCCGAGGGTTTGGAACGGCGAGCAGTTTTAGACCCCAGGAATCGTTCGCATTGATGACCGCAAGCTCCGGGGGCGGCACGCCCAATCCCTCGAAGAGCCTTCGCTTCGCGGCGAAGTAGTGCTCGAAATCCTTGTGGTAGTCGAGATGGTCGCGGGTGAGGTTGGTGAAAACCGCCGCCGAGAAATAGAAGCCCCACAGGCGCTCCTGAGCGAGGGCGTGGGAAGAAGCCTCCATAACGACGGCTTTCGCGCCGGCGCGGACCAGTTCTGCGAAATAGGAAATCAGGTCGAGAGATTCCGGCGTGGTGTTGACCGCAGGGAGGACTTTCTCACCCAGCCGGTATTCAATGGTTCCGAAGAGCCCCGCCGGAATGCCTGCGGCGCGAAGGACGCTCTCAAGAAGAAAGGCTGTGGTGGTCTTGCCGTTGGTCCCGGTGATGCCGATAAGCTGAAGTTGCGAATCCGGCCGTCCGAAAAAAGCGCGCGCGGCTTCTGAGAGCGCGCGGCGAATTGCCGGCACCTGAATCCATCGCCCTGCGAGTTCTATCGGTGCGGGACGCTCGCTGGCGACGGCAACGGCGCCTCGCCCGAGCGCCGAGGCAATGAAATCGTGTCCGTCGGCTTTCTCACCGTGGATGGCAAAGAAGAGGGTTCCCGGCTCAGCGCGGCGGGAGTCGTAGGCCAGAGAGGTTATCTCCAGGGGAGGTTCCGCGCCGACCGCGATCGCCGGCACTCCCCGGAGGAGTTCGCCCAACTTCATCGTTCACTCGCATTATACTGCCAATCGATCTTATCTTGCGAACCGCACCAAGACCCGCGACCCGGAGGGGACCAAGGCGCGCGCCGGTGGCATCTGCTCGACGGCCACCCCCGAGCCTCGCAAGTTGAGGTCCAATCCCAGCTTCTGGCACTCTTCGGCAACCTGACGCAGGGCCATCCCGGCGAAATCCGGTACAGCAAGCATGGGCCCGTCATCCAGGATCATTGTTCCGCCGGCCCCCGGCAGGGGAGGGTCTGTGTAAGCGACCATTCGCACGGGCGAGGCGGCAGCTCCAGGCGGCCCAGACGCCAAGGAAGGAAAACCCGCCCGGTCTCCCCGTTTCTGGCGAGGAGGCTCAGCGGGCGCGGACGAAGCAACCTGCGGCCATGAGGAGGGATTGTCTTGCGGCACGTTGAGATAACCCAGAGTCTGCTCTGCGATGGATCTGAACACTGGAGCTGCCACCTCTCGCCCGTAGTACGCCCCCACCGGTGAGTCAATAACCACCAGAATGGTTATGGCCGGATTCTGGACGGGGGCAAAGCCCACAAAGGACGGAACGTAATGCGTCTTAGAATAAGTGCCGGTTGAATCGATCTTTTGGGCGGTCCCGGTTTTTCCTGCCGCCGAGTACCCAGTCAACTGAGCTGTGGTGCCGGTTCCTGCTTCGACCACACCGGAAAGGATCTCCTTCATCCGTTCCGCCGTCTCCCGGCTGACGACGCGGCGTCCCGCCGCCGGGGCGACAGGTTCGTGCGAGCCCCCGAGGAAAACGCCGCGCACTACACGCGGTTGAAAGAGCACCCCACCATTGGCGATCGCGGAGTAGGCGCTGGCCAGTTGCAGCGCGGTCACACCCACTTCCTGGCCTATGGAGATCTCGCCAATCGAGATACCCGACCAGCGTGAGGGAGGTTGGAGCAGGCCGCGCTCTTCCCCCGGCAGCTCGATGTTAGCCGTGGACCCGAAACCGAATGCGCGGATGTAACGGTAGAACCGGTCTTCACCCAGCCGCAGTCCCAGCTTGATGGCTCCCACATCGCTCGAACGGGCCACCACCTGTCGGACCGTCAGATCGCCGTGGGCGTGGTCGTCGTGGATCACGTGGCCGGCGAGCACAATGCTGCCGCCCTGGCAATTGATGACCTCTTCGGGAGTCGTCAGGTGTTCGTCGAGCGCGGCGGAAACCGTCACCAGCTTGAAGGTCGAACCCGGCTCGAAGACCCCTGAAACCGCGCGGTTGATGCGCGCCTCCGGAGCGCTCTTGCCGTATCCATTCGGGTCGAAGGTCGGATAGCTCGCCATCGCGAGGACTTCACCCGTCCGGGGGTTTTGGACCACGACGCTGCCGCTCGCCATCCGCCACTTTGCGGCGGCATCGGCTAAGGCTTTCTCGGCAATGTATTGAATGTTCTCGTCAAGGGTCAGGACGACGTTCTTTCCCGGCTGCCCGGCGCGCTCGGTGGAATGAAACGACTGCCGGCGCGCGTCCGCGGCGATCAAAATGCGGCTTGGCGTGCCCTGGATGGTGTCGTTCATCCGGTACTCAAGTCCGCCCAGTCCGTGGTCATCGAGGCCTACATAGCCCAATACCTGCGCGGCCAGTTCGCCCTTGGGATAGAACCGCTTCATCTCTTTTTGGAAATAGATGCCCCGCAGGTTCAGGTCCCGGACTCGCAAGGCCTCATCGGCCGACACCTTGCGCTTCACCCAGCAGAACGATTTGAACGTCTTGAAGCGGCCGAGCAGATCACCCTTCTCAAGGCCGACAACGGGCGCAAGCAGGTCGGCCACCATCTCCGGATTCGGAATCTCGGAGGGCACGGCAAAAACCGAGTCGGTCGCCAAGCTCATCGCCAGGGGCTGCATCTGACGGTCGTAGATGGTGCCGCGTTTGGGGGCAATCTCGATGGTGCGCTGCTGCTGCCGCTCCGCTCGCGCCAGGAGATCCACGTACTGGATGATTTGGAGGTGGTAGAGGCGGGCAACCAGCGCCAGCATCCAAAGAGCCAGGAAGCCACCGAGCAGCAAGCCGCGACTGAGCGTCATCGAACCCAGGCTCGTCGCCGACCATGCTTGCGTCTTGCGTAGGGACATCTATGGCTCGCGAGGAAGCTCCCCGGCGGCGGGGAGGTTACGCGCAAATTCCCGGCTGCCGGTTTCGCCCGGAGTGGAGGTCGCGCCGCCCACCCGAATCACCTGCTGTGGCTGGGGCGAGGCGAGTCCTAGCTCCCGCCGCGCCAGCTTGTCGATCCGCTGCGGATCAGCCAGCGAGGCCTGCTCGAGACGAAGCTGGCGGTTCCACTCCTCCAGCGCGTCGCGCTGCGCCTTGATCTCTTCAGCCTGATAGCCGTCTCGCACAAACTGGAAACTCTGCCATGCGAAGAGGAAAGTAAAAAGAAAAACCAGAATGCCCAGCCCCAGCAGACAGTAACATTCACGGCGCTTCTCCTGGTCCACCTCCCGCCGCAAGCGGGAGTTGTCGATGCGCTTCACGTACTGAATGTCTGTGAAACTGGCCCGCGCCCCGGCTCGTTCCGCCGCGCGCTGCGGGCACCGTCTCGTTCTGGGAAGTGCGACTGCTACGGTTGCCATTGCTCTGGGTGCCTGGGACTGGGTGCTGGGGGCTGGGGTTCTGCCCTTGCCTAGCCCCTAGTACCTAGCACCTAGCCCCTGTCTTCTCTGCGGCTCGCAACTTGGCGCTGCGCGACCGCGGATTGGATTCGAGTTCCGCCTCGCCAGGGCGGACCACTTTCCTGGTCAGGATTTCTGCCTTGCCTTCTCGCCCCCACGCCTGCAAGGAATGTTTGACCAGCCGGTCTTCGAGCGAATGGAAGCTCAGCACGACCAGCCGGCCGCCCGGGGCGAGGACGCCGAGCGCTTTGGAGAGGAAGGTCTCCAGGCTTTCCAGCTCCTGGTTGACCGCCATGCGCAGCGCCATAAACGTGCGCGTGGCCGGGTGAACATGGTAAAGGCCCGTCCGGGAGGGGATAGCTCGCGTCACCACCTGCGCCAGTTCGGTGGTTGATCGAATCGGACGGGCCTTTACCATCCCTCGCGCGATGCGGCGCGAGAAACGTTCCTCACCAAATCTGAAGATCAGGTCGGCCAACTCCCGCTCGGATGTGCGGTTGACGAGCTCCGCGGCCGTCGTGCGGGTGTGGGGATCCATCCGCATGTCGAGCGGGCCGGGCCGGTCGAAACTGAATCCGCGGGAAGCATCTTCGAGCTGCATCGAGCTCAGCCCGAGATCGGCCAGCAGGCCGTCGGCAGGCGGAAGCCCGCTCTCCGCGTGCAGTTGATCGATTTCGGCGAAGTTGCCTTCCCTCAACACTACTTTTTCTCCAAAACGTTCGAGCCGCTCGCGAGCCCGTTCAAGTGCCATCGGGTCGCGGTCGATTCCCAAAAGCCTTCCCCGCCCCCGCTCCAAGACCTCGAGAATCGCTGCCGCATGACCGCCAGCGCCCAGCGTCGCGTCAAGATAGATGCCGTCAGGGCGAAGGTTGAGGAACTCAAGGGTCTCCCGCAGTAGGACGGGCTTGTGGCCCGTGGAGGTTCCGGGTGTCGGGTGTCGGGTGTCGGGTTGTTCGAAACCATCATCATCTTTCACCGTCTCACGTTCCCGCGCTCCCTGTCGGGGGCCACCAATCCAAAATCGCAAATCCAAAATCGTCAGATTCCGAGGTCGCTCAGACCCTGGATGTCTTCGTCGGTCAGCCCTTCGCGCTCCAGGTGCTCGCGATAGCGCTCGTTGTTCCAGACGTCGAGGTAGTTGAGGTAGCCGAGCACCGCCACTTCCCCGCGCATCGCCGCCGACTCGCGCAGCAGCGCGGGAATCAGCAGGCGGCCCTGCGAGTCCATCTTGGCCATCTGCCCCCAGTAGTTCGTGCGGTCGAGGAATTTCTTCTTCGCCTTGTTCATGGAAGGCAGGGCGGCCAGCTTCTCTTCGATGTTCCGCCACTCGGCAAAGGGGTAAACGCGCACGAACTGTCCGTCGAGGCTAGTCACGTAGTAATCGGGACCGTAGTTTTCGTCCAGGTAGGTCTTGAAGGCGGTCGGAATCTTGAGCCGGCCCTTTCCGTCCACCGTGGCTGGGTTATTTCCTCGCAGCATCCCACGACCCTGAAGTGTCCTTGCCAGCTACCCAAATTTTCTTCAGAATCACACTTGCTACTACTTTCGACTACTTTCTACCACTTTTGTCCACGGACTATAGGTTCGCCTTTGAGGGTTGTCAAGAGTTTTTTTCAATTATTTTAAGGGGTTAGCGGCTGCGTCTGACTATGCCGCCGCTTGGGGTGTTTTCCACAGTTCACCACTACCCTTTGTGGGCAGGCCAACGGGTGTTGGCAGATACAGTCCGGCGTTTGAGTGTCCGACTTCGAATCCGACGTTGCAGACGTGGGAGATGGAAGATCGGTATCTATTTCCCACCTCCCGCTTGTAGCCTGCTCGGGAACAGTGCCTTAGAAACACATCAGCTCCCCCGCATCCAGCGGCGTGGTCTGTTGCTTTGATCATCGGGTACGGCCTACGTGGCACCTCACGGGGGAGTTTCGTGTGCCACAGACACTGAGGTCGAAAAGGGCTTGACAAGCTGGCTTTGACGGTGTAGCTTATACACGATTCCGGTGGGGCCTATGAAGCCGCTGCGCGGAAGGGCTTTGTAGCGGAGACGGGGTTGCCTTTCGGGAGCTCGCCTACCGAATTACCGACCTCGGGATCGCGAGAGCGACTCGCTACGGGCAAGGGCGAGACGAGAGTTTCTGGATAACAAAACCTTTTTAGAATTTGACAAGATCACAATAAGGATACAAAACAAGGCCGCCGAAGGCGGCCTTTTTTGTATGTAGGGTGCTAGCTATGAGTCAGATAGAAAAGCAAGCAGCACACCAGCTGCTGGAAGAAGTAATCAACGACCTGTGGAGACGAGAGCGCAGGCCCATTCTGGGCAGTCAGCTCAAGAAGGCCTTCATGGATAAACTTCAGGCGCTGGCTCAGGATTTTGACGAGAAGCACTCTGGTTTCGAAAACTTCGGGGACTTTGTTTCCCAATCCGAATTCCTAGCCGTAAGACGAAGGCCGGGCACCGATATTCTGGTGGTCCCAAAGCAGAACGCCGACGCCCTAAATGAGCCAGAGGTGCCGACCAAAGTTAGGATTCGCGACGATTTCTGGCGTGCGTTCGTAAGCTTCCCCAAATCAGGTAAAAGAAGCTACTACGACCCAACTTCCGACGAAGTCGTCGTCATATCAGAACAGGCGCCGCAACCGAAACTCCCTGAGATCATCCCAATCACCCATGAGCAACAAGTGGATTGGCGTCGTGAGTTTGCGTCTGCGATTCATGCAGATCCGCCGCTTCGCGCCAAGCTACTTGATGCCCTGAGTTCTGAAAGCCCACTGCACAGCTTCTCGTTGGCATTGCGCTCCAATTCAGCCGTTCAAGAAGCATGGTACTGCTTCTTGTCCAAAAAGGTTCATACTGGGATAGAAGATTGGGCCAATCGCAATGACATCCGCCAGAAAACTTGGCTAGATCATACGCCGACCCGCGTCACGCTAGACCCCAAGCGACGGAAGTTGTACGCAGCCCTCAACAGAATACCGGTGGATCGCCTCCTAGATTTGACGATACCGCTAAGGTGGCTCGTGGAGACTGAAGATAAAGAATAGGCTGCAAATGGGGGGTACCTCTCCGTGATGAGGGCACAGGTGGTGGGGCTTCCCCTTCGAACGCACCGCAGGCTCAAGCCCCAATTTGAAGAATGGGTACGGAGTCTAGCTCCGGCTCTCAACGTGCGCGCCCTGCCCTCTTTGGCAGAGAATGTACCCCAAATAGGACCGGCCGAAATTAACGCTATCAGAAGAAACGCAAGTGAGGGGTACGTTCACATTGCGGTGGTTCCATGTCGAGACCAGGGGCAGGTCAGGCGAGAGTTCCTATTTGACTGCCGGGTGGCGATTCTCGATTTGCCTAGCGACCCGCTTGGGATGCCGTGGGAGGCGATGCTGTCAGGCCTCACGCGCTTTATGGAATTCGAAGAACGCTGGAGTCAAAGCATTGCCCCACGTGACCTCCATCATCCGCTGCTGCTCCCTCCCCCTTCCTTTGGACCTGAGCGAGAGGTTCAGAACTATTGGAAGACATGTGACACGTATCGGGATACTTCCACCTTAACAACCGCGAACAATACCCTCCAGAGAGTAAGAGCCCTCCATCGTCGTATGCTGTCGGGATTGGGGTCGTTTTGGCTGGATTGCCGCAGACTACGGTTTAGGATTGACCCCACGCGGCACGGCCGTACTCCTGACGAGAGGCAGGGGATACAACGACATCGATTCTGTTTTCCGGTACCTCTCGGCTTTCACTTTGACGTCGAACACGAGGACTCAGGGGTATTCACGATCCGAGACCAAGTCGGCGTCATCCATACCCTTCGTCACGCAAACGTTGACCCCTGGGGGAGCTTGAGAGGAAAATAGCGGAAGGCCCCCGCGGTCTGGCCCTGCGGCTTTTCCAGGCCGCGCGGCGGCTGGCGCAGACCGTCGCCCTTAACGCTCTGCGATCTCGCGCAGCGACTTGTTCTGAGCGCATCGGAACTCTGGAGGTCCCGAGTGAGGCTAGAAGTCGTTGCCTCCGGGAAATCGTAGACCCGACAAAGCAGGGGTCTGCGCGAGCCGACGTTTTCCATGATCCACCACCACTGCTTGTGGAAACAAGTGCAGCCTCCAGGGCTGGGGGCCTCTCCGCCTATTTCGGTCGGATGGGGCCAAGTCCCCCAGCGTGGCAATTTGTGGCGGAATCGCCCCGGGGTGGGCGATCCGCGCGGCAGTGCGGGCCGATTTCAAAAGCCCTCGACGCCTCGCTGGCTAGCAGCAGACCGCCGCAAAGTCAGGGATGAGGTCGGCGTTTCCTTATCCACCGCCATTCGTTAGAGTGGAACCTGCAGGATGACTTTGGATCAGGAGAGCTTCGCGAGTGACTTTTCCAGGTCCGCGATAGCCGTTTCCATCATCTCGCGGTGGCGGGGATTCTGGCAGTCCTGAATCTGGTCGAGGAGGCGCGTCCGGGCGAGAAGCAAGGTCTTCTTCTTGCGAAGCGCCTCGGCGCCCTCAGGGCTGAGACGTTTCCCGGCGGAGGCCATGCGGTCGGACCCGGCCGATTCGATCTGTGACTCCACCGATTTGCTTTCCCAACCTCTGGCCATAAGTTTCCGATGGCCATAGAGTACCCCCTTATGAGGGCTCAATCAATTGGCCCGCAGGGACGGCCGTGCACCTGGTGGCGGCGGATGCAGAGTATGGCAGCCGGCCGCCCGGAAGAGGGCGACCGGCTGAGCGCGCGGCAAACGTTGGATTCGGGCTACTCGAGCGGGATATGACTCTTGTTCTGGGCGAGCCACTGCTCAAAGGTCTGGAGCGACGGGTTCAAGGCCCTAGCGACAGCGAGTTTACGCGCGCCACAGAAGTATTCGTTGAAGTCGCGCTTGAACTGAAACATGTTGCCCATATCCTCGGCTCCCGGGAAACCAAAGCCGCGATAGACGTCGGGCGGCACATCGTTGTAGCGCACCTCTTGACCCAACGCCTTGGTGAGCGCGGCGGCCATCTGCGCGCCCGTCAAGTGTTCGCCGGCGATGCCGACCGTTCTGCCGATGAACTCCTTACCCCGTTTAAAGATCCCGTAGGCACACCGGCCAATGTCCTCGGCGGCGATGCCCGGGAGCTTTTTGTCGGCCATAGCCAGAGTAAGCGCCAGCTTGCCGTCCGGGCCCTTCTTCGGGCCCAGGCCGAAGTAGATGAAGTTATCCCAGTAGAACGACGTGAGCAGCAGCGTCACCGGCAAGCCGAGGTCGGTGAACACGTGGTCGGCCTCGCCCTTGCCGTCGAAATGCGGCACCTTGTATTTCCCCATCAACGTGGGCATGCGATTGTCGCTGAGAGGAACCCACTTGCGCGTGTCTTCGAGTGTGGACCAGATGACGTGCTGGAGGGCAGCGTGCTTCGCGGCTTGGGTCATGGCGGTGGCTTCGGCAAGCTCCTTCTCCGGAGAGAAGTGCGCCCAGAAGAACGTGACGCAGAACGCCCCGTAGGCTCCTTGGAACGCTCGCTTCAGACTCTCCAAGTCGTCGACGTCGGCCGGCACTACCTCGGCGCCCAACTTGGCCAGCGCTTTCGCCTTGTCTGAGTTTACGTCCCTCGTCAGAGCGCGCGCCCTGAAACCACCGCTCGCGTCGCTCTGAATGGCGCGGGCCAAGCCTCCGCCTTGCGCCCCGGTTGCTCCCACTACTGCAATGATCTTCTTTTCAACCATACGATTGCTCCTGAAGATATTGTAGTCCGGCCGTCACGGCCGTGTCGCGCCAGTCTTGGCATAGCCCCGCCACGGACGAGAAGGCCGTGGTACAAGCCGCAGGTGGTCACGGTTCGCCCCTGGCTCATCAAAGCACACGTGCCTCGGCCTGCATTTGCGCCAGCCGCGTATTGGACGCGCGCAGACCCAAGGGTCTCCGCCAGCCCCGGATTTCAAGACTGCTTGGCGTAGTCGGCCATACCGGTCACGTCGATTGCCACCACAGGTTCATTTCCCACGACCCAAGCATCGTGTCCCGGGGGAATATGACCCACATCGCCGGGGCCATACTCGACTTCCGTGCCGTCATCCATTCTGACGTGCAAGCGGCCCGAAACATGGTATTGGGTGTGGGGGGCCTCACAACTCTTGGTCTTCGCGATCGGTTTGACATGGACTGACCATTTCCAGCCGGGATCGAGGGTGGCGCGCCCAAACTTGACGCTGCCTACGGCGACCAGTTCAACCTTGCCTTTGGGAAAACTGCGGGTTTCGTCAGGTGAATTGAAATTTTTCTTCGTCATCGGCTTCCCTCCTGCTTCCTCTACAGAGATGGTTTAGAGATAGATAACAAGCTGACCCACAACGCCCAAACTGGCTGGCACCCCTGTTGTCAACCGACACTTTTCTCCCAACACAACAGAGAAGTGAGCACTGAACCACCACACACCAGCCCCGCTCGGCGCGGCTCGATCAACAGTCGATGGTGCGCGACCGCCGTAGGATGTGGCACGTGGTCAGCCAGCCTTAAGCGTTATGCCCACTTCTTCCCGAGCGCATCCAGGCCGGCCTTGGCCAAGTCTTCCGGGGTCATCACAATGTGAAACTCGCAATCCGCGTTGAACAGAAGGAACCATGGTTCCGAAAACATCGGGACCTCCGATGGGTCCTTCAGGTTAACGATCATAATCGCCCCGCGGTGACCCTGGTATTCCGTGAAGTAGACTGCCTCGGGCTTCAGCTCGTCGAGAATGCGTTGGATTTTCTTTCCCGCGGTGCCGTCCTTCACCGCGGCGTTAAATGCCTCGTGAGGGATCTTGGCATGAAGTAGCATTCGCATGAGGGTCTCCTCGAAATTGTTGAGATTAAATCGGTCGAGCGCGCCCCCATCCATGCGGGCGCGAATAAGGTAAGAAGCCCAGCCGGCCAATCTAAGACCAAGCCGCCCGCTTAGACACGGACATACAAACGATCCTGCTCCTGATGTCCTGCTGTCCGCAAAACTCAAGCCCTGACTTCTCTATTAGACCTCTGCTGCATCAGCGAGTCAAGTAATTCGAAAGGAGCCGACTGGCCCCTTTTCAGACAGGTAAAGGCCGCTACTTGGTCTCAGGTTTGTCGGGTGTGGAGTATTAGGTGCTGTGCAGGGGGTGCCGTGTGCTGAGGGATTTGCGACTTTGGATTTCCGATGTGCGATTACGAAGCACCTGTTGTGGGCTTCAAGTTTCTAGTTTCGAGTTTCCAGTTTCGAAGGTCGCCGTCGCAGCGCCATCACCCAGCCTTGCGCGTGCGGCCTTAGAACCATGTCGGATCGGAATTGCCTTGTTTCTCTCGCGGGCCGAGCGCCGGGGCTGGCTGATCGGGGAGAGCCAGACTAGGCGACCATTGGAAGGCGTGGTGGCCGTCCACCTCGTTCCCGGTGGGCAGGAAGCCGGACTTCTCCTTAAGCTGTTTGTAGACATCGTCGCTGAGCCACAAGGTGTTCGAGTTCGCGTGCTTCTGCATGTGGCCCGTGAGGTCGATGACCTGATGCGCGATCTTCTCGAGCTTGGTGTCTTCGAAGATGGGGATCCTTCCCTCGTTCACACCGCAGCGGACGGAAATGCGAGTTTTCAGAAGATTCTCCGTCCGATTGAATATCCTGAGGCGGTGCAGGACCGTCTGCGCGGCATCCACCGCCATATCAAGCTGGGGAAAGCACACCATCACGCCGTCGGGAGTCCAGGCCTGCTTCCAGGCGTTGTGTTGGAGAAAGATTTCCTCCAGCATGTTCATATAAGCCCGGAAGGTGATGCTGACGGTTAATTCCTCCTCGCTTTCTTTCATCCGGGTGGACCCGGCGATGTCGATGGAGAGGAAGGCACAACGCTTGCGCTTCGTCGCTCGGAGCGCACCGTCGATTTCCCGGTAGCGTCTCAGCAAAAGCTCGCGCGATTGCTCGGAATCAATCGCGAAATTCCCCGCGTCATCCTCGACGAAGATCGCTGATCTCCGCGTCTTTTTTTCGGCAGGTTCGGGCTCGTGGAGCACATTCAGCACGGGAAGAAAGACGGCACGCGAGGCACGCCGGACGAGCCAGCCGGCCACCGCCAACCCAAGCGGAAGGTAGCTCGTCGACGTGGGGTCGGGCCATTGCGACTTGGTGCAGGCGGCAAGGCTGGCCAGAATCGGGTCGGCAAATTCGCGGAGTTGCACGAACAACCACATCCGATCCCACTCCGGGGAGTGAGGGAACTGCAGGCCGAACAGCGCCAAGGAAACGCCGATCGAAGCCAGCAGGCTCCACTGGAGCGTGCCGTGAAGGGCGTTCAAGGGGGCAAACAGGATGGGGCGAATGTTGAAAGAGGGGAGACGAAACCTCGGACCGGAGATGGCTCGTGGAGTCTCTTGGGCGGCAGCGCGCTCCGCAGCCTCCGGCTCGTGGGCGTGCGCCGGTGCGTCCCAGGTGAGTTCCCTGGTGGGAAAACGCCGCGTGTTATAGGTAGAGGCCAGCGTTGCCATTGGGCGTCTGCCAGCTCCAATCGCTCCCTTGGGCCACAGTGGAGCGACCAACTCAAATACCGTTGGCCCTAGGAGACTAGCGCCCCCGGAGAATTCCTCCAAGGGTACAAAGGTAGGGGTCGGATGGCCCCAAGGTACTGTTGCCGAAAACGTAAAGGCACGCGGGGCAGTTTCCTTGGAGTAACGTCCTCGCGCCGTTCGCACTGAGGGTTACCGGGGATCCCATGCCTCCTGCCCGTCAAATCCCTCGCCGACGGCCTGCGCAACACGTGGCCGCGACCGCGGTGTATACTCCCGCCCGCAGGATCTCTGCCTGTGCCGTCGAGATTTCCGTGCGAGAGAAAAGCCCATGCTTCATTCTTCCGGAGTCGAGTCAGCTCCAAGAACCAACCGCAATCGCTGCAGGCGGTTTGTAGTTTCACTCCTAGCCCTTCTGAGCCTTGCCCCCGCGAGCGCGCTGCTCGCCCAGGACCAGCGTCGCGAGGAACTGCTGAAGCTCGTCGATCGCGTTGCAGCTCAGGGACCGTTCCGCCCCGCTTGGAATTCCCTGGAAGGTTACAAGGTGCCGGAATGGTACCAGGACGCGAAGTTCGGGATCTTCATCCACTGGGGGGTCTATTCCGTGCCGGCGTTCGACAACGAGTGGTACCCGCGCAACATGTATCTGGTGGACAGTCCTGTCTTCAAGCATCACGTCGAGACCTACGGCCCGCAATCGAAGTTCGGCTACAAGGATTTCATCCCCATGTTCAAGGCGGAGAATTTCGATCCCGACCAATGGGCCGAACTCTTCCGCACGGCCGGCGCGAAGTACGTGGTGCCCGTCGCCGAGCATCACGACGGCTTCCCGATGTACGACTGCAGTCTCACCGATTGGAGCGCCGCCAAGATGGGCCCCAAGCGCGACATCGTCGGTGAACTCGCCGCGGCGGTGCGCAAGCAGGGACTGCACTTCGGCGCGTCCTCACACCGGGCCGAGCACTGGTGGTTCTTCGACGGCGGGATGGGGTTCGAGTCTGACGTCAAAGACCCGCGCTCCGCGGACTTCTATGGCCCGGCAAGACCTCGGCGCTTGCCCGGCGCCGAGCATGACACCCAGCCCGACAAGGCGTACCTCGACGACTGGCTGGCGCGCACGGCAGAGATCGTGGAGAAGTATCAGCCCGAAGTCCTCTGGTTCGACTGGTGGATCGAGCAGCCGGTCTTCCAGCCGTACCTGCAGAGGTTTGCCGCCTACTATTACAACCGCGGCGCGGAATGGAAGCGCAGCGTGGCCATCAATTACAAGCTCAAAACCTTCCCCGACCGCGCCGCGGTGCTGGACATTGAGCGCGGCCAGCTCGACACCCTGCGCCCGCTCTTCTGGCAGACCGACACTTCCGTGAGCGAGAAGTCGTGGGGCTACATTCAGAATGACACGTTCCGCACACCGGACTCGCTGATCGATGAACTCGTCGATATCGTCAGCAAGAACGGCTGCCTGCTGTTGAACGTCGGCCCGCGCTCGGACGGCACGATTCCCGAAGAGGCCCGGAACGTGCTGCTCGAAATCGGCCGGTGGCTCAATGTGAATGGCGAAGCCATCTACGGCACGCGCTCGTGGAGGGTGTATGGCGAAGGCCCCACCCAGGTCGTCGCCGGCGCCTTTAAGGACACCGCGGGCCATCCCTTCACAGCCGAAGACATCCGCTTTACCACAAAGGGTGATGCCCT
>Ga0315282_10010058_pt1 | contig 14926 bp, 12 predicted proteins | sample YL17G07_20_MG_FD_203693 | JGI IMG/M metagenome (GOLD analysis project Ga0315282, IMG submission 203693) | Sediment microbial communities from Yellowstone Lake, YNP, Wyoming, USA - YL17G07_20 | ecosystem: Environmental > Aquatic > Freshwater > Lake > Sediment | place: USA: Wyoming | collected... | reverse complement strand
TACAAGCCAAACGAGAGATTGATATATGTTCTTTCTTCTCTGAGCATTTTCATTCCTTTATGGTATCTAAAGGCTTATGATATTTATGGTTGTTTGAAGTTTTAGAATTCTCAGTTTAGATATTCACTTTATATATGATTAATCATTTTATCATATTTTTTTCTTAAAGTCAATATCTTCTGAAAATACTTTATTCTGTTAAGGTGCGTACATACGCAACATAAAGCTTGTGACTGTCAGATGTGCAAAAGAAAGTAATATTAGTAACAAAAAGATTTGTGCTAATATTTCATAAAAAATTGCTTTTGGAGGAAAATCGCAGATCAGGCGCTGAAAGTAAGTTTCTTTATTTTGTCTTTCGCCGATCTCTTAATCCCATCCCTAGAGGGATTGATCTCACCCAAGAATAGCTGTTATCTCAGGCTCCAAGCTAACCCAAGAATAACTCGGAACATCCTTAAAATATCAGGCATGTCCTGCGCCTCGTATATCACTTCTTCAATACCAACTTTGTTAATACCGGGAACGAGGGCTATCAAATCAGCCATACTTGGCTTTGACATCTTCACCGACATGGTTAGCGGCAGTTCCATCTGAAACGGTTTGAATCTACTCAGATCAGATAAGGCATTAAATACACCTTCGGTTATGGCTTCTCTGGTCACTTCTGGATGATTAAGTCTTCCCGTCTCTCTCCCCATGCCATATTTTGTGATGGCGTGAGGAATCTCTCCAACAAACCATGTCATTTCATTCACAACCGTCTGATCTCCAGCAACAAAAACTGTTGGTATGCCATAATGACCTGCTGTCAATGCGCTTAGTTCTGGTTCACCAATGGGACGGCTGTTGATTGACAACTGCTTTATACATCCGGTCATGGTATGAGATAACACCCCGTTCTCTGTGCCAACCATGCTGTGATAACCGATGAGTATCAGGGCGTCGAAAGTATCATCTATCCCTTGAACCATACTCTCCATCACATCCCATCCTGCGATCAGAGTAGCTTCCTTTTTGAGTTCGTCTAATAAGATATTTCGTGCATTTCCGTGAGCGTCTTTAACACAAATTTCCGTTGCGCCAGCTTTCAATGCGCCTTCTATTGCGGCGTTCACATCGCTGGTCATAAACCTTCGTCCCTGCATGTATTCGGCAGATGTACCGAAAGTCTGATCATCGTGAGAAATTCCCGTTATACCTTCCATATCAGCAGAAATAAAAACTTTCATATTAATCTCCTATTAATTACTAACTTCTATCAAAATCTCCAGCTTTTCCATAGCCTTTCCAGAATCTATTGATTCTTCAGCTAGGCGTATACCATCAATCAGATCAGATGCTTTGCCCCCGGCTATGATTGCTGCAGAGGCATTTAGCAACACAATATCTCTCTTTGGTCCTTTTTCACCTCGCAGTATGTCCATAGCTATCTGCGCATTTTCTTCAATCGTTCCTCCGATCAAGTCCTCTTTACTAGCTCTTGGAATTCCAAAATCCTCGGGATTTATAACGTGAGATATAACGTTATTATCCTTTAATTCGGTTACAAAAGTTTTATCTGTTATAGTTATCTCATCCAGCCCATCTGCGCCATGTACCACAAAGACGTGACGACTGCCAAGATTTTTTAGAACATGAGCCAAAGGTTCCGTCAATTCTCTATCATATACACCAAGAATCTGAGCCTTTGCCCCTGCCGGATTGGTCAACGGACCCAAAATGTTAAAAATAGTTCTAATACCTATTTCTCGACGGGGTCCGATAGCGTGTTTCATAGCAGGATGAAGCATCAGGGCAAAGAGAAATCCAATACCTGCTTCGTCAATACATCTTGCGACTTTATCCGCGTCCGCTTCAGTATTTACGCCAAGTGCTTTCAATACATCAGCGCTTCCGCATTTGCTCGATACAGCCCTATTACCATGCTTGGCGATTCGGACACCTGCCCCGGCAGCTACTAATGCGGAGATGGTTGAGATGTTGAACGTATGGGCGCCATCCCCACCCGTACCACAAGTGTCAACAACAGATTCATCATCAGCTTGAATTCGGGTGACTTTTTCTCTCATTATAACCGCACAGCCCGTGATCTCGTCTATTGTCTCGCCTTTCAGCCTTAACGCAGTTAAGAAACTCGCAATCTGAGCAGGGGTAGCTTCTCCGCTCATGATCTCATTCATCGTTATAGATGCTTCTTCTTGAGATAAATTCTCACCATTTACAACTTTGTTGATAGCCTCTCTAATCATTTTCTATCCCTCTCTCAATTCTAAAATGTTATCACATTAGTATGAAGTTCCGCAACAGCTTTTTGCCTTCAGCAGTAAGTATTGATTCAGGATGAAACTGCACTCCCCACAACGGATATTCTTTGTGTTGTACGCCCATTATCTCGTCCTCATTCGTCCATGCGTTCACGATAAGGCAGTCAGGAAGTGTCTCCGGTTTGATCACGAGAGAATGATAGCGTGTCGCTTCAAATGGGTTATCAAGCCCTGCGAACACAGCCTTTCCATCGTGATAGATCATGGATGTTTTTCCGTGCATTAGTCTGTCAGCGCGCACTATTAACCCACCGAATACGTGACCGATACACTGATGACCGAGACATACGCCAAGTATTGGTATCTTTCCAGCGAATGAAGCGATCACATCATTTGATACGCCAGCTTCTATAGGAGTGCATGGTCCTGGCGATATGACGATCTTATCAGGATTTATCTGCTCGATCTCCGATGTAGAAATCTTATCATTCCGATATACTTTAATTTCTGAATAAATATCAGAATCCGGAGACAATTTCATAATGATCTCGCCCATGTACTGCACGAGATTGTAGGTAAAAGAATCGTAGTTGTCAATCATCAGTATCATTCCAACCCCTCCTCAGCGAGTTGTATAGCCTTCATGCAAGCCCTGGCTTTGTTCATTGTTTCCTGATATTCGCTTGTGGGTATTGAGTCAGCCACAATTCCGCCTCCTGCCTGAACGTAAGCCATACCGTCCTTGACAAGTACAGTCCGAATAGCAATTGCCGTGTCAGAATTACCAGAGAAGCTAAAATAGCCGACAGCGCCGGCGTAGATTCCTCTCTGAGACGGTTCAAGTTCATTTATTATCTCCATAGCCCTTATCTTCGGCGCGCCGGAGACAGTTCCAGCAGGCAGACACGCCCTTAGCACGTCAAATGCGTCCTTATCGTGCCTGAGTTTACCGACTACGTTGGATACGATGTGCATGACGTGTGAATATTTCTCTATGACCATCAATTCATCAACTTTGACACTGCCATACTGGCAAACTCTACCAACGTCATTCCTGCCAAGATCAACAAGCATGACGTGTTCTGCGAGCTCTTTTGGGTCAGATAAAAGTTCTTTAGCTATGTCAGCATCCTCTTCGTCACTGGACCCCCTTCTTGCGGTGCCAGCTATGGGTCTCATTGTTACAACACCGTTCTCGGCTCTAACCATAACTTCAGGCGAAGAACCTGCAACCTGAAGTCCATCGAATTTTAGATAGTACATATACGGGGAGGGATTTATCGTTCTTAACGCCCTGTAAATATCAAAAGCATCTGCTGAAACAGGCACGCTTAACCTTTGAGAAGGCACAACTTGAACTATGTCTCCCGCTTTAATATATTCCTTTGCGATATCAACTGCCTTTTCGTATTCTTTAGGAATAAAGTTAGATTTTACTTTGCTTTCATCCCAGTTACCTTTAGAAGTCTTTCGATAACTAAGTGGCTGTTTCAGCAAAGATATGATCTCGTCTATTTTCGCCACTGCTTTGTTATAAGCTTCATTAACGCTACTTCCATTTATATGAGCGTTTGACACCACTTTAATCTTGTGGTTTACGTGATCAAACACGAGTATAGTATCGGTAAGCATGAATAAGCAGTCAGGTACATCAAGTTCATCTGACTTGCTTGGCGGCAGTTTCTCAAAGAATCGTACCATATCGTAGCCGACGTACCCAACAGCCCCGCCGTGAAATCTTGGTAATCCTTTCACGTTCACCGGGCGGAATTCCGCCATCAGTCTTTTTAGTTCCTCAATAGGGTCTGAGACGTTGGTTTTCTTTTCTGTCATGCCATCTCTGACGATTGTTACGGTGTCACCCTTACTCGAAAACACCAGAGAAGGATTGCTTCCAATAAATGAATATTGAGCGATCTTTTCACCACCTTCCACACTTTCCAGCAAGAAAGCATAGGTATTATCAATTTTTTGCAAGGCGGAAACAGGCGTTTCCATATCAGCTAGGATTTCCTTATACACAGGAACCAGATTACCCCTCGCCGCTTTTACTCGAAACTCCTCTAGCGATGGAAAATACATTTAACAGCCCTCCTGATCAGTTTTTAGTTTTCAGTTATTAATGCCATTTTCCAATTGAAATCTAATATTGAAAGGGCAACAGCAAAGGGGGCAACCGCAAGGGATTGCCCCTACAATTAAATGTCATATTTGAATTGAAAAATGGCATAAGTTTCAATTCTTCTTATCTGAAAACTTTTAAAACAAAAAAGCCGTGAACACATTCGATTGTGTCCACGGCTTTTCAAAGGTTAAAACTAGATATTATAATAAACTTAGTCCTGAATCATCCTCCAAGCCCCGGACACACTAAGACAGACTGCCACCACCATCGCCAGAACAGGGTATTTGATTCTGCGTTGTTATACAAAACTTGTATTTTAGCGGCTTCTGACATTGCTTTAGTGTTTCCTTTTTATGACCAAGACTTTAACACTATAAAAATGCAATAATTGCCTATATGCTTAAAGCATACCAGAATAAATATTATAAGTCAAGAATAAATTTATTGAAAAAAGTTTTTTTTCTTTATTTACATTATTTTGGATAATCTTCTCCATATAGATACTTATCAATATTTCCTGATAGATCCACAGGAACTTCGGATTTACATCTTTCCATTTGAAAAATTGGATAATGCTGTAATTACTTGAATTGCATCATAAGATTCATCATATTACGGTATTGTCTAGGATCGTAGCGTTCTTGTGTACGACAACAATACCCTCACGGATGCTGTAATTATCAGCGTCAAATTTTGTCAGATTCTGCTCGTTGATTATCCTGACGTTGCATCCAATTCTGGCATTTTTGTCAACTATCGCATTTCGTATTACACTGCCTCTGCCTACGCCCATAAGAGACGATTCATTACACATATCTTTAATTTTGTCGTATCTATCTGCACCCATTATGACGGAGTTTTCAATTACCGCCCCTGAGTTAATTATGCTTCTAACACCGATTACAGAGTTCTTTATAATGGATTCGGTCAAAATAGACCCCTCGCATAAGATAGATGCATTTACCATACAGCTATTTATCTTTGAGCCGGGTAGAAATCTTGGTCTAGTATATATCAAAAAGCGTTCATCGTAAAAATCAAACGGCGGAACTATCTTCGTAAGCTCAAGATTAGTTTCATAAAATGACCTTATAGTTCCAACGTCACGCCAATATCCATCGAAATAATGTGCATATACTTTTTTCGTGTTTATTGCATTTGGGATAACGTGCTTACCGAAGTCCATCTTATCTCCTAAAGTATCTCTCAAAACATCGCTGTTGAATATGTATATACCCATTGACGCAACGTGAGATCGCCCTTGAGGGTCTATACCATGCTGTTCAAGCAATTCTTCTTTTATTGCCATATTGGATATTTCTTCTCCGTTCTGAGGTTTCTCCTTGAACTCAACGATTCGACCATCTGGTTCGGTCTTCAGTATACCAAATTCCTTAACCTGATCACGCTCAATTGGCAGAACTGCAACTGTTATCTCTGCATTGGTGTTTATATGCTTTTGGAGCATATTCTGGTAATCCATTTTATATAACTGATCACCCGACAGGATCAATATGTATTTTGAATTCATATCAAGAAATCTGCGTAAGTTTTGTCTTACGGCGTCCGCAGTTCCCTGATACCAGTCTGCGCTTTCGAGTGTCTGCTGTGCGGCAAGTATTTGAACGTATCCACCAGAGAACATATCAAATCTATAAGTCTGCACTATGTGCCTATTGAGCGACGTTGAGTTAAATTGTGTCAGCACGAAGATCCGATCTATGTCAGCGTGAAGGCAGTTGCTAATGGGTATATCTACCAATCTAAACTTGCCAGCGATAGGAACAGCGGGTTTTGCCCTATCTTTCGTAAGCGGGTATAAACGATCTCCTCGTCCACCACCCAAAATAACCGCAATAATATCCCCTCGATCCATTTTATTCCTCCTGATATATTAAAATTAAATATTGTTGAGCAGTTTTTAGTTTTCAGTTTTCAGTTAGGAAAAGCCTTGTGAATAAACGATGCTGGTAACTGAAAAGTTTAGTACATTTTCTTAAAGTTGCTCAGATTGTATAGTCAATATTATTATTCCATATTTGTATAGTTTTTTCAATGTGAAAAATCAGCAATGATGTTGACGTAATAATTGTAATAGTTTATAATCAAGGTTAGTATTGAGAATATTTTTTAGTTTTATTTTAGAGGAGATGAACTTATGAGCGATCTTATAAGTATTGATAAAACTCTCGAAGCCATAAAGGCTAATATAGGACACGATGATAAATATCTTGATAGATTCTCACACGAAATCCGCATCGCACAGAGATTGGTTGATGCAAAACCCGAAAACAAATCCGTATGGGGACCACTCGTTGATAAAGCACTGGAATATGTGGAATCAGAATCCCGAAACAAGGCAGATATTAAACCTGTTGTGGAAAACGCTGAAAAGTCATTGGATCCCATCGGTGAAGCGTTGAAGGGATACACCATATACTGTGTCGGTCACGCCCATATTGACATGAACTGGATGTGGAATTGGCCAGAGACTGTCAGCGTTACAAACGACACATTCTCCACAGTTGACAGATTGTTGGACGAGTTTCCGGATTTTCGTTTCTCTCAAAGTCAGGCATCCACGTATCTAGCGGCGAAAGAATACATGCCAGAAGTCTATGAGATGATAAAGCGAAGGGTAAAAGAGGGAAGATGGGAGATCACCGCAAATACATGGGTCGAATGCGAAGAAAACATCGCATTAGGTGAGATACTTTGCCGACATTTGCTGTATACTAAACGATTCATGCGCGATGAATTCGGTTTTACACTGGATACGGTCAAGCTTGACTGGGAACCCGACCTTTTCGGTCATCCTCATTCGTTACCGGGGATATTGACAAAGGCTGGCGTAAAGTTCTACTACTTCTGCCGGGGCGGTAAGGGACATAGGCTATTCTGGTGGGAAAGTCCTGATAAATCAAGAGTTCTTGCATTTGACGACGCAATACTCTGGTACAACGGTGAGATAACTCCAGATTTAACAAGGCTGATATTCGACTTCGAGAAGGCAACTGGACTGAAAGAATACTTGTTTGTCTATGGTGTCGGAGATCACGGCGGTGGACCTACTCGACGGGATTTAACAACTGCCCTTGATATGAACTCGTGGCCCATATACCCGACGGTTAAACTCAGTACGACTGCTGAATTCTTCTCTGCTATTGAGCGTAAAATACCTGATAATTTGCCTGTGGTAAACGATGAATTGAATTTTGTGTTTCCCGGATGTTATACGTCACAGAGCAACGTTAAACGTGCCAACAGGTACGGGGAAAATCGTCTAATAGAGGCTGAAACTGTCGCAGTTATTGCCTCTCGTCTGCTTGGGATGAAATATCCTTCCGATGACATTATGATCGGCTGGCGAAACACCATGTTCAATCAATTCCACGACATACTCCCCGGCTCAGGCGTACATGCTACTTACGAGTACGCTCAGGGCTTATTTCAGGAGACGCTTGCAAGAACAAGCATGATCAAGACAAGGAGTCTAAGGACATTAGCTTCAAAGGTTGATACCACTGGCATTGAGGGTGTTCCTACCTGTGGTATGCCCGGCGCTAAAGTTGGACCAGGTGTTGGTGCAGGCGCTGGTTACGAAAGCAACATGGGTATGATCTCTGCCCTCAGCGGAGGTGCTGTGTCAGCAGAGCCATTCCTGATATACAACCCGAATCCCTGGACGAGAAACGAACTTGCTATCGCAAGAATATGGGACAAGTATATTCAAGATGACCGTGTGAAAGTCGTTTCACCTTCTGGTGAGTCATGTCAAGGTCAGGTTATTGATCGTGGCGGATTTTGGGGACACAACTTTATCACCATCGCCTTTCCTGTAAAAGAGCTACCCGCAATAGGATACAAAGTTTACACAATCACTCAAGCTGATTCCCCTGACTCGTTAGATGCAGGTGTAAAGGCAATCGGATCAAACGTTATAGAAAATGAGTTCTTTAAGCTCGAAGTTGATGAAAAAGCGGGTGCGATCTCGTCCCTCGTGGATAAAAGAACCGGATGCGATCTTGTTCCCGAAGGAGGAAAAACGGGATTCTTGCAGTGGCTACTCGAAGAACCTCACGGTATGACTGCATGGGAGATCGGCAAGATCATTAATCAAAAAGACATCACCGAAGCCACAAAAGTTGAGATGGTTCAAAAGGGACCGAACGTTGGTACGATAAGGGTTCATCATAAACTCAATGATTCCCGCTTTGTTACGGATATTTCGCTTAAAGCGGGTGTGGCAAGGGTGGATTTCAGCCTTAATATTACTTGGGTTGAGCGTGGAACTCATGAGGTTGGCGTACCAATGCTGAAAGCTGTTTTCCCCGTGGCGATCAAGTCAAGCAAGGCAAGGTTTGAGATACCATGCGGTTCCATAGAGAGACCAACTAACGGAGATGAAGTTCCCTCTTTGAAATGGGTTGATCTGACAGGCGTAAGAACAGACAGTAAAGGTATTGCAGGCGTTACACTGTTAAACGAAAGCAAATATGGACATAACGTCAGCGAAAGCGAGATCAGACTTACACTACTCCGCAGTAGTTACGACCCAGATCCATTCCCTGAGATCGGTCAGCATGAGATAAAATATGCCCTTGTCCCGCATGGTGCTGACTGGAAGCCATCAGATGCTTCGAGAGCAGGATACGAATTCAATCTCAACATTGAGGTTGTTGCGACAGACGTGCATAAGGGTGATCTTCCGCAAGAGATGGCATTCATCTCCATTGAGCCAAAGAACATCATGCTTTCCGGTATCAAGAAGGCAGAGGATACAGACGAGATCGTGGTAAGGTTATACGAGGTTGATGGAAAGGATACCGAAGCGATTGTTACGCTTGATCCATCGTTGATTAAACCAAACATGGTTGCAATGCAGACCGATATACTCGAAAGACCGTTGCCAAATAATACCGCAAGGCTGGAAAATGATGCCTTGAAGGTAAAAATTCCAGCATTCAGCCTTGTTACAGTCAAGATTAGTTAAAGCCGTAGATTTTTTGTAACAATGAAAGGAAGTTTGAAAGCACGTCTTATTGATATTTGCTTGTTTTATGCTGCTGGTATATGGGGGGCTACGTTCTTTGTTGTCAAGAGAAGCCTTGAGGACATAGACCCTGTAATATTAGTGGGTTATCGTTTTTTCATTGCTTCAGCGATTCTGCTGGTTTATCTTTTGCTCAAGCGCAAACCCGTTTTTAAGAACATAAAATCAGGGTTTGTATTAGGTTCTCTGCTCTGGCTTCTCTATATCCCGCAAACAATAGGTCTTGTCTATACTACAGCCTCAAATTCGGGATTCATAACAGGTCTATATGTGGCTTTCGTACCGATATTCTCACTTATACTCTTTCGTAAAAAGCCATCTATAAAAGATACGATTGCTGTTTTTGTTTCTCTGACGGGTTTATACGTTCTGACAGGCGGATCAACTGACGTAAACATAGGGGATATAATAACTCTTATAACTGCTATGGCTGCCGCTTTGCATATTCTATTTGGAGATAAGTTTGTAAAGAGTGATATTGATCCGTACATTCTCAGTTTTCAGCAGTTCACGTTTGTAAGCCTGTTTAGTTTCATCACGGGATTGGTGTTCCGTCTTCCATTCTCTTTTGAATTAGTAAGCACCTTCTGGATAGTTTTGTTTTTAGCTATGTTTCCAACGTTATCTGCATTTGTGATAATGCTGGTTGCTCAAAAGACGACGTCGCCTTTAAAGATTTCCCTTATTTTTGCGTTGGAACCTGTATTCGCCGCTCTATTCGCATGGACTGTTGGCGGAGAGGCATTTGTTCCGCATCGTGCAATGGGAGGATTACTTATAGTTTTAGCCATAGTAATATCAACAATTAACTTTAATACTGTTTTTTCATTGAAAAGTAAGTAAGCCAACCCCCCATTGACAATCAGCAATGGATCAGGTATAATTACTTTGCTAATAAAAATTTGTTTTATATTGACAAAAACATTACAGGATTATAACTAGATGATTAGAAGCATGACAGGTTATGGACGAGGAGAGTTTATCAATGACTCCGGGCATCTCTATGCAGAAGTCAAATCAGTCAATAGTAAGACCTGCAATGTAACGGCTAGATTGCCTGACGTATTATCATCTTTTGAATCTCAGGTCGTAACTTACGTGAAAACCAGAATAAAACGTGGTCAGATCAATGTGTCAATTGATTTGAACAGGGATGGATTGACGTCTGGCAAGAAAGTAATAATTGATCGGGAATTAGCAAAAGATTACTTCAGTCAACTTGAGTCCCTTCGTGATGAGCTTTCGCTTACAGACCCAATAACACTGATTAATCTCACTAATCTTCCAGATGTAATAGGCATTGAAGAGGCGAAAGAAGATGTCGAACAGATATGGAACTCCGCTTACCAGGCTTTAATCACTGCTATTGATCAGTGTGTCCAGACGAGAGAGACGGAAGGTTCTGCCATAGTGCTGGACGTAGTTGAGCATCTGGGGTCTATAAATCAGCTTATCGAGAGGATCAGTGTTCGCTCTCCTGTGATTGTTGAGGAGTATAGCCAACGTCTCCAAAGAAGGCTTAATGATCTGACTCAGAATCTAGTTACCATTGATGAATCAAGACTAGCTACGGAAGTTGCAATAATGGCAGATCGATGTGACATAAGCGAAGAACTCGTCAGGCTTAGAAGTCACGTTTCTCAGATGCAGAATATCTTAAAGGAGTCGGAAGAACCTGTTGGACGTCAACTGGACTTCATTCTTCAAGAAATCAACCGTGAAGCTAACACTATCGCATCAAAAGCCAGCGATCTGCAAATCTCTTCCGATTGTATTCAGCTTAAATATGAAATAGAGAGAGTTAGAGAGCAAATCCAGAATATAGAGTAAAATGCTAATAGTTATAACAGGTCCATCAGGTGTTGGTAAAACAACCATCATAAAAGCATTATTGGAAACAGACTCGAAACTGAGATACTCAGTATCAATAACTACGAGAGAACGGCGTAATAATGAGCAGGATGGTGTAGATTATTGTTTTATAAGTACTGAAGAGTTCAAAAAGAAAATATCAGAAGACGAATTCGCCGAATGGTCTGAAGTTTACGGCAAATATTATGGAAGACTTAGAAAAGACCTTGATGAACTGTCACGTCAATTCGACGTTTTGGTCGGAATTGATGTTCAGGGAGCATTAAAGCTGAGGAAAACCCATCCTCATGGAGTATTCATCTTCATACTACCAAAGTCGGAGATGGCTCTTGAGCAACAATTGAGGGGTCGTGGGACCGAAGATGAGTCGTCATTAAATATTCGTCTAAATGCGGCGATTAAAGAAATAGAGAAAGCGGATAATTTTGATTATAAAGTTATAAATGACACTGTCATTGAAGCTGTCAAGAAAATCCAAGCGGTAATGACTGCCGAAAAATGCCGCGTGAGAAAAGGGTATGGTTCATAATTAAGGTAACAATTTTTTAATCACGAATGGCACTCTCAGGGGATACCCCCGAGACCCCGATCCAATAGGAACGAATTTCACGAATGAAAATGTAATCGTTAAAAAATACATAAACGTCCTAAAAACAACCCCCTAGCCCCCTTTGATAAGGGGGAATAAATAGAGTCGTGTCAACATTCCCCCTTATCAAAGGGGGATTAAGGGGGTTGTAAAACGTTGAGATACTATGTCAAAATAGCATTTTTTAACGATTACGAAAATGGGAGATGAAAAAGATGAAAGATGATCTAATTTTAATAAACCAGGTTCTTGATAGAATACCAAATAAGTACATGGCGACGGTTGTTGCATCAAAGCGAGCAAAAGAACTAAACATGGGCGCAAGACCTCTGGTTAGTACTAACGCTGCAAAACCCACAACAGTTGCACTCTACGAAATAGCGGCAGGGTCCATAATACCAGGATCTATAAGACCTGATCGTGAATTAATAGCAATCGAAACTGATAAGCATGAAATTATACCGGCAAATGATTTGATAGTAGGTGATGCGGAAGAGGAAATTGAAGAAATAGTCGCAGAGGCAGGGGCTATGGATGTTGATGCGGATGAAGAAATAGACGAAGATGAAGTAGGTTTAACAGATGATATAGAAGAAGATATAGAACCTATTCTGGATGACGAAGATTTAGAAGAAGATGAAGAGGAGTAAGATTGAGCGAACTTAATAATAAGACAATACTTCTTGGAGTTACAGGGGGTATTGCCGCATACAAAGCGGTTGACGTTGTAAGTCGTCTGGTCAAATTGGGCGCTGCGGTCAATGTTATAATGACCAAAAATGCTACAAGATTGGTGCAACCGCTGACCTTTCGCTATATATCTCGAAACCCGGTAGCCGTTGATATGTTCGATGAACCCGAAAGCTGGAAACCGGAGCATATATTGCTTGCTGACAAAGCTGATTTACTTGTAATCGCCCCTGCAACTGCAAACATAATAGGCAAACTTGCGCATGGTATCGCTGACGATATGCTCTCCACAACTGCACTGGCGACCCGATGCCCCGCACTAATCGCCCCGGCGATGAACAGTAATATGTATGACAACTCCGTCGTACAAGCAAATATTGACATATTAAAAAAGCGTGGTTTTGAGTTTATTGAGCCTGAATATGGTATGTTGGCATGTGGATACGAAGGAAAAGGAAGGTTAGCTGATCCAGAGAAGATAGTAGAAAAAATTCAGCAGATTCTCAACGTTCCTCGTGATCTTGAAGGTAAAATTGTATTAGTAACCGCAGGACCTACACGAGAAGCCTTAGACCCTGTAAGGTTTATAAGCAATAGATCAAGCGGAAAAATGGGCTATGCCATTGCAGAAGCGGCGTCAAAACGAGGGGCTGACGTTATCTTGATCACTGGACCCACAGCCTTAAACCCGCCTGCAAATGTGAAAATCATAAACGTGGAAAGTGCAATCCAGATGCGGGATGAAGTAATGTCTTACGCATCGCAGTCACAGATAATAATCATGTCTGCGGCTGTGTCGGATTATCGCCCAAGTGATGTCAGCAATCAGAAGATCAAAAGAGATAAAAACGTCATAACACTCGTATTAGAAGAAAATCCTGATATACTCACAGAACTTGGTCAAAATAAAAAGAATGGTCAAATCCTCGTGGGATTCTCTATGGAAACAGAAAGTCTTCTTGAGAACTCACGTAAAAAGCTTATAAAGAAAAATGCAGACCTGATGGTTGCTAATGACTTATCAAAAGAGGGGGCTGGATTTGGAACTGATACCAACATAGTTACGCTAATAAATTCGGCTGGAGAAATAAAAGAGCTTCCCTTGATGTTGAAATATGACGTTGCCAATGCCATCCTTGATGAAATCATAAACAAAGTATGACTTCCCTCTATCGAACCACTCAGGATCTTCTAATAAATGCAGGTATCCATCCAAAAAAGGGACTCGGGCAAAATTTCCTTATTGAAAAAAGTATCCTCGACTTTATCATTGAATCTGCGAACCTATCATCTGATGACATAGTGCTGGAACTTGGTTCTGGAATAGGACTACTCACCCATGAACTTGCTGTTTCGTCAGGCAAAGTGATCGCTGTCGAATTAGATTCCGGGCTTTTCCGCATATTACAGTCGTATTGCAGGGACCTCGATAACGTTTTGCTTCTCAACACTGATATGCTTAAGCTTGATTTTACCACGCTTTTCGATAAATATAGTCAAGGTAACAGAGTCAAAGTTATAGGCAATCTTCCATATTACATCACAACACCGATCTTGCTCAAGCTTATAGAAAAACCCAATCCAACACGAATACAAAAAGCACTGCTTATGATGCAAAAGGAAGTAGGAGAGAGATTAGTCTCACCACCAGGTAATAAGGCTTATGGATCAATCACCATCGCAGTTGCTTATTGGTATGACGTTAAGATTGTGAAGGTTGTCACGGCAGATTGTTTCTACCCCAAGCCCAAGGTTGATTCTGTTTTTGTTGAGTTAAGTATGCGAGATAAACCTTGTGTATCAGTCAAAGATGAGGAACTTCTCTTTAAGATTGTAAGAGGTTCCTTCCAGCACAGGCGTAAGACATTACGAAATGCCTTGCTTTTATCCATCCATTCTGATAAATTAAAAGTATCACCTGATTCTATAGATACAGCAATAAAATCACTTGGCCTTGATTTCAGAATAAGAGGTGAAATTCTAGGTATAGAGCAATTTGCTGATCTAGCAAATTTGATATACGACATAGAATCTATTTAATTCGACTTGCGCTAATTATTTTCGCAGCCCAAGCTTCCAGCTTGAAAAACTAAAAAGCCAACTATGTACATTCAGAAAAAGAATTTTAAACACGAATTTCACTAATTGTAATCGTTGAAAAATACAAAAATTGCAATAAAAACAACCCCCTGACCCCCTTTGGTAAGGCTGACAAGGGTAGGTTTTTATGTAGAACCTTTGTTTTTACTAGGTTAAAAGCTAGACATTGATATAAATGACTCCTTTCGAGTATTATTAAATTGTGTCAAAAATAACAAATACTCAAGAAA
>Ga0315282_10010057_pt1 | contig 14927 bp, 11 predicted proteins | sample YL17G07_20_MG_FD_203693 | JGI IMG/M metagenome (GOLD analysis project Ga0315282, IMG submission 203693) | Sediment microbial communities from Yellowstone Lake, YNP, Wyoming, USA - YL17G07_20 | ecosystem: Environmental > Aquatic > Freshwater > Lake > Sediment | place: USA: Wyoming | collected... | reverse complement strand
AGAATAATGCGCCATTGTTTTTAAAGTTGTGGGCCCTTAAATGTTCGACGTATGCCTTGACGCCGCGAGCCTGTGCCACTTGTGAGAAATAAATAAACTCCTCAAGGTTTTCAGCGGCGCCGAATAAATCACCCATATAACGGTATAATCGACTGTTGCCGTCTATTTGATAGTTATGTTTTTCGATTGGGAAGCTGCCAATGTGCAACTGTTCAGGGGGGCAAAAATTTTTGATAGTTTTTATATGGGGCAGTGATTGTAAGCCGAATTCGGTGACAAATCGGGGGACCTCTTGAGGCGGACAGAGGTATTGGCGAACCGGCTGATGGCCCGACCAGACACTCCATTGATGTGTTGTTAGTGGTTGGCCGGTTTTGAATTTGTCTTTTTCATCCAGGGGTGTTGTCGGTATGTAATCGGCGTCGGGGTCCAGTTCAGCAACAAGTTGTGGCAGAAGCCGATGATAAATTGCTTTGCCATAGAATTTTTTGCCCTTGCCGAGTCGGCCGGTGTGGTGCATCCAGTCGATTTCGTTATTCCCGCACCATAGAACCAAACAGGGGTGATTGCGCAACCGCCTTATAATTGTGGCTGCTTCTTTTTTTACTTCTTCCAGGAACCATTGTCGGTCGGGATAATAGGCACAGGCGAACATAAAATCCTGCCAAATCATTATGCCGAGCTGGTTGCAGAGTTCGTAAAATTCCTCTGCTTCATAGTACCCACCGCCCCATACACGAAGCATGTTTATATTGGATTTGGCTGCGGCGGACAGAAGTTTTTCATAATCGTTGCTGTTGACCGAGCCTGCAAATACCGATGCCGGCACCCAGTTTGCGCCTTTGGCAAATACAGGTTGGCCGTTTATTTCAAATTGGAATTTTTCGCCGTATTCGTCCGGCGAGCGGTTCAGTTTCGCCGTTCTTATCCCGATATCTTTTTGCGTTTGGTCTATAATTTCATCGCCGTTCAGCAACACAAGCGCAAGATGGTAGAGATTCTGCTGCCCGTAGCCCGCCGGCCACCAAAGTAGTGGGCTTTTAATCCGAATTACCGTCGATTGAGAATCCTCGCCTGCCCTGAAAGTCAAATTATGCTCAATTACCTGTTCCCTGCAGGATAAAGTCAGCTTGCAAAGAAACTCTTCTTCTGTCACCGTGTCTAATTTTACCGCGATTTTAATATCGGCGAAGCGTTCATTGCAATCCACTGTTCGGATGTGCAAGTCAGCAAGTCGGGCTTTTTTAGTGCCTTCGAGGCGGACGGGTCGCCAAATTCCGCAGCCTGGCAGAGCAGGGCAGAAGTCCCAGCCGAATTGGTACTGGGCTTTTCTTATATAGACACGATATGGATTGCTAAAGTCCAATTCGCTAAACGTCGTATATCGGCTCATTAGTCTCTTGGCGTATTGGACTGCTGGCTCGAATTTGACTAATAACCAATTATTTCGCTGCTTTAGAAAGGCCGTTACATCAAAGCGGAATGGAATGAACATATTATTTGTTTTGCCGAGGAGCTTGTCGTTGAGCCAAATGCTGGCTATTGTATCCAGGCCGTCGAAAACCAGCATAACTCGTTTGCAGTCAAGCAGTTCGGGCAGTGCGTCAAAAATTTTTCTGTATATCCAAGGTTTTTCGCTGACCCAGGAAAAATCCTCAGGGCGGGCGTCAATATCACTTTGTTTTATCACACCGGCTGCGATTAGGCTGCTGTAAATCGAGCAGGGGACATCAGTTAGCAGCCAGTCAGCGGAGTCCAGATCGCGCATCCGCCGGGCCGAGGCCGGGTATTCCTTAAACTCCCATTTTCCTGTCAGGTCCACTGATACTTTCGGCATTAAAAGCGGTACTCCATTTAGTCTAACAAACGGTGCTAATTATAGTTATGTCAAATCGGCTTACAACAAAATTTACTTTTGATTGACGATTTCAGGTGAGTTTTTGAGGTTAAAAAATGAGGCGTTAAGGTGGGTAAATTGGGTAAAATAGATAAAGATTTTGTCTCCATAAAATGTGCGAAAATAATCGTAAAATGGCGTGAAAGGGGGGAACGGCGCGGGTTTATGAGCATATGATTGAAAACGTTCGAAAACGTTTGAAAACTGTATAGAAACGTTCGAAAATTGATATGAAACGTTTGAAAATAGTATAGAAACGTTTGAAAATATTTGAAAATTTTGGAAGAAAAATTAACCACAGATTTCACGGATTTCGCTGATTTGTTTGGTCACAAAAAGGCACAAAAAACATCCGCCTTCGTCCTGATTCCATTGGGACTACGGACGGACAGGCAAAGAAAAATTAACCACGAATAAACACAAATTTTTTTAGACAGGATAACAGGATTACAACAGATTTTGTTGGTGTCGCCGCCGCATACTTTACACTGGTCACCAGAGCAGCTTTGGCAATTATCCGGGCCGCAGCTTCCTGTAGATATTATTTGAACTATTCACCGGTAGATTTAACGACATATTGCCTGTCATTGATTCTGTCGTACACTTTGGTACCCACAGGAAACTCGATATCAAACTGTTTATCCGTAAGGCCCTGATTAACAACGATTTTGCCGGAGGCTTGGTACACGCTTTTGTCCTGTTCATCAGGGCTGCTGATGATACCGCTGCTGGGAAACCATAATCCTTGTGCAACCTGCTCCAGCGAGAGTACATCCATAGCCATAATAACCTCAGTTGTACCCGCTCTGGTGGGCCTTACGTACTCATATCTCACGGGCGTGTAGCCGTGGTCCACAGAAAAATAAATGCGTCTATAAACAAACTGATTTTTAGGGTCGGTTTCGGTCAAGAGATCGACGCGGACCGTATTGAATCCATTAACTTTCGTAATGGTATTATCAAGTCGCACAAATTCTTTTTTATCCTTTAAAATGTCAGAAAGCAGTAGTAATTTGTCGTCAGGGTCTCTTATGCCCGGGCGCAATACCGAGAATCCGATTGGCGTCAGATTTACTGGATGCATATAATTTACGAAATCTCTGCCGCTGGCAATCGTACCATCAATGACTGGCTGATGAAGTTCATCTATTGCTAAGTGTTTGGTAACTTTACCATCGTAGGATGTCTTTGTTACAATATCCCAGACATTCTCATCCTTGTTCATAAGGGTTGTTGATAATTCCAGGTAAAAGCGGTCAAATACCGGCGAATTCGGGTCCCGGCCGGATAACGCACGAGCAGCAGAAAGTTTATACGTTGCACGACCTATATCCAGCAAGAATCCTTTTTCGGCTGCAAATTTTAGCCGTTCTTCCACAGTCAAGGGTGAATCGCAGTACCATTGGTATTCCAGGGAGATATCAACTATAGAAGAGTCCATCGCTTTGCAGATATTGGCAAGCTCATCAATGGTAATTGCCGGTGCTGCAGGTGAACAACTCAGAAGAAAAAGGAAGACAACAATGTAAAAACAAAAAGTATGTTTAGCGCTCATTTTTATTCCCTTTCAATCCATTATACACTTCAATCGCAATTTTCCGAACCCAAAATATCCATATTTTGGGATAGAGTCAGCAACTATTTCGCCAGCAATAGTATCCAGTTAAACCGTACCTATCACACTTACAGCCTGCTGCGATGGGTACGCACCTGTAAGTTTCTAATGCACTGCAGTGTACCGAATTTTCGGTGCACTTGCCTATCAAATGTAAGCAATACTGATTATTTCCGCCTGCGTCGCAGTGCCATGGGCAAGACCCATCGCAATATGGGGCGCTACCAGGACAGGTGTTATTACCAACATAGTCACCTCCACACGCACCCCAAGATGTACACGGACCCTGGCAACTGTAGATGACTGGAGGAACAACAGATACCAATATGCCGGTAAGCACCAAAATTTTTTGAACAATACTTTTACTTATCATATTAAACTCCTTACAGCACACTGTGTTCTTACTGTTCGCTGACCTGATATTTTTTCAAAAGTTTTTGTGCAGTTTGAATCATAGACGGGTTAGTATCGGGATAATCTGTAAGTAACTTGTTGCAGGCGCGACATATTTGCCCGGCAGCTACTGAAGTTGGGATGCGTCCGGATTTTTCTAATTTCTCATAGCAGCAGGCAATCCCTAACCAGGCATATGAAGTGCGGCGGTAATCGAAATCGGGCCAATTATCAAGCAGTTTTTGATAATACTCTATTGCCTTATCATGCTCACCGAATTCCTGACTATAGCATAAAGCCGAGTAGTAATAGGCCTGGGGAGTATATTTAACAGAGTAAGGCAGTTCTGTTATGAGTTTTTCCCATACCTCTATGGCTTTTCGGAAATATTCTTTGGCTTCGGCGTCACGGCCTTCGTTCTTATATCGAAAGGCCTGGTAGTAATATTCCTCTCCAATCGTGAAAACCGCCTGTGGTAAATCCGGATGGTCATTAAAATCGGCAACCAGTATATCAAGAGCTGCCTTAACTGTGGCTTCATTTCCAAGCAGGATATTTAACATTGCCGTGCTCGCTTTTGCCCATATCGCGTGCTCGGTATTAGACTGGTTGTCTATAACGTATTGGTAAAGCTGCTCGGCCTTTTCATTCTGGTTTAATTCGCAATACTCATCGGCTATTTGGAAAACAGCATACACCAGCTGCTCTTCATTGGCAAAGTCAGCAAGCAGATTATCAACACCAGCTTGGGCGGCAGTATAGTTCTTACCATCGACGCTTGATTTTACAAGGTCCACTTGCGCCCACAGAGCAATTTCAGTCGAAGGCCAATGGCTCAAAACATACTGGTCAAGCTCGTCGGCTTTGGTGGTTTCCTGAGATTGACGATATTTATACGCCATACCGTGCAGCACATTCGCCATATTTTCATTGCTGGAAAAACGGGCAAGTAAATTGTCAATACCGGTCTGGGCAGTGGTGTAATCTTTGCCGTCAATGTTTGACCTTACAATATCCACCTGTGCCCACATTGCACTTTCGGTTGTTGGCCAATGGTCCAAAACATATTGGTCAAGCTCATCGGCCTTGGCAGTTTTTTCGGACTGGCGATAGCAATATGCCACACTGTGGATTGCATCACAGAGGTGCTCATTGTTTGAAAAACTGGCAAATAAATTGTCCACACCAGTCTGGGCAGCAGCATCGTTCTTACCGTTGATGCTTGATCTTACAAGGTCCACCTGAGCCCACATCGCGCTTTCAGTCGTCGGCCAATGGCTTAAAACATACTTGTCAATATCTCATCAGCTTTATTATCTTTTTTGCATTTGCGGTAATGAGAAGCTATTCCATGGTGAATTACATCTGCCATATGTGTGTTGTGGGGAAAGTTTAAAAGCAATTGCTGATATGCCGTTTCTGCCTCGGCCTGTTTGCCCAATGATATATATACCATAACAAGCCCTTTCTGTGCTTCAAGAGCCCGATTGGCATCGGAGCATTGCTTAATTATACCCTGATAAATTTGCTCAGCTTGTTGATAGTTATTATTTTCAAAATAGCCCTGAGCCTGCTGAAGCTCTGAAACCGCATCTGCAAAAGACTCTACCCCCCGGTCTCAATCAAGGACATAACTTTATTTGACGTGCCTGGAAGGGTTTCTTGTTGCGCGTTGATAAGATATGCATAAGCAAAGAGAAAAACCAGCAAGGCCGCGAGTGTTAAAAAGGATTTTTTATACATCGTAAAAGCCTCCTGTTAAATCTGTAACTTTTTATCAGTCCTCGATGTTCTTGAAATGCATCTCCCTGATGGGCCTAACACATTATCCCACCCCGTCATCTCCGGTGGAAACTCTAATCGCCTGACAGTATTATTGTCAAGAAAATTTTTCTCAAACTTCGGGGTTTTTTTGAAGTTTTTCTGCGGGGAAATTCAATTCAAGACGCACCCCTTGTGTATGACGATATAAGAGGTAGTTTTTAATTTAATGTAACCCCTTATGACACAAGAAGATGCACTATGGTAAAACGTAAAGCTCTAATGGAATCAATATCGTCTAACCTGCACAGCTTTCTCAAAAAAATCAACAAAAATTTATCACTACCGAGCAAAAAATTCCTCACAGATGCGGGTTCTCTGGGATAAAGAAATAAAGGGTTGCAAATTTCATCTCATGGGTTTATACTTGTTGTTCCTGTCTAACTTGGTTAATTAGTTAAATGGTTAAGGGGTCAATAAATGAAGTATGACGTAGCTGATTTATCATTGGCGGCTGAAGGGAAGAGGCGGATTTTGTGGGCTGATAATGATATGCCGGTCCTTGCGCTGATACGCAGGCGATTTGCAAAAAGCAAGCCATTGAAGGGTAAAAATGTTTCGGCCTGTTTGCATATAACCGCTGAGACAGCTAATATTGCGCGGACATTGAAAGCAGCGGGGGCAAATGTCGTTCTATGTGCTTCTAATCCGCTGAGCACACAGGATGATGCGGCGGCTTCATTAGTAAAGGATTTTAAGATACCGGTCTTTGCCATTTGCGGTGAAAACCGGGCGACCTATTACAAACATATCAACGCTGCGATTGACCATAAGCCGGTCATTACATTTGACGATGGGGCTGATTTAGTAAATGAACTGCATACTCGCAGAAAGAAAGAGGCGGGCAGGATTATTGCGAGTATGGAAGAGACCACTACGGGCGTTAACCGTTTGCGGGCGATGGCAAATGCCGGCAAATTAAAGTTTCCGGTCATTGCGGTAAATGACGCTGCAACCAAGCACCTTTTCGACAACCGCTATGGGACAGGCCAGTCAACGGTCGACGGTATTATTCGGGCGACGGATTTTCTAATGGCAGGTAAAAAGGTCGTTGTGGCCGGTTACGGCTGGTGCGGCCGGGGCTTTGCTATGCGAGCCAGAGGTATGGGAGCCATCGTCGTTGTCACGGAAGTTGATGCGATTAAGGCGCTTGAAGCGGCGATGGACGGCTTTGGGGTTATGCCGATGGCACAAGCGGCGAAGGTCGGCGAACTATTCGTAACGCTTACGGGTAATAAAAGTGTTATACGGGCTGAGCACTTCCGGGTGATGAAAGACAGGGCGGTTGTTGCCAACAGCGGACATTTCAATGTTGAGATAGACATACCGGCCCTGAAAAAGATGAGCAAGAAGGTGAACCGCGGCGTGCGCAGACACGTTGATGAATATGTTTTGAAAAATAACAAGCGAATTTATCTTTTGGCTGAAGGGCGATTAATTAACCTCGCAGCCGCTGAAGGTCATCCTGCAAGTGTGATGGATATGAGCTTTTCCACGCAGGCGTTAGAAGCCGAATATGTGATGAAAAAACAGGGCAAACTTGCTGTTGCGGTCCACGATGTCCCGATGGAGATAGAGCAGCAGGTAAGTAAGCTCAAAATGAAATCGATGTCGATTGAAATAGACAAGCTGACGCCGGAACAAGTCATTTATCTTGCCAGCAGCGGTGAAGGGACATAAGTCGTCGCTCGATACTTGATGCTCGATACTCGATGTTCGTAAGAAAAAACCGAGAGTGTAAAATGAGCATCGAAAGAAAGTTTATGGAAGATAAACAGGCAAAAAACGGGTCTAAAACGGTCTCGAAGACTTTTCTGTCAGTGGGGCCTACGCTGCACTACAGCCATAGAAATGTTCAGAGATGCTGGCTGCTTGCTGTTGCGGCTTTTGGCGTAAGCTCATTTTTCTGGTCGAAAATACTGAGCGGCTCGTTCTGGTCGTTTGACTTTCAGGCAGTGACTTCTCCCAAGCTTTGGTATCTGGGGCAGTCTGTCGTCATAACCAGTCTGAGCATATTTGAATATCCCTGGCAGATTCTTGTTTTAGGGCTGCTTATGGGTATTTTGGCAATTGTGCCGGTGTTGATATCGCAGCTTATGAGTTTCCGCTACAGTTTGCTTTTTATATTGCTGGTGTTTTTTGGGGCCAATTTGCCGGCCTTTGCGGTTTGCCTTTTGGTGAGCTGTCTTGCCGTGGCGTGTCGTCCACTTCGTTTTCGTTCGCGTTTCGTTGCGATAGTATTATGTACGGCACCGCAGCTTGCTTTTTGGGCCTACTTCGGCGGTGCAAGGGGGGTGGAACCTATTAAGTGGGGATTTTCTTTTACGCCGTGGATTTGTGCCTGGCTCATCGGTTTAGGTATAGCGGGATTAGTCCTGGGGATAGGTCATTTTACGCGTTATCGGCCTGGGGTGGTGTGGGTTGTTACCGGCGTTTTCCTTTTGCTGGCTGTGGTGACGTTTGAAATAAGAATAGGCTTTGATGAATTAGACTACCAGCTCTATGTAGCCAGGAATAATCCGGAGCAGGCAATCGAATTTCACGACCATAGTATAAGAGAAGCACTGGACGAAATGATTACCAATCCTTCTGTCAGAGTGAGAAGGTATCTTGAGAGGTCGTTTTACCCTACCGAGCCGATACCACTTCGTGCAAAATTGAAAGAGAAGCTCGAGGATGAGTTGGGTCGCGGCCGTTGGCCGTGGTGGTTTACAGTGCCGCCGGAGCTAAATTACCAGGCGAAAAAACGATGGCTGACGGCCCAGTACGATTCCTTTATAAGCCGGCGTCCCACCAGCCGACGGATGCCTATAGCGCTCTACTACAAAGCACTTCTGAGTGAATACAGCCCCGACATTGAGATGTTTGGGCAGAAAGAAACATTGCATTTTTACAGCGATTACCCATACGAACGCTCACAAGACAGCTGGGAATGGCTGTACGCGGAATTCGGTGACAGTGCGGAATCATTGGAAGCGAGATGGCGCCTCGCGAAGTATTTGGCGGGCCAACGTGACTTTGAGCAAGCAGACAAACTTCTTGCAGAGGCAGAGAATATGGCAGCCGAGCGATTGAAACTGCTTGAAAAAAAGCAAACGCAGGAAGACAGATTCTTTAGTTTGTTTCAGAGGCCTGCTGATTCGGCAATGACGGTGTTTAAGTTAACCGAGCTGCAAATAAAATTACATCAGCTGCGAAGTCTGATAGGAACGGAAAATCGAACCGATGAGCCGGAAGCAGAAAAGCGTTTGGCGAGATTCGTTATGTTAAACCCGCATATCTGCGGTGATTATGCACGGAACCTCGACGAATTGCTGGAACAGATGAGCAACAGCGACCCCCTCCGCGACAATATCCTGCTGGCTCAAGTGAAACTCATTGCTGATGAGCGGCTGCGGGCTGAAAAATTATCCCAATTACACAAAAGGTTCCAGGACGCTGATGGCGGAATGCAGGCATTATACGAGTTAGCCCGTTTGAAGATTGGTCTATATCAGAGCGAGTCAAATCCGGAATATAAGAAAAAGTATTTGGCTGACGCAAGAGCAACTCTAACGAGCTTTATAGAAAAGTATGCCGACAGCTTCTGTGCCGAGCAGGTCAAAAAGAATCTTGATAACCTGCCCAAGGATTGATTATTTTTAATGCCTTTGCTACTCTGCGAAGCAGCACTTCGCTACGTAGCACGAGTTCCAATCGTCAATTGTCTGCGGGGACTATTGTGTTGACTTTTCTGCGGATTTTGCTATCATAAGAAGTGATAATTAACCGTTTTTTTGTGTGCTGTGCTTGGGGTTTAGCTAAATGGGAACTGCTGACATACCAGATTCTGCCGGTGCGGATAGTCGGAGAATTCTGCTGATAGGCGATATTAACGGAGCTTTTTTAGATGCCGATGCTGTTCGCCGATTGGCCTGTGAAATACAGACCAATATGCCTGATGCAATCGAGACGGCAGCAAAGAACAGCTTCGCGGCAATCGCTGTTGTAATGTCGGGGGTGTCGATTAGGTTAGCTTCGGCTCTGAAAGCCTTGAGGGAGGCAAATTGCGATGCGAAAATTATTCTTCTGGCGCAGGTGTACGAAGAGCCGGCGGCGATGCATCTGGTCGGCTCGATTTGCAACGGTGCGACTTTAGCGGATGATTATTTGATTTGTCCGGTTCAGACAAATAGATTTTACGAATCCATTTCCCCTGCCGGCGGCCGGAATGGAACCGGATTGGGTGCTCCTGTTACTGTTGATGCAACGAGGGAGAGAGTAAAGCAGCTTGAGAAACTGGCTACCGAGGATGAGCTGACAGGCCTGAAGAGCAGAAGATATATTTGGGAATTTTCCAGGCAGATTATAGAACGTGCCAGGGGTGAAAATGGGAGGGTGACGCTGCTTATTTTTGATATTGATAACTTCAAACATTACAACGATGTTTACGGTCATTCAGCCGGTGATGAAGTTTTAAAACAAGCTGCTGTTTTGATGCGGCGGTGCTGCCGTGGACACGATGTCGTAGGCAGAATCGGCGGGGATGAGTTTGCTGTTGTTTTCTGGGATGACCCACAAAGAGGGCCGCTTAAAGAGGAAGCCGAGAGGCGCTCATCAATAGCTGACCATCCCGGGGAGGCGATTTTTATAGCAAAACGATTTAGAAAAGGATTAGGCAAAGCAGAACTGCATCTGCTCGGCCCGGAAGGCAAAGGGGTCCTGACAATAAGCGGCAGTCTGGCGAGCTTTCCTCGTGACGGGGCAACAATCGGCGAGCTTTTCGAGCAGGCCGACAAAGCACTGTTGGAGGCGAAGCGCAGCGGTAAAAACAAGATTTATTTAGTTGGAAGCCCGCAGGGGGATATTGCCGAGGTCGAATGACGATTTTTTTACCGCAGAGAGCGCAGAGTTTTTTAGACACGGATTAACACAGGATTGACACTGTCATTTGACGGATTTTGATAGAACCTTGTCATTCCTGCGCAGGCAGGAATCCAGTCCATTTTCTTAAAATCACCGCACTCGTCACGGCGGAGGCCGTGCCGTAGCCAGACCGAGGCCGAGCAGTAGGGGAAAATGTCAGTTAAATGATTTAGCGATAAAATAAAGAATGGCTATAATGGTTATTATGATAATGAACCAAAACAGCTTTTTGAGTTTACCTCCTTTTTTGTGTGTAGCAATATCATGTTTTAAATCCTCCTGTTTTTCCTTAATCTGGGCTATGACCGCAGAAGCCTGCCATTTCCCAAGATTTTCCAAACCACCTTCAAATCGAAAATCAGGAGCCAAAGCTTTAATGTATTCCAATTGATTGTCAGTTATGGGGTCTTCACTTTTTCCCCTATCCGGAATTTCAATAGATACTTTCCTAAAAACATAACCTCCTTTTCGTTTATCTCTACCCATTCCATGCCTTTCAACCTATATATAGTTTTATCTTTTTTCTCGGTCTTCTCAACATCACCGCACCAAAGCCGAGCAGTAAGAGCGTGGCTTGTTTGGGAACTCCATAGACAAACCGTGCACGATTACTTACTGGTTGACTCGTTTTTGACTTTGTCCTCAAGAAACTTGTTGATCTCAAGAACAGTAGTTCCATGTACGAGCATATGGTATACTTCTAAGAAATTCTCGCGGGACTGTGAAGCATCGTTCCGGCTCTTCTCATATTCTTCAAACCTGCTACTATCCCAATAAGTATGAGCAAGCGAATAGCTAAGACTAACATTTAAAGCAAGACCACTCATTGTAAGCATCGAATAATTAGAGCTTCCGAGATTGCTAAAGTCGTTATATGCAGCATCAAGTTTCGCAAGCTGAAATTTGAATGTTTCGCTATCTGCTCGTTGCAATTCAACAAGCAAATTCATTTCGTGGACAAATGCTTCAATTAACTTGACATCCTTTTCGCTTAAGGCAGGTAACTGGTCCTTTAACTTGACATCCTTTTCGCTTAAGGCAGGTAACTGGCCCTTTTTTTGGTGGATGTAACTAACAAGATAGAAAAGCAAAACAGTAAGGACGAGCAGTGCAATTACAACAGCAGATGTGGGAAAATACCATTTCGTGACTTTATGCTTTGACTTCTCTTGCTCGGTTTGTGGCGGTACGGGTTCCACCTTTACTTCTATTGATTTTTTAACTTCGGCTTGTACCTGCTTATCTTTGGTGTCGGTCAACTGTTGGTAACAGTTTTGGCAAACAACGTTCCCGTGAAATACATACGCCTGCTCTAATTTCCCGATGACCCTCTCACAATTTGAGCAATTCTCAACCTTCATACCGAACCTCACAATTCATTATAGCGATAAGCGTTCGATTCTCAAACTGAAATCCTGCTTCGGGGTGTTGTTGCGGTTGCCGAGCAGGTGTGATAGTGTAGTGATGCAAATATATCGGGACGACCGGTCGCGCCGGTCAAGCGGCTCAGCTGGTAGCAGCGTTTGTGGCTCACCTGCCTTTTCGTTGCTGACACCTGGGCTGGCCCGATAGAAAGGCAGGTGAACAATGGCCAAGTCAAAAAAGCAACAGGCAGAGACGGAAAACAGCAGCGAAATTACGTGGGGTGAAATCAAACAGCGATCTGCAAAAGAGGCAGACGAATTGGCGCAAGCGATTCACTCTGAAACGCTGAAATTCTGTCAATATGTAACCCAAGCGTTTGACATCGCATCGTATTATGCTAAAGCCAGCCGTGTTTTTCAAGAGAAACAAATTATGGATTCTGGTCAGTTTTTATCTACATATCTTCGGTTGGTAGAAAATCTAAAACGGGCGGACAAGCTATTGCAGACATCGCCAAATCTGCTGGACAAGTGGCCACAAGCCCCTACAACGTTTGGGCCCGATGCTGGGTCGTCTGCTCTGGCAGTAGCATATAAGTTTTCGCAAAAGATAAAAGATGCTATAACCGTTGCGAGAGCTTTTACACTTGGTTGTGGATGCGGAGAAAATTTTTTCGATGGGATTGTCCCTTCTGATGGGCGTGTCCGTGCTTGGTTGGATGCTGCTATCGGGGAATTGCAGACGAGAGCTTTACCACCACTTGCGGATTGGCCTATGTGGAAGATACACAGAGACGCGAATTCTCTTGACTATCAGTTAGAAGCTGAGTGGAAAAAAGAGGCCGAACAGCCAGCAGAAACAGAGCGAAATACTACTCCTGCGACAATTATCAACATAGATAAGTTGAATGTATTGAGAGACGTTAAAGCCGAAAATGTGCAAACCGGAGACTACGCATCAATTCATGAACAGAAGATAACGGGGGATAAAAAGAAAAGCATCATCTGGAAGATACTAAAGATTGTTGGCGCTATTATTGTCGGTATCATTGGCAGTCTTATTGCTGCAATACTGTTTCAATATTTTTGGTGACTTCGGCTGGCTTCAATCAAAAGCGCAGTGGGTTAAGAGCAAAAATCCATTTTTTCAAAAAATTTTTACTCCTTTTCTCACATCAAGTTACGAGAATCGGGAATCGAGAATCAAGAACCTTTTTCGCATCAAATGCGCAAGTTCGCCCTATTAATAAGAGGGAGATATTATTTAAAATATTATTAAAAGAAGCAAAAGTTTATTTAGTCAGCTTTATAACAGTGTTAATCAGTGTAAATCTGTGTCTAACTTCTCTTTTGTGCCTTTTGTGGCTGAAGATAGGTCAATCAAAAATAACAAATTATGCGAAACAAAGCCAATTTCCAAAAAGCAAAAATATTTATAACCGCAATTATGACAATGAGTTACAACGAAAAATGAACAATGAACACTTGGTCAAAACAAACCCAAACAAAGCCAATCTGTAGTGAGCTTGTCGAACCTATTTTATTCGGATTGAAACGCTACGAATTTTTGTTGAGGACAATTGTCTCAGTTGGGCTGAGGAGTTTATAGCGTATTCCCCGCCAGCAAATAGTTCTGCCGAAGGCAGATGATAATATAAGAACCAGCATAAGCGGCGACCAAAGCCAAAAGAACGCGATATCAACAACGGCGGCAACCTTTAGTTTCGGCCAATGCTCCTCGAGCAGTTTTCTGGCCATTCCCTCTTGCCTGAGTATTGCCCTTGCGAGTTGTGCGACGAAAAACAGAATGGGGACAGCGACAAGAATTGATAATTGGTAATTGGTAATTGGTGAATGGTAATTGGTAATTGGTGAATGGTAATTGGTAATTGGTAATTTAACTGCGGTATAGATTGCCAGGGCGGCTCCGCCCCATAAGCCAAGTATCGAATATAGACTGCTGGATAATCCAAACCACCAGGTACCCGGGGTGCTTACACGGGTGATTAGAAATTGTCGTCGGCCAAATTCAAAAAGCTCACTCCAGGTGGTGGATATGTATGAAGCCACCAGACAGGCAGGGACAAAAACTACTTTTTTGCCTGCTTTTTTGACGGCGTAGCTAAGAGACAAATCGTCGCTTAGAGCTTTTGGCCAAATTTTGTCGAGGCCCACCTGTCTAAAGACATCAACGCGGATAGCCATAGAGCCGCCCCAGGCCTGATTGAAGTGAGTGTTACCGAGCAATTGGGCAATTTTGGCGTTCACTGCCGACAGGGCGAGACTGGCCAGATTGTTCTTTTTGGGCACAAACCAACGATAGCCGCTGGCAGCGCCGGTTTTCGGGTATCGAAGAGGGTGAACTATGTGGCTTAGCCAATCGCTGCGGACACAGATATCGGAATCGGCAAAGGCCAAAACCTCGACATCGCTGCCAATTCGCTGATAGCAGTAAAGCAGATTATGGTTTTTTTGACTGCAGGATTGTGCGGGGCCGGCCACCAGCACCTGCACTTCGCCAGCCTTTGAGCTTTGGCTCAAACGGTTTTTTAGTTCGCATAACCGGGCATAGGCCGGGTCTGCCTTGTCGGCGACCACAAACCACAGCAGATAATTTTCGTAGTCCTGATTAAAAAATGAGGTGATATTTTGCTGGAAGGCGGAATCCAGACCCTTGCACGGCACAATAAGAACCGTCCGCGGCCGATATAATAAACGTTTCTTCTTGTATTTGGTCAGTGCATAACGGTAGTTGACGCACGTCTGAATCAAGAAGATTAGTTGCGATAGAATTACTGCGATGGCTATATAGTAATACCAATCCATATTAATTGATTATAGTGAATTATCCCCAGAATTCAAGATATGGAAGCTAACGGCACTATCGAGTCAATCAGCGTTTCAACAGTGTAAGATTTTGCCAGGTCGATTG
>Ga0315282_10010056_pt1 | contig 14928 bp, 26 predicted proteins | sample YL17G07_20_MG_FD_203693 | JGI IMG/M metagenome (GOLD analysis project Ga0315282, IMG submission 203693) | Sediment microbial communities from Yellowstone Lake, YNP, Wyoming, USA - YL17G07_20 | ecosystem: Environmental > Aquatic > Freshwater > Lake > Sediment | place: USA: Wyoming | collected... | reverse complement strand
CCAAACCAAACCAAACCAAACCAAAAGGTTTTCGGTGATGGAAAATATAGTATGGAACATATAGGATTTAGGTGGGGTACAGGGGGTTAAAAGGACTAAAAGAAGCTGGAACAAATAAGAATGGATAGACATTGAAATGATTTAAAAGGATTGTGGTGGTGGAATATATGGATATACTGGAGGTTAGAAGCCACGTTTCTTTTTTAGTCGGAGGATATGCGGGTATTTGAGCTCGATGTAGGTTATGACGAGAGCGAACATAGTGATGTGGAAGAGGCTGATGCCATAGTTGAAGTAGGGTATGTTGAAGCGAGGCTTGAGGAACTCTTCCTCGGCTGACAGGAACTTCGGTTTCTCGGGTAACAGTTCCACCGGCAGCAACTCGCATTCCTTGGTCTCAGTGTTGTACTGCTGACCAGAAGGGCAGACTGGCACCTCTATTATTCTTGTTACACCGCCACCCCCGCCTCCACCGCCACCCCCACCTGCACATTCTCCCGTGACATGTACTGGAAACCCGTAGGATGCCGTGGTCATGTGGCCTGAATAATCGGATACGACGATCTTGACTGACCAGACTCCAGAAGATATTACGGCATTTGTACAGGAAGTTGTACCCAAGGACGTGGTCAGTGAGTTGGTCTGGGTTACGATGCCCGCAGGATCCGTGAAGTTGCAGTATGACTGGCTGATGTAACCGTCGACTGAATCGTCATACTGTTGCCAGTTCCATTCTACACCGCTCGTCATCACGATGCAGTCTGGAGCATACCTTGTTGAGTTGATGACTGGCTCATCCGTGTCGATGTAGGTGATGTTGATCGCTGACAGTTGGATGATGCCTGCAGTGTCGGAATGTAAGATTAAAGGAATATTACAATAACCATTAGTATCTGGTGTGCAGGTTGACAAGTAGGACTGTACTTCAGATGAGAAGTTGGATGTCCTGTTGTTGACTTGGTTAAAACTTCCTGAGAAAGACCATTCTGTATCTCCGTCGTTGGAGACGTCAAGATAAGGATTGGTTGGATAATTGCCATAAACATAATTTTCAATCAAACTATTAAGATTGGAAGTTGCATTTGTAATTATCACATCAAACTCTATATCTATAGGACTTTGTGAGCTTGTCGTATATCTAAACCCCACAGTGTTTTGGTCTGCATTGAAATCTTTGGTACATAATTTAGGAGCAAATGGAAGAGCTGTATTATTAGTGAAGTTATACATCACTATTGAGTTTGGAGTGGAATTAAAACCTAAGAATGTTCTATTAAAACCTGTTAATGATAATCCTCCTGAATATGTATTAACAGAACATCCTTCTATACTTCCTATATTTCCACTCTGAACACCAGATGAATTAGTATAAAAATATTGAATGTTGTTTGAAACTGGTAAGGCACCAAAGAAAGGGTGTAACCCACATAATGTATCAGAACCACAACTAATGTAATACCTGACATGAAACAATGTTCTATTGCCATAAGTCTCGATTGTCATCCATCTCCTATTGTCACCGCTTGTATAATTTATTTTTTTATGAAAGCCATCATCATTTATAAGTTCTGTCGCTGATATCCATTTATCGTCATTTCCTGTATTATCCCATATAGCTAAAAAACCATCCACCCCAGCAAACCAATCGCCAGTCTGTTTGTTCTGAGTGGAATTTGCAGAGTTCTTAGTGAAGTTCACAAACCATTTTGAGTTTTCAGTAGAGTTGTAAGTGCTATTAAATATCAAATCATCATAACTAGAATATCCACTCAAATTCAACTGTGCGTTTATCACGTTGGATAGTTTCGGCAGGGTTATCCAAGCTGTTTTGTTCTCGGATATTGTGAAGGTAAAGTTCTTTGTAGTGGATGAATCGTTTAGTGTCGATACAGTGGTTGTTGCTCTTGAATTACTGACAGTAAAGAGGAATAAGAAAATGACTAGGTAAAACCATCTTATTTCCATGCTTTCATCACCACGTAAATGGTTGTTGGCATGGTTACCAGAGAGACTATAATCTCTATGATGCGTATGATGGCATCGGGTTCAACACCCATACCAAACAGGCTGTTACCAATAAAAGCATAACTCATGAAGATGGAATTGATAATGATGAAAACACTGCCTATCATCTTGATAAATATCGGGATGATTTGTTTCATACATATCATTTAACCCTAAGTTTATTTATACCATAAGTTTTAATGAAACTTTTTCTAAAAGTTTCTATGGTAATATAAACCCTATGAACCCTCCGACTACCAAGCCTATGACGATGTTTACGGGTTGAAGGGAATGGAAGGTAATATAATTGGCTATGCCGTTGGCTAATAAACCTATTGTCATGCCTCTTACTATCTTCCAGTTCATGTTAACCTCTCTATAGTTTCAACCAACTGAAGATTGACTTCAACCATGCTATTATGGTTGATGAGATGAGTTCCCACAGGTTTGTCGGCGGGTTGGGTGGCGTAATCGGTATTGTTGTCGTTGCACCTGGTACTGTTGTTGTTGTTGACATGAGTTCAGGGAAATAGTACCACACGTCTATGGTGTGGGTTGTGGTACCCCAGTTTTCTCTGCCACAGGCTGGTGGTGTTATGGTGAATATGTTATTAGAACCACTGTAGCTGAGCTGGTCATAATTCCACGTCTCCAAGAGTCCATAGTATGAGTTGGAGCATGTACCCCCACCGTTGTATGGCTTTAACTTGGATGCGTCTGGATTACATTTATAATAGTAACCAGATTGGTAAGATGGCGTCCCTATCTTCAGGCAATCTGCTTCGCTGATATCTCCCGACGGTATGCCTTCCAAGAGGACTTGGAATATCTGCGTTCCTGAATACAGGTAGGACGATGCCGACTTCGAGATGTGCAGCACGATAATCTTGTTTGGATCAGTTGAATAGCTGGCCTTACTTTCCCATAAATTTGCTCTATAGAAACCGAAGTAGTAGACTAGTATGGCTAAAACTGCTAAGATTATTATCCATTGTTTCATTTAAAACCTCCTCATTTAATTACCATCTCCGCTAGTTGTGCTATCGGTATGGCAAATATTGCCAATAGCAATAATGATAACAGTAATGTAGCTAATAAAAACATCTTCATGTTTTTCAATGGTTTTAACACGTTCAACATCGGTAGGAACAATGGAAGGATGTAGACTAACAGGCCTAGTATTACGATAGAAACAAGGAAGGCTGTGATAAACATCTTCAACCATTTAATCCAGCCTGCTTCCCCTATTACTGTCGGAACTCTCGGTACTGTAGGCACCTCACCAGAACCTTGGCACTTTCCTATGCCCGTGCTCGGATCTAGATAGCAGACTGTTCCTGTCGGACAGGCCTCGTTGGATGTACATTCGGATATGACCTTCTTGGATACGCATTTTCCGTCTATACATTCATACTTTATTGCCGTCTTCCTGTTTGGATCTGAATAGTCGATAACATAGTAATTGCTGCCTGGACATGGGTTCAACAAATCACACTGCGGTGGTGCCGTACAGTCAAACTTGAAATCCTTATTACAGATGCAGTTTGCAGATATGCTTCCAGGACAACAAGACTGTTTCGGTAATGCCTCATTCAGGTTGGGTATGGCGTAACATCCTGATTCCAGCTGTATGATTGTAACTTTATGCAGATAACCATCTCCAGAGCAGTAGACATTACCATAAGTAGGATGGGTAACAAAGTTGTATTCTATCGGGGCATAAACCCACTTATCCACATAGTTTGTTGACTCATCAAAGTCTAATGTACGGGAATACTTCGCTGTGGATGAAGAAACACCATCGAAGAAGGACAATACCGTTGATTTCAACAGGTCTGTTCCATAGGGAATAGAACAGGTAAACTGGGTTTGGTATACTCTTGACCTGCCCCCACTGGGTGCGTAATTGTACAGTGTGTAAGGCGAGAAGCATCTCTTCAGTTGTCTCTGCCCCCTTATTAAATCGTCCTTGTAGACTTCGACACATTCTCCCCTGTTTACTGTTCCTGCAGAGGCTAATATCGTACCATCTGTCCTGACTAGGGTATACTCGCATGCCGTGGCGTAGACATTGCAGCAGGTTGAGAACTTGTCCAATGGGTTCCAAGAGTCGGGTATGTCTATGTAATCGCATGTCTCTCCCAGCTGTTCACACTGGTAATAACCCATCAACGGGATGACAGACATGCCTGTTTTTACGGAACAACCTTGGTAGGTTTCACCAAGCCCAAATATACTGGCTATGTGTGCTACACCTATCAGTTGCGTCCCTGCGAAGATTATTATACCGAGCATGAGTGCTATGAATATGAATTTCATCATTTGATCGCCCCGATAACTATCGCTTTCATTTGAACCAACCCGTTATATTCCTTGGAATCAATCTAGTTAGGTTGAAACTGATGCCTATGACACCGTAGTATATGGCTATTCCTAACATTCCGAAGATGAAGGCAAACAGGATGTTCCGTGTCATAAAATACCCTATGACCAGTAACACTATGAAGATCAATAGGGGTATTAGGATAGCAATCTCCTCCTTTTCTTTCTAGCTTTGTGTATGTAATACCACCTTGAATGTTTGCACGGCATTTTAACCACCCAATATTTTAGGCAGGACTCCTAATGCTGCCAGGTTGTAAGCGAAATGACTTCCAGTTGAACCCATCAACCCCAAGTGGTTTCGGACTTGAGACCAGATGAAACCCAGACCTATCAGGAAGACTATGCCGGCCAATGAGGCATTAGTCACAGCCACGTGGAACACACCGAACAATACGGATGACAGTATATCTGAATAGAGGCTCTTCCCGAAGATACTCGGTAATACCCCTCGGAAGATGACTTCCTCGTTGAAGGCCTTAACCAAGGAGTGTAATAGTCCAAACCCTAATGCTAGGGTTAAACCCTTCTCAACCTCACCTGTCAGTAATGTTACTGCCCCACCGATGGCAAACATGATCAAGGCAGTTATCACGAAACCTATGGAGAAGTTAGGTACGTCCTGTATCCCTATGCCCAAGAGGATTTTGATGACGAAAGGACTTAATATGGCTAAAAGGATGAAATAAGCGAGCATGACATTCCTTACTGTCGACGAATAGGCCCCATAGACGTAATCAGCATTGATGTATAGCCAAAGCTGAATAAGGATGATTATTATTCCAAATGCTATTTTGCCTCTCATTTTTATTCTCCTATCTCATTAAACCTACTTAAAGCTAACAAAAAGTAAAAAAAGAAAAGAACAGCCTAATCTACTTCTATTGTCACTCCTGCTGTCTTACCTTGCGGTGAAATCTCTGTCTCTCCCAGACCTACGTCAGCTTCCGATGTGTCATGACTGTATATGTCTAGGTACATCTTGCCGTCGTCTCCTCTGGCGTATGCACAGTCCTTTGCCAGTAATGCGAAACCGTTTGCTGTGCTTGCTGTTGGCCCGAAACCGTTCGGGTCGTTTGACGCATGAGCTTTCACGTTGATCTGTGTCTTCACGCTATCCCATTCATGTAGCAGTAACGGACTTCTCTTGAAGAACGTATACGTGCCGTAGACTGTTGATGTTGCCGTTGCGTTTGTGGCTACATCTAGGTTGGACATGTGTAACGGGCTTGCTACCTTGGTGTATGTGCCTCCTGCATCATCGCCCAATACTGTTACACTGGAGATGTTGTAGAAAGTGAACGTACCCCAACCGCAGAACTGGTATGCCTTGTTTGCTACGTTGACTTTAAGCTTGGCGTAGATTGTATCTTCCCCGCCTGCACCCAAGGTCATGTCGTAGTCTGCTCCACCGTCACCTGCCGTCAATGCTGTTGCTCCTGTATCATCGAACACTGTCGTTGAAAGGTCTGTTTCTGCCACGATCGTGTGTGCGTTTATTGCCACTGGGAACCTCTGTGTCTGTACGCATAACCCCTCGACTGGTTCTCCGTAGTAGGTTGACCCACCACAGTACATATAGATGGTATCACCCACAGAATAACCAGACAGGGTAGCTGCCGACGTATCCGCAGATGTTGTTACATAGTCTGTTGCAGCATTACCGTTCTTGTAGATATAACAGTTTGTCGAAAAGTCCACTGCCGATGAATAGGGTGTGTTGCTCTCCAAGTCCCATGCGTTTAAGTCGATGGTTGCTGCCGTTCCCCTGATTTCATCCGAGACGGATGACATACAAGAGGACGGTGTTACTGACGATACTGACGATATTGACGATACTGGCGTTACCGCACCCGGGATCTTAAAACCACCCATGAGTGTGGTCAACCATCCTGCTGTCCAGAATGTGTATGCCCACAGTACCACTAGCACGATCATCGAGAACTTCCTGTTCAGCTTGAACGGGAATATCTTGAAGATACCGAAATAGTCCAATGTCAAGGCCAAAGCCAAGGTAAAGACTATCACTGGTATCAGACCTGATATGCCCAGCCATGCTCTGATGAAAAAGTACACTGCAAGTAAAAGAGCTAGGAACCAAATCAGTTTATTCATTTGTTTTCCTCCATGTATATTTTAATCTATAGTAAGATTTATTAACTTACTAATATATAAATTAAGTAATACAATGTATTACAATGTATTACAAAAGTAACATAGCTAAGAAGAATGACCATCTACCGTGTGTGAGGGTGAACAGGGCTTTTTTAGACCGTTTTTTATTGGTCTGCAATAAGTTAAAGCTCGACAAGTCAAGTGCAATAAGGGAGGGTATGTTGATGTGGGTTGAGATGAAGGAGAACATGATAAAATTGAAGGGGTGGTTCATTGAGAACGATAGCGATTAGTGTGATTGTTTTTTTGTTTATTGTCTCCCCGACCATAGCTGTATGTCCTCAAGAGGTTTATAACTACCTGAATGTAGCAAACCACACCGAACTCAACGATACCTTCACAGTAATCTGTGATCTGCTCAACAGTTTGAATATCAGTTTGAACAGTAGCCAGAGTAATTTAACTCAATATTACAATAATACCGACAGTAGAATCACGTCAGTTAATGACAGTCTTTTCTCGCTTGACAATAACACGGGCGTTTCATTAGAACAACAGAATGTAACTTTGATGTTGCTGGTTAATCGTACTTCTTCGTTGGAAGGTCGTTTCGATTCTTTAAGTACTTCGGTCAACAATACCCTAGGACAATATGAGGGAAGAATAGTAGATAATATGAATAACCTCAATAGCAGCATTGCAGAGGGGTTGGACAACAAGGAGGAGGAATTGGAAAACATATTCGACGAGAAGTACAAGGACTTGAAGACCAAGTTCCTGTCTAAGGAAGACTATGAGAACTATTCCTCTACATTGAAGACGGATATTTACAATACTGTCCAGTATGAACTGAGGTTCTGGGACAGGTACGCAACCTACGGGTTCATCCTTGCTGTCGTTGCTGTCGTCTGCATCGTTGCTGTACTAAGGTTCAAGCCGTTCAAATCCCAAAAACCCATACTGAAGGGTTTCAGGCCTGAATTGAAGACGGTGGAGGACATGACGACCAAATCCGACTTGAAGGCCAAGATTGATGCAATAAGAGGGTTGAAACTGGCTGTCGTCAAGTCCGATTTCAACCAAGAACAGAAGATTATCCTGTTGAAGAAGATAGATACTAATGAAATATGGGACATTGATAGCTTGAAAAAGGAGATGGACTTGATTAGAAATGAGGCAAAGTTAAAAACCGTTAAAAAAGGTGGGAAGGATATTAGAGGATGAATCGGAAGAGTTCATGGGACAGAAGACGACCCGGGATTATTTCGTCGAGTGGTTCTGGTTAATCTTGGCCGTCATATTCGCAATCTTCATGAGAGGTCGGCTGGGTTCTGTAACCTACGATAAGGCTGTCTTTCTTGCCTGCATCTTCGTGGTCGGTGCTGTCATGGCCAAGTCCGCAATCATCATGTGGAAGAACGCCACAGCTAAAATCATCTTCAATTATGGTCATAGCACAACCGACGGTGAGATAATACCCGCAGGCAGTTTTGGAATATTACGTCCAGCAGTCAAGGCTTATCAGTGGTATTTCAAATTGCCAGGAGCGTATGTCGCCCCTTTGGATGCACTGCATAAGGCAGGGCCTAACATACTGATAAACGCGAAGATGGACATGGTTGGACTGGACGAGATGCCCATCGAAGCTAGGACGGTGATAAGGGAGAAGAACATAAAAGGGCCTTACTTCTTGGGTTTCGCGGACGACGAGCAGTACTCGAAGGTGTTAGACGACCCTGAACAGGCTTCGGGTCTGGCCAGACCCGACGTTTCATACCTGATAGACGAGATTAAGAAGGTCAACAAGCAGGTAACCTTGAGGGAAAGGATACTATCTGGGGATGTTAGAGCGATAGAGGACTATGTGGCTGGTGCTTCGAGGATATCTTCAAGAGCAAAAGGTGACATCTGGGAATCATTGAAAAAGGTGGTTCAGGAATAAAATGACGATAATAGATAAGTTTTCAAACAAGATGATGTTCTCCACTTCGATGGTTGAATGGTTATACCTGTATCATAACGACGTACAGAAGTGGCTGGATGACTTTGCCCATCCGACAGACCATCCTCTGTTGTGGAAGATGTTCATGGCAGATCCTCTGCTTGGCAAGGCAATCGTCGAGAGCAACCAAGAAACGAATGAAAACAAGATAAGCTACTTGGTAAGAGAGATATCCGAAGGCAGCAAGATAGTCCTGTTGATAGGACAGAGAGGTTCGGGCAAGACGGCTCTGATGTTCTACCTTGCTGAACAAATCCATCAGAGGTATCCCCACAGGAAAATCTGCATACTGGAATCTTCGTACATCAACCTTCCTGCATGGATAGAGCCTGTTTATACGATATTTGATGCACCTGAAGGCTCAATAATCCTGTTTGATGAGGCTTCAATAACCTATGCAGCAAGGGATGCGATGACCAAGACCAGCAAGGATTTAACGAATTTGTTGGCGATAAGCAGGCATCAGGGTTTAACAGTTTTATTCGTCAGCCAACATTCAGGTCTTGTGGACATCAACATATTGAGGATGGCGGATGTGTTTATCTTCAAGAGGTTAAGCTGGGAAGAGTTATACGGCAAGGACAAGAAGAGGGCAGGCCGATTATTACAATACGTCAGGTTGATGCAACCGAGAGACGAGAAAGGCTCTTTATTCACCGATGGGGAGAAGTGGTACAACATAGAAACTCCCTTGCCGACATTCTGGGATGAGACGGTCAGCAAATCTTTCAAGAAAGTTAGCAAGTCTGAAGCCATACAGATGGCTAGGAAGATGTACGACGATGGCGTCAGTCCGAAGAACATCTGCAAGCAGCTGTTGATACGGGGAATCGACTGGACGGAACAGGATGTTATTTTTTTTGTCGGAAGAGGCAAATCAACCAGAAGCAGATAATGCCTTCTTGTTGGCTAATACACTACCGCAACATGGACAGTACCACTCCGAAAAGGTGAAGTTGTAGATCATGTCGGACTTGCAGACAGGACATACGGAATTAAACCTGATCATTTTTTTATCACCCCCTTTTTAAATCAATCCTCTGTTCATACCAACCGTCCTTTATCAAGACTGAATCATATCCTGCTTTTCTGTATTCATTCAAATCTATTATTTTTTCCATCCTTTTTCACCTTGTTTATATCAAAAGGTTTCTTCCATGATTTGATTGTCCTGATATTCCTTTCCATCAGTTTGTGCATGCTCTGTATCGCTTGACCACGAAGTTTTTTCTTTCTCACAGTCTTGTACAATAGATTGTACAATATATTGTACACATAGGATTCACTCAATTCTGTCAAATCGTTGTGTACACCGCCTTGATACATACCCCAGAACCGATTCGAGTTTTTGTAATAGACAATGCTGAAATGACCCTCCTTAAATGGTATCGTGAATATGTTTAACCTATCAGGATTGGGCTTTTTAGAGATTTTCGTTATGGTTATTTTTTTTCTTTTAGGCAATTCGAGTATAAAATCAGCCCCTCTTAACTCTCCGCCTATGTATGGCTTGTCTATCTTTATGATCATTTGCCTTCTTTTTATCTTAGACCATTTGACCATTCCACTTCCTCCAGTAAATATTCTAATAATTCTCCTGATTCATCAACAAAATCAGACATGTATTTACTTTATCTTTTCCTGTTTTGCAAAAATCCTGACGATCCACTCGAAAAAAGTCTTCTTGTCGTAAAAACGTTTGAGTTCCTTTGCTTTCTCAACCTCGACTATCCTGTCAGCCAATTCTCCAGTTGCCTTTGGAATCAGCTGGGTGGTGTTGTCATTCCCCTCTTCCAGTTCGTTCTCTGCCAAAAAATCACCTTGTATATTTAGTGTTTAACTGTTTAAATTGTTTTATATTTTTCTTTATATATTATAGTCTAACTATAGTCTATTTAAATAGGTTTCACGAATTATCTTATAATGAAAATAAGCTTTTAGGAAAAGCTTAACCAAGAATGATAAAATGGAGGTAGATGAAAGATGAAAGTCGGAACATACGAAAGGATATTCGTCAACAGGGGAATAATCAAGCTGGAACACAGCGAGTTTGACTTCGAGACTAAAAAACCCATCAGAGGGTTTATCGTACCAATAGGGTTTTACGGTAGAGAACTATGGAGAAGATGAGTAAGAAGAAATATGATTTTTTAAGTTTTGTCGAATCCGACTGTCCTCACATACTCACGGAAGAGGACAGGGGATTTCTATCAAGGTATAGGCTAGCACGATTATTAATTTTAACTAAAAATTTTAACTTACAACAAAGGAGGTTAAAGAATGTCGAAGATAACGATAGTCGAAGAGAAGGAAAGGCCTGAAAAAGCTACGCTGATCGTTGACGAAATCGATGTTAAGCCTGTAACATTCCCAAGCGGGGATGTGGCGATGAAACTGTTCATTCATGGGAAGATACCAGAGATCGACAGTGAAACAGAGATGTCGAACACAGATACAGGGGCGTTGTGGGTCAAGGATGATTCCACCTCATCCGACATAAAGGTCGGAAGCAGGAGCAATTCGGCGATGTTCCTGAAGATCTTCAAGATCAAGGATATGGAGAAGATCAAGGGTATGCGACTGCCTTTAATCCAGAAACCCAGCAAGGCAGACCCAAACAGGAAGTTCTACGTCATCGATACGAGTACTTGAAGGCGATATTATCGCCTTCGGTTTAGTAGGTTAAACAGGGGTGAAAACCCCTCTAACCTTTGATGAATATGAGGGAATTTACAGTAACAGAAAGGCAGAAAAAGTATTACAACATGACCTGCCACAAGTGTGGACAGGAATTGCAGGTAGGTGAGAAGGCATTAAAGACAATGGGCAACCCGCCTGTTAAATACTACCACAAAAGGTGTGTGTATGGATAATCAAAGAGGGGAACAGAAGAGAATCATACTCAACCTGCTCAGAAGAGAGAATGACCTGAATAAGAAGAGTCTGGCAAGAAGGCTGTCGGAACAGACGGGTTTTAGTACCAGCTACATCTCCCAGCTGAAAAGCATAGAGAAAGCGAGAAGGAAGATGATGGCAATGTACTTCAAGGGGGAAGAAGAATGAACCAAAAAGATTACCTCATTTGTTCCTTATGTATAAACATAGCGTTCCTGCTATTTTTATACTGGAGTAAAAGAACTATCAATGACCTTAATGAAACCCTCATAACCCGAGAGCAGGAACTGAAGCTGTTCCAAGAAGAGTTGAGCAAATGGAAGTGTGAGTTCAGCCTGTGTCGTGGTCATGGATACGGCTACTGCTTCACGATCAAGACGGACTGTTCCATCTTGGAGAGGAAATGTTCGGATACGGAATACCTGAACCAGTGGAACCTTAACTGTACCATGGTCAAGGATGCCTACAATAACTGTGAGTGTTGGTTCAAATGAAAATCAAAGCAACAGTATTAAACTCGATAACACCAGAGAACAAGATCATACTGTTTGAAGTCAATCAGAAAGACATCTACCAAGTCATGAGAATGCTGAACAAAGGCGGATTTGAAGTGGATTATAGAAGGGTTGATTACTGATGAAAGAAGGCAAAGACATAATCAAGAACATGCTCAAAAAATACTTGAAGAGCTACCATGACCAGAAGGAGATGCTGTATTCATTGGATGATTATACTTCAAATTGGAGTGGTTATGGGTTGAGGTTTTAGGAATGAAATCAAATAAAGAAATCAATGAACCTTTTGGAAAAAGCTTCACTAAAACTGATGATATAAAAGAGATATTCGAGAAGTTTGAGAAATTAAATGATTTATCAGAGGACGTAACAGAAACAAAATATGATTATGGAGAATGGGTTATAAAGTTTGATAATCTTGTTAATCAGTTAAAATCACAAATATTGCAGAAAATAAAGGAATTGGAAGAGCAAATCGAAATAAAAAACAACAAGCTAAGCAGATACAGTCTGATGCTGTTTGAGAAAGATAAGGAAATAAAAGAATTGAATCAGAAGATAAAGGAATTTTATCTGAAACAGAATGAAGGAGTCAGGGCATTACTTGATACTTTGAATTTTAAGAGTCTTTTTTCCAAAGGAGATAAAGAGAGGTTGAATGAAGAATGAAAACTAGGGTATTGAACTTCCTGTTCGAAAAGGACAAGTATTCCATGAGGGTTCAAGTCACTCTGTTCAACAGGAACATCGTCCTCTACATCGGTAACGATCCTGAACTGGTCGCGTTCGGGTTCAACAACGAGACCGAGGACAATTACTTCGTACCCGTGATAGACTACGACAACATCCTGTACGAGAAAGTCGTAAAGGATATAAGGCACATCCAGAAGGTCTTCTCACTAGGGCCTATGGTTGTGGTCGTCAACTCTGAAGAATACACTTCTAACAACGAAGTCTACGGGAATTACGGAGTGGTTGGTTTCGATAAACTAAGCTTCCAAGAACACCTGGAGATGCTAAACCATACTCGTTGCGACAGGAACTACATCGGATGCCCGAAATTCTACAAGTCCAAACATTGGGTTTTGAGGTTCAGGGAGAAGTGGTTTGTATCCAACGGCAAAGTCCAGAGGGACAGGCCCAAGCTGAAGGACATAATCTTCAACAAGCCAGATTTCCAAAGGCAGGCTAGTTATGCCCACTATCTGATGATAAGAAAACTTTTTAATATACCAGTAATGAAATTAAACTATGATGGAAATGCTTCCTGCGAATTGGTACAATACAGGACGGGGATGAAATGAAAGCAAGAACTAGGTTTCCCTCAGCAGTCGTCGCCAGAATCTGGGACTGGCTCAGAACAAGCTTCAAGGTAGACTGGTCTAGAGTCAAGAACAAGCGAGAAGTGGACAGGCTGATCGGCGAGAAGAAGAGGACGATGCTCCAAGTCCTGAAGGGACAGAAGACTCTTTCAGGGGTGACGAAGAAGCAGGCAGGCCGTGAAGTGGCAAACATCAATAAGGCTTCGACCGTCATGAAGAGAGGTTGGTACCAGATCAAACCGTTAGCCCGTTCATCGATAAGGCAGACGGCCAAGACAGGCAAGACCTACGTGAGGAATTACCAGCCGTGGGGTACGACCAAGGCAAGCAGGGACATGAGGCTGAGGTTCATATCCGAAAGGAAGGGCATGCCGTCAAAACCATTGAGAGATTCCTACAACATCCACTTCGGGGAATCAAGGACATTGTCCCAGATATCGGTCATGAAAAGCAGGGTTAAAACAGGGAAAGTTAAATTTAAATAAAGGTAAATGAAATTGTTTTACATGGAACAACCAATCGGAATAGGAAATACATGGGAGGTTGAATTGATCAAGGCCAATCCTGTACCTACTGCCAATGATTGGTTCATAACTATCATGTTTTTCCTTTGTATTGTTTTAATCGGATACTTTACGATCAGGTTTATAAAAAGGAGGATAAACGTATGGAAAAGAAAAGAATCGGGTTGCTTTATGGTATAACCGTTCTAGTTGCTCTGAGTGCGTTATTGGGAGTCATGATATCGGTACCACAACCAGTAACTAATGTCTACGGACAGTACATAAGGCATGGTGGTGCGTTCTGCGTCCAGCTCAACAAGTGGACACCAGATGGATACATACAAGGTGAAGAGGAATGCAGCCACAACACTCTGATGAATGCAGGGGCAAACCTGACGTTGGATTTGTTGACAGGCAGGACAGGATCGACGAACGTAAGCTGGATTGCTATAGGTAACGGCACAGACCCAACAGCTACATCCACGACATTGAACATGGAAAGGGCTGAAAACGGGTTGGCAAGAGCATTAGGAACATTGACTGTAATCACTACAGGAGCTATACAGAACATGTCATACAACAAAGTTTTCACATACACAGGAACAGCCAGCCAAATAGTGAACACATCCGCATTGTTCAACGCATCTTCAGGAGGGGTAATGTTCATAGGGAACCATTTCACAGACAGGACGATGCAGACAAACGACCAGCTGAACATCACAGCGTACTTTTGGACGAGTTAAGAAACTTTAAGAAAAAGTTTCATCAAAACAAGTGAGTGACGTGAGCGAGGATGCAGAAACAATTAGCTTTGCTTATAGTTTTCCTTAGCCTTTTTCTTATTCCTTTAACAAAAACACAAGCAGAAAAAGAACCTATAGCAAAAGAAACAGTAACCTACACTCCTTCATCTGTAACTCGATGTGATGGTAATATTTGTGAGACCATAAATAATGAGACCAATGAAAAAACCATGACAGATGGCGTTATAACGATGAAATCCCCTTATGAGATAGTTTGCAGGTGGTCTGACCCTAATTCTTTATGGAAGGACTGCGAGGTCGTAATAGAAGTGAACAATTCTGATACGAAAAGCGACTTGATAATGAAAGGGGATACTCTATTGGCAAAATTCCTGAAAGATGTGAAAGATTTTAAAGTCTACACTTCCTATGATTACACTACTTATC
>Ga0315282_10010055_pt1 | contig 14932 bp, 15 predicted proteins | sample YL17G07_20_MG_FD_203693 | JGI IMG/M metagenome (GOLD analysis project Ga0315282, IMG submission 203693) | Sediment microbial communities from Yellowstone Lake, YNP, Wyoming, USA - YL17G07_20 | ecosystem: Environmental > Aquatic > Freshwater > Lake > Sediment | place: USA: Wyoming | collected... | reverse complement strand
GATTACTGCTAGGATCAGGCTGCCTATACTCTATTCGGCTGACTTTTGCTTTTTCACCAGGGATAAGAGGTATTCGAACAAGGCTACTACGATTTCCTAAACCCCAAGCGATGTAGACAGGTGCTTCGTAATGAGGTACCAATCTTTTGTAACTGTTTACGAGTGGTGCAACTACCATACTCATTGCTTGAGCATGGTTAAGTATGCCAGCGACATATCGAAAAGCCATGTCAGTGAGACCAGTTTCGCTTTTATTATCACCAAATAGATTGCGTCCAGTTTTAAGGTCGAAGATACTTTGGTGTACATGACATCCACTTCCATTAACGCCCCAAAATGGCTTTGGCATAAAAGTTGCTTTTACACCATGCTTATTGGCGATATTCTTCACTACAAGCTTATAGAGAATTACATTATCAGCAGTTCTAAGGGCATCAGCGTAACGGAAGTTGATCTCCTGCTGTCCCTGAGCGACCTCATGATGGATCTTATCGAGCTGAAAACCTGCTGATTCAAGATTCATCATCGTCTCAAGTTTGATATCCTCTGTAGGATCGTTTGGGGGAACATAAAAATATCCACCTGCTCCAAATGGGGTAATCCCGCCATTCTCCTTTGTCACATAGAAGAATTCTAGTTCAGGACCTGTGTTAAATCCCATACCCTTCTTCTCTAATTCCTCTAATGTATTCCTGAGTAGACTTCGACTATCACCTGGAAATTGGGAACCATCAGGATTTGAAATATAGCAGAATATTAAGGCGACTCCAGGCGTCTCCCACATGGGGACCAGAAAAGTGGCAGGGTCAGGATGGAGAGCAACGTCACTATTCTCAATGTTTACAAGCCCCATGCTTGAGCCATCAACACCTATACCCTCTTTGAGGGCGATAGGAAGTTGATACTCAGGTATTAAGAGTGCACGAGGCATACCATCAAGGTCGATAAGAATCAGGCGGATGTATTTGATATCATGTTCTTTGACCTTGGCCATTAAAGGCTCAACTGCTTCAGGGTGTGTTAAATTAGTTGAGGACATTATAACATCAAAATCCTAGCAGACGTATATAAATTATATCCTAAAAAATGTATACATTTGTATAGTAATATAGGTTTTTTATTTTTCTCGACTGATTAGGATCGCGCTAATGATTATACACGCTCCTCCAAGTAGTGTGAGAGACGAAGGAAATACCCCGAATAGGATCGCTTCACCAATGAAGGCTGCGATTGGTTCAAGATAAAGCCACACCGAGGCCTTAACAGTTTCAAGCCGACTTAAAGCATAATTCCATAGAAGATACCCTACGCTACTACAGATTAACGCTAGGTAAAATACAGCAATCCATTGACCCAACGATATTTTTAGTATCGCATTCCAATCTCCTAATAGACTCATAGGTATTAGAAATATGGTACCAAGTACAGTTGTGTATGCTGTAACCATTAGTGGTTTTCCAGTTTTTTGTATTAATTTCCTACTAAGTGTACTATACATTGCCCAGCAGACCGCGTCTCCAATAAGGCAACCAACGCCAAGAAAGAAAAGCCAGTCAATCTGACCGAAAATAAGTTTTGGAATAGCTATAAGCGTGACACCGATAAGCCCGATAATAATTTTTATTCCCCTAATTAATGTAAATTTCTCTCTAAGCAGAAGTGAGGAAATAACTCCAGTTAATACAGGTATTAGCCCAGTTACTAATACTGCGGAGATGCCTGCTCCAGCATATTGAACTCCTGTATATTGGAGCCAAAAATAAATGCTGATACTTAGAATACCTAGTATACAGAGGTCTTTAAGCTCATTTTTGTTTGGCTTATAACCTCTTGGTATTTCTCTGATTATTATTGGTGTGTAAATAATGGAAGCGATTATAAACCGTGTAGTTGCGAGCGTCACAGGGGATAATGTTGTAAGTATAAGCCTCGCTGCGACAAAACTTAAGCCCCATATGAGGGCTACTGAGATAGCTGCAATGGTTCCTTTATGGTCAGATTGCAAATTTGTTGTCTCCGTCATAGACATGAACTGATCTTTAAACATATATGAAGTTTATTAGATAATTTATTATACAACTGTATAGTATTGAATGCCTATAATATATGAGGTATGCCTATGTTTCAGCTTGATGAGATTGATAAAAAGCTCCTTAGGGAACTTTTAAAGAATAGCAACAGAAGTCATAGAGAGCTTGCTAAAGATATTGGCGTCAGTACTGCAACAATAATAAATCATGTTCAGCGTCTCGAGTCAGCTGGCGTCATAAAAGATTACACTGTAATGCTTGACTTCGAACGTCTTGGCTATGAGCTTACAGTTATAACTGAAATTACTGTATCAAAGGGTAAACTACTCGATGTTCAGAGAGCGGTAAGTAAGCTACCATATGTATGTGGGGTCTATGACATAACTGGGGAAATCGATAGCATGGTGATAGCTAAGTTTAAGAATAGACAGGAGCTTTCAGAGTTTCCAAAAGCGCTACTTAGCATGGAGAATATTGAGCGTACAAATACCCATATAGTGCTGAATACAGTAAAGGAAGATTTCAGAATGATAGAGAATTTAAAGTAGTTTTTTCTATTCATCAATTAATAAAGCAAATATTCATTATTGCTTTTTCTCGAATTTTGGTTCATTACTAAACTCCCAAGGAAATGGAGTAGGTCTTGTCCTAGGATATAATTTTAGTACTTTTTCTCTTAACTCCATATCTTTTGAAGTGAATGGTGCTGATGTGGATTGGTTAAGTAAAGCATGAAATGGAGTTAAAATTGCTGTTAATGTATCTGCTAATACTGTTAGTTCATCTTGTTCATCTTTATAGAGATTAACCTCGTATTCGCTTGTTTTCCATTTTCGTCTCCTGATTTTGAAGCTTGAAAATTCTTTCTCTGCTTCATCTAGATCAACGTGAGTCCACCACTTGAATCTCGCATACTCGTATCCTCCACCCATTTGGATCACCTGTAAAGGTGTTTTGGAATCGGTATTTATACATCTGATGTTTAAAGGTTCAATTTATTAGGATTCGATCATTTGATCTTAATTGACTATATTGTCCATTAAAGTTGGCTCTTTTTCAGGTATTGAGATCCGGCTACATTATTCATGGTTTATAATTTTTGTATTGTTGACTTATTCCCTTGCCACCGGATATCTTCCAACAGGATACCCAGGGCAATCTAATTCCTTTTATTGGGGAAAAGGTGCAATTTCTGCGGCTCTGCTTTTTATTTCGGTTCTACTTCATGAATTTGGCCACTCATTAGTTGCTATCTATTATAAAGTTCCAGTCAAGAGAATCACATTATACTTTTTAGGCGGCGTATCAGAAATTGAAGAAGAAGCTCATACTCCAGGAGCTGAGTTTAGACTCGCTGTAGTAGGGCCTCTAATTAGTATAGCTTTAGGAATTATATTCTACGGATTACAGATAATTCCTAGCTTACCTCTCGGCGCCATTGCTGTCTTCTACTATTCCTCCTATATCAATTTCGTTCTAGGAGCCTTTAATTTAATTCCTGCCTTCCCAATGGATGGAGGTAGGGTTTTTAGGGCTCTAATTTGGACGCGAAAAGACTATTTATACTCCACGAAATTAGCAGTACAGGTTTCAAAGTTACTTAGTTTGGGTTTCATGACATATGGTTTCTTCACAATAATATCATCGACTATTTTTGATGGTTTTTGGATTCTTCTCATAGGATTTTACATATATAATAGCGCGGAGGAAAGTATGGCTGAAGCAAAAGTAAGCCAGGCTTTAACTGGTGTTACGATAGCAGAGATTATGACGAGAGATGTACATACTGTAGAGCCAAATCTATCAATTCAGCAACTGGTCGACTATCAGATGTCGAAGTATAAACATCATGGATTCCCTGTAACAATAGGGGAGAAGTTAATAGGAATAGTAACGGAGGAAGACATTCGCAGGGTTGAGCCAGAGTTATGGGATGAAAAACGTGTTGAAGATATTATGGTACCTATCGATAAACTTGTAACTATTAAACCTGGAGACGCTGCTATGGATGCATTCATAAAGATGGCGAAAGCAAATGTTGGAAGGTTACCGGTTGTTGATGGCGAAAAACTTGTTGGAATAATTACTAGAAGCGACCTTCTCAGGGCTGTGCAACGAAGGCTAAGCATAAGAAGTTAAAATCTATAATTATAATTATTTTGACTTGAATTCAATATTTTTAGAATTTGATCGGAGTAAGTTATTGGTCTGAAAACTAAAAAGACTCTAGTTGTTCCTAAGACTTTCCCAAGCCATCTGGTAATTCTCGTAAATTGCTTTAGCAGCGGTCTTAATGTTAGCTTGTTCTTCGGTAGTAATCTGGTTCCATATATTTGAGCCGATTTCTCTTCCTAGAATTGTAGGAATACTACAATGAACCATTTCTGGTATTTCCGGGAATTTTTGTGGTGTAGCGAAACTAATGAGCTTCTTATCATCTCGAATAATTGCATGCGCAATATCCCGGAACCCAGCAGCGGGACCAAACTCGGTGGCTCCAATGATGTCAACTAGTTGCTTTGAGACCCCGCGAATGTACTTGACGACATTATCTCTGTCCAATTTCTTTTTAGCTAATTTAAGGTATTCATCGATTGGTTTTCCATCAATTCTTGTAGTACTCCACAGAGGATAAGCAGCAGAACCATGTTCTCCAGCAATAAAACCTTCGATCTTGCTTACAAATACACCTAGATCCATACTTAGTTTTGTTCGGAATCTCAAGGAATCGGGACAATCCCCAGTTGCAATAACGAAACTGGCTTTACTCACTTTCTTGAATAGTGTTGCCATAGCATCAACCGGGTTGCTAATAATCATATATTTTGCACCAGGATTATTCTTAGGCATTGCTTCAGCAACATAATTGATGGTGGCTGCGTTTTGAGAAGCCAAGTCCCTTCGGTCTTGTTGTACTCCGGGTATTCGAGGTTTTCCAGGGCATACAACAATTAGATCCGCATTACTCACATCTTCGTCATTTTCGTATGTATTAATTTTAACATCGCTATTTAGGCTGGCAACGGCATGTTTTAATTCTTCGCCAAAAGCCCATGAAAGCCCTGGCTTTATATCAACAAGAGATAGTTCATCCATCAACCCAGATGTGAGTAAACTATACGCAGTCGGCCTACCGATCCGCCCATTTCCAATCACAGCAACATGTACCAAGCATATCATCCGTTCAGGTACAGGCGCCTGCCTTCATGGTTATAAAATTTGTGTGCTATTCACTATTACTTTCAAAAAAGTAGGCTATATGTTTTAAGAAGACAAGAAAAGCATGGATTATCCTCTGATGTCCGGATAAATTTGTTAAGTTATTAAGAAAATATCCTTGTTGTGGGAATAAAAAGAAATAGTGCTTAAGCAGAAGCCTTGCTGAATACATCTTGAAACCTAATAAGTTCTATTCTAAACTTGGTGCAACCTATGAGCCCGGAATACTAACAACAGTAGTCTTAGGAGCCTTCGAGTTAGTTAAGCAAGGAAAGAAGATGATAAGTCTAACAGGAGGTAGCTACGATGTTCCCAGTCTCCCAGTTAAAGAAGTTAAACAAATATTCGCAGATGCGCCTCCAGAAGCTTATGCTGAAATGCTCCAATATGGTTCAGGAAGCGGTATGAGCCAACTGCGAGCTGAATTAAGTAAATTTATGTCTAGTTATGGAATTAGAGCCGATCCTTCAACGCAGATAATCATAACTACAGGTAGCCAAGAAGCCATAGATTTAGTCACACGTGTTTTCATCGATAAAGGGGATAACATAGTTGTAGGGGCACCAACATATTTACAAGCTCTCGCCGCATTCAAGCAGGTTTATCCTAAATTTGTAGACATTCCAATCGATCCAGGTGGCATGGATACACAAAAGCTCGAAGAAAAACTACGGAGATTAAAAGCTAGAGGAAAACAGGTTAAGATGCTTTACGTGATACCGAGTTACCAAAACCCTGATAGTAGCATGATGACAATTGAGCGACGTAAACATGCCATAGAACTCGCTGAGACACATGATTTCCTAATTTTTGAGGATAATCCATATGGATATATAAGCTTTGAAGGAGCTGCCCCTACATCACTTGCAGGTATGGATAGATCAGGGCGAGTCATTTATACAAGTACATTCAGTAAAATTGTTAGCCCAGGCATGAGGATAGGTTGGCTTGTAAGTCATCCAGACTTTACAACTAAACTCATTGAGGCTAAAGGTAATATTAGTATTTGTAACGATGGAATTAGCCAATATGTAGCATCTGAATTATTCAAGCGTGGTGATGTCGAAAGACAAATTCCAAAAGTGACGAAAGTTTACAGAAAGAAACGGGATGTGATGCTTGAGGCGATGGAAGTAAGCTTCCCTAGAAAAGTGAAGTGGGAGATTCCAAAGGGAGGCCTATTCTTATGGGCTAAATTCCCAAAGACTTACAACACAGATGAACATCTTGCTGAAGCCGTTAAGCGGGGAGTTAGCTATATTCCTGGAAGCGTTTTCTATTCCAAGCCTGAACATACACATATCCGTCTAAATTTTAGTCTTCCCAGCGAAGCGGAAATAGTTGAAGGGATTAGTATCCTTGGTAAACTGTTTAAAGAGAATCTTGCTTAAGCTGAGGAATGGATTTTTTCTTCACATTAAAGGTAATATTATTATTTCTATGGAATTAAGCTGAAGTCCTCCTTCATCGTATTTAGAACTAAATGTGTTTTTGTCCTCTGAACATGGGGGATCTGAAGTAGGCTTTTCGTAAAATCGCTCAATTCTCTCCGAGTCTTGAATTTAGCAATGATCATAATGTCAGAGTCGCCTGTAATATTATAGACTCCAAAAGCTGGTTTCAGTTTTGAGATCTCGATGCCAACATCAATCATTTTTCCCTCGGATACTATCACCTCAGTAATTGCAGTTATCTCGTATCCAAGCTTCTCATAATCTATTAGAGCTGAGTATCGCTTTATGATACCAGTATCTTCTAATTCCTTTATCCGAGATGCGACGGTGCCTGAAGATACGCCTATCTTACGTGCAACTTCACGAATTGATTGACGCGAATCCTTCAGGTATTCATCCAAAACTTTTGACGTAGTATAATCTGACATCTATTCACCAAACATTTGATTAACTAGTACTATGCATTACGCTTCATTTGATAAATATTTCTTGACTATTATGCTATTTTTTAATTGAATTTCAGATAATTACGCAGAGGAATTTTTAAATTAATTTGAAATAGAAAATTTGATTGATTTTAAGAAAAACATTTGTGAATAATAAATTTTAATTTTTAGGTTGATACTTATTTTTATAAAAAAGTTATATTCAACCTTGATTTAAAAAAAGGTGGTTAATATTCAACAGGAGTTTTCTGCATCAACTGGAAGAGACGGAGAAATGCTTTGCTATACCGCATAATTGCATTCATATTTCCCTTAAACTGAAGCATTCTCGTCATAATTGCGTTGGCACTGTCAATCTCGCCTTTATTGACCTTACTCCAGATATCGTATGTTCCCTCTAAAGTAAAATCTGTTTTTTCACCTTCATTTAATGGACGGACTTCTTCCAGCTTTCCCCCAGCGAATTTCGCGTATGTGGGTTTAAGATCTGGTTTATCAATTACCTTAAAAGTAAAGGTTGCTACAAACATTTTCGCCTTAATACTGAATTCGTTGTCAGTATTTGCGATCTTCTGGACTTCATTCCAGTATTCTTGACTTAAATACTTCAAATCAGTACACCTTAACTAGTCGAATATTGAATCACCTAGATTTTTAAATAGATTGCTATTCAGAAAGATGTAATTATTGCTGAACTACATATATCCAAGCTTCTTTTCTTCTACGGTTTCGCGCAAGCCAGCTGGTTTCTAGTGCAATAAAGATAGCATAAAGTGGGTAATGAAAAAGGTTTCAAATATAACGATGTTGGTGAAGCCTATGATTTTCTAAAAATTAGAACATTAGAGACACTGAAATCAGAGCATGAAAGATAAATTCCCCAAACTTATATAGGTTTGACATTACTTTTACTGAATCACTCACGAGATGATCATGATGGATACCAAAGAGTCGCTTGATGCAATTCTTTACCCCAAGTCGGTTGCTGTCGTAGGTGCAAGCAGCGATCCAATGAAGTGGGGGTATATGCTTCTAAATGCCATTAAGCTCGGTGGATTCCAAGGAAAGATCTACCCGATTAATGTCAAAGCAGCTGAGATAGGTACTATTCTCGACCTTCCAGTATATGCTAGCGTAAAAGATGTACCCAATCCAATAGATTCCGCTGTAATCGTTGTACCTGCTAAAGCTGTTGCTAGTGTCTTCGATGACCTATTGGTTAAAGGAGTAAAGGGTGCAGTTGTGATTACCAGTGGATTTAGTGAGATTGGTGAAGAAGGTGTAAAGATGGTTGAAAGCCTTAAAGCTAAGGCTGCTGGAAACTTCCGTTTTGTTGGTCCAAATTGTATGGGGGTTACGTGTAGTACTGCAAAGTATAGCGCCTTAATGGTACCATTTTTAGCGGAGAAAGGAGAAGTTGCCTTCGTTAGTCAGAGTGGAGGGTATGGGCTCCAACTATATTTACGTGCTAATGCATTAGGTGTAGGTATAAATAAATTTGTTAGTAGTGGAAACGAGTCAGATCTCAAGGGATGGGAGTATTGCAAGTATTTTGCTGATGACCCTGAAACCAAAGTAATTTGTATGTATATTGAAGGGCTTAAAGAAGGTCGAAAATGGTATGAAGCTGCTAAAGAAATTACACCGAAGAAGCCAATTGTCGCTATCAAAGTAGGAGTCACCGAAGCAGGCAGTAAAGCTGCTGCAAGCCATACTGGGTCGATTGCGGGAAGTGACAAAGTATACGATGCAGCATTCCACCAAGCAGGCGTAGTACGCGCTGGAGATGCAAGTGAAATGTTTGATTATGTAAAGGGTTTTCTCTATGCTCCACTTCCAAAAGGGCCAAACATGGCTATAGTTAGTAATAGTGGTGGAGTTGCGGTGGAGACAGCTGATAGACTAGTTGAGAATGGTTTAAAAGTCCCAACTCTCAGCGATGCTGCCCAATTAGAGGTAAAAGCAGTCATCCCAGCATTTGGAAACTCCAAGAACCCAGTTGACCTGACTGCAAATCTTGACATGAATGGATTCCTCAACGCGCCAGAGATCGTTTTAAAACAACCTGAAATAGACGGGATGATTACAATTGGTCTTGGAACAGCGATTATTAAAACAATGTTCCCAGATGTTGATAAAGATTCAAGAAACATGATAAACCAGTAATTGTTATTGATCCAGCTGCAGATGTTGAGCCAGAATCGGCGAAGATCCTTGAGGCTCAAAGAGTTCCAGTCTATATTACGCCAGAGAGAGCTGCAGATGTAATGGGTGTACTTTATCGCAGGAAACTTTATCTCGATAAAATAAAGATGGAATAAGCTTAGTCATTGTACTCATGTAACCATCTAAGATCTAATTTAGGATCTAGTCCATGCTAGTTTCAATTTGTATAATTTATTTATAGATTTAGAAAAAGCCTTTTCTTAAACACATATGAGATCTATCTTTATGGATAATCATTAAGAATTTTAGAAAGATTATTCCTCTCGGGGCTCAAATATTATGGTATTATGAGGATAAACGTCTGGGATGGAGGAAAACTCCGCGAAGGATCAATCGATGAAGTGAAATCAGGGCTATCTAAAGCAGTTTGGTATGATATAGAAGACCCTAGTATAGATGATATGGGACAGATTGCCGACGCCTTAGCCGTCCCAAGACATGTTCTAATAGGTAAACTCAGATCAAACTATCCTCATATCGACTCATATATGGAGCACACAAAAATATTCGCATGGTATTTAGATACAAAAATCAAAGGAAAGGATATTACAAATAATATGGGCCCGATAATTATCTTCACGAATGGTATTGGTGTGGTAACAATCGGCCATAGCTGGACTAAAACAGGTCAAAGAATAACATCGGAGCTTAGCGCTCAGAGACTCATTGATCGATCACTCGGATTCAAAATAATTTACCTAACATTAACCCATCTCCTCGAAGCATACGAGCATTTTGTAGAAGAGTTTGAGATCACTGCAGAACAATTAGAGAAAAAAACACCCCCTTGGCCAAAACACCTGTATCAAGAAGCATATGAGCTTCGAAGAGAAGCAAGTAGCCTACTGAGACTTTTACACCACTTTAGGTTACTTATGGAGCAACTAACGCAAGATAGATCAGAATTAAAATTTTCCGAAGACGAAAAAGAGGTACTCGACAACATATTGGAGCGCTCTGTTGGAGCAGAGGAGACTATAGACTCCACTCAAGAGTCAATGAGGGATCTAATTAGCCTACACATGGATACTACAAATCATGAGATGAATCAGACAATGCGCTTAATTGCAGCACTTACAGTAATCGTGGGAGTTCCTAGCCTAATTAGTAGTTTACTTGGCTCAAATACATTAGAGCATAACCTTAACCTGTTGCAGCAGGGTTTAATAAGCTTAATAGCGATGATTGGAATTGCAATTTTCTTCTGGTTAAAAGGATGGTTAAGAATTAGTTAAACGACTTACGACGTACCCATTCAGCAAGTTCGTTACCCTTAGGAAACCAAACTTGCCCTGTGAGGTTAGCTTCTCTGAGTAGCCTCTCAAGCATTTTTAGTCTACTAATTCGTCCAATACACTCAGGATGACATGTAAGGCCAAAATATAACCCTAGTTCATGAAGCCCTTCCCACTCAGGTTTCCACAGCTTGTAAACTTCCTCAGGGTTCCAGCGATCCATTTCGAAGTGAGGCCAATCATCAAGTAACCATTCTACAGGAAGTTCCACTAACCCAGTTTCTTCTCCTCTATAATTTAACATATAAGGCATATCATCATCCATAAAATTACTGCTATACCGGAAACCTAGACGCTTAAGGTGACTGAAAGTTCGGTCACTCACAAGCCAATAAGGCGCACGGTAACCAACAGGAGTAACTCCACACTGCTCTAAAGCCTCGAAACCACGATCAAAAACAGCTTTCTCAGCTCCCAGCTAATTTCGGTCATTCTTTCATGACTATAGCCATGAGCAGCGACTTCATGTCCACGACTTACTAATAGCTCCACAGACTCTCTATGGTTATCAGCTGTCCAACCTGGAACAAAGAAGGTGGATTTGACGCCAATCCTATCTAACATATCATGAATTCTCGGTATCGCAACCTTTGGGGCATATCTCCCCTTACTTTGAGCAACCACATCTAGTGGTGCTTTCCACATTTCAGCACTCGACGCATCATAATCGAAACTTAAGAAAAAGCAACTTCTAAATCCTTCAGGCCAGAAACCCATCTTTACTTCACATAAAGGGAAACCCTTGTAATCCAATATAACATTTGATATAGATTGCACCCCTAATCTGTTCCAAACAAGGGAGAGAAACCTATGAGTCTCATACAACGAAATCTACTATTTCGGATTTTAAGTGAGACTCGAGAAAAATCAGTAAATTTAGTGGAACTGAGGGAAACCATCAGGATAACGGATGAAGCATTTAAAAATTTATTATCAGAGTTTAATAAGGATAATATCCTTACAGAGAGAAGTGACTCTATCACCCTTAATACCTCTCAAAGAATAGGTTTAGCTGTTAAAGCACTTGAGTTAGGTGCAGATATTGAGGCTATAAGTCGTGCACTAACATGGCTTGAGTTTGAAGAACTTTCTGCGAGGGTTTTTGAGGAAAACGGTTTCAATGTGCATCGTCGTTTTAGATTCAAAGCAAACGGTCGGCGATGGGAGATTGATCTTCTCGCATTTTTTTCACCCTATCTTATTTGTGGGGAATGTAAACGCTGGGAGAAGGGAATGGGAAACCAAACAGCTAGAAAAATAGTGGAGGTACAAATTGTTAAGAATGAAATGATTACTAAAAATCTCCCAGCAATTCGAGAGAGAGTTGGACTCGAGAAATGGCGTAAAGTGACTGTTATCCCAATGATAATTACTCTTAGTTCAACTCCTTTTGAAATATATCGGAGAGTTCCTGTCGTCAATGTTTTAGCTCTCCCACGGTTTTTAACGGAATTTTCTGGGCAGCTCAACAGGCTAGTTCATACATCTGTTGAACTCCCCAAATATGAAGTTGGAGAACAAAAGAAAATATCAAGGAAGAAGAATTACAGGGCTCTTTCCTTGTCCTCTTTCTCATCTATTTGATTTTGATCAGGATCTCGGATGGAATCATCGCTAAGCGTTTCATCAATTTTAGATGAGTACGGTTTTTTGTCATTTGAATATAGTGCTGAAAATAGAGTGTTTGCTTTTTCTTTTTGTTTCTGAGAATAATCCCAATTTTTTTCATTTATAACCCATTTGCTTTTTACCTTTCTTCTTCCTAGGATATAGGCACCTCCAATTATTAGGAATAGAAGAAACGCTATTATCGCAAGAGGTTCCATTAAAATAGATTTCACTTTACAGCTTTTAGCTATAACTATTTAATACATATCTAAAAGGTGTTAACGGCTAAAAACGACTTCACCATCAAGGATTACTTTTTCGACCTTGGTTTTCAGTTCCAATGGGTCTCCACTAAGTATACGTATGTCTGCATCTTTTCCCTTCTCGAGGCTGCCAACACGTTCTCCAACACCAATGATTTCAGCAGCATTGATGGTTATACATTTAAGTGCTTCCTCATATGGAAGCCCCTCCCTGTTCGTAAGCCCTGCGACTATTGGAAGGTATTGGATTGTAGAAGAGGTTGCATCTGTCTGGATGGCAAACTTGACGCCAGCTTCATAAAGTTTCACCGCGGTTTCCATACTTAGCTCTCTCATCTCCCATTTTCCGCGCCCCATCATAGCTGGCCCAAATGTTGCGGGAATATTTCTTTTCGCAATATATTCAGCTATCCTATGCCCCTCTGTGGCATGCTCCCAGCTCATTTTTAGGCTATATTCGTCACAGATACGTATAGCCATCGCGATGTCATCTGCTCTGTGTGCATGAGCACGTATCGGTATTTCTCCAGTTAAAACGGGGATAAGAGCCTCAAGTTTCTGGTTATATTCAGGCATCTTTGAGGGATCATTAGAGTTCTTCATTTTTTTATCCATGTATATCTTTGTCTTTTCAAGCCATTCCCTCATAATAGCTGCGATTCCCATTCGGGTTTGTGGCGCCTTTTTTTGGTCGCCGTAGAAACGCTTAGGGTTCTCTCCGAATGCGCATTTCATACCGCTTGGCTCCTTGATTATCATGTCGCTGATTAGAATTTTTGGAGCCGTTTTAATCACGCAACCAGTTCCCCCAATAACGTTGGCGCTTCCTGGGAGAACCTGAACAGTTGTTATTCCAGTTCTAAGTGCTGCTGCAAGTCCCGTCTCATCAGCGTTAGCTTTTATGCCATCGGATGCTCTCATTTGTGGTGTTACAGGATCAGTAGCCTCATTAAAGTCGCTACCTGCTACTCCTGCGAGTTCTTCCGATATCCCGATATGACAGTGTGCATCAATTAGTCCGGGCATAATTGTTTTTCTATTAGCATTGATCACTTTGGCATCATCGAGGATTTTCACATCTTCTCCTATAGCCTTGATTTTGCCTTTATCGATGAGAATTGTTCCACCATTAATGATGCCTTTAGTGATCGTGAGAATCTTTCCTCCTTTAATAACTAACAAGCAAGATACCTCATGTTTATTCAAGCTAAACATATAAGAAGTTTAAGGGATTTAGATGGACGGTAATTATATTTAAGAAAAAATTAGTTAAGTTGTAGGTATTTTCCTAATTCTTTAGCCTCTTCAGTAAGGCCAAGTTTTTTGAATGTGGCTATTGTTGGAATACCTCTTTGATCCCAGCCTCTCTTCTGGTAATAGCTTTCCAGAAGAGCGTCATATTTCTTGGCATCAAGATGCTTGCCTGTTAGCGGACCTTTTGTCAATGGTTCATTGAACCAGCGTATAGGAGGATAATCCATTTTGCGAGTCCAATTACCATTAAACTCACGGACCCAATATGCCCGAATTAGAGCATAGATACGATCGCCGAGCTCCCACATTTCATCAAGTGTTTTTTTAACTCCTGTTGCTGCTTCAAAATATTTTGGATACCATTCGTTCTCGAATCCGAGTTCAATCCAAGGGAATCTACATGCTACTAAGCTCTCATACATGCCTCCTCTTATTCTTTGGAATTCAATTACCTTGTCAGCTTTTATTGGTCCGTATTCCTCTCGAATACCGCTGCTTATCTCCCAGCTGATTACCCAGGCGTCTTTGTGATGAGCGCCTATCGGTGATGTGCCGAAGCTGAGACTCATTCCGGGGCATAGGTGACAGTCATATGCTGAGCATTCTAAGCCTTTGACGTGCATAGCGAAATCAGATGAATGCCCTCCAATTTTCTCAGCCGCAGCCTTGGTTCCAAGGCCAAGAGTTGCACCTAAACCTCTCATGTATGCAATATCTTCGAGCAATCTCTGAACCCCTTCGAAATCACCGAAGCGTATCGAATTATCTATAAGCCTTTTCTCGGCGCATTCCATTGCGAATCCTACTGATGAACCTGCGCTAATTGTATCAAGACCAAGCCTATCGCATAGCCTGTTAAGGGTTCCAACTTGTTTAAGGTCTCCTATGCCTATGTTACTCCCAAGCATTACAACATTCTCATAATCGAGCTCTGACTCCTGTCCATTTGTATCGAGAATGACGTTTCCACAAATCATGTTGCAGTTTGGACAGCCCCTCTGTTTGATTGTCTGGTCATGCATAGTGTTACCGTCAATTTCTTTGCTACATTCAAAGATGCCTTCCTGGAAGTTTCTTGTGGGCAGTGTTCCAGCAGTTTGGCACCATTCAACAGTTGCCACAGTGCCTTGCTCTTTC
>Ga0315282_10010054_pt1 | contig 14934 bp, 14 predicted proteins | sample YL17G07_20_MG_FD_203693 | JGI IMG/M metagenome (GOLD analysis project Ga0315282, IMG submission 203693) | Sediment microbial communities from Yellowstone Lake, YNP, Wyoming, USA - YL17G07_20 | ecosystem: Environmental > Aquatic > Freshwater > Lake > Sediment | place: USA: Wyoming | collected... | reverse complement strand
CCTCCGAAGCCCCCGCGGGCCGACCTTCCATCTTCGCACTGTTCGCCATGGGACAATCTCCTTTCGCAGTGACCATCTATCCTATCGGCTGCAAAGGAGTGTCCAATCAAACTCTAGGGCGGGAGAGTTGGTCCAGTGGCATGCCGGCCAGGTGGCTCCCTGCCTCTCCGTCAATAACAAAGCGAAACACCTCCTCCTTGGCGACAAGGAGATCCTTGATACCTTCCTCAATTGTGCCAACTGACACCAGGCGTTTGATTAGCACGGGTTTCGTCTGACCTATGCGGTGAACCCGATCCTCAGCTTGGCGCAAGGCCTGAGGATTCCACCACAGGTCGAGATGATACACATTGGATGCAGACGTCCAGGTGAGCCCGACTCCCGCTGCCCTGAGACTGGCACACATGACCAGACAGGCTGGGTCATGGGCAAAACGCTCGTGAGATATCTGTCGCTGCTGTTGCGACATCTTGCCCGTGTACAACACAGCACCATACCTGTCAAGACGTCTTGCCAATACTGGCAGGGCTAGTTGGGCGAACGACGAGAACACGACGACCTTCTCGCCACGCTCCGCCAAGACCTCGACTTCCTCGCAGATGAGGTCCATCTTCCCACTTGTGCCACTTGTGGATACCGTGGCAATCCTCCTAAGCCGTTGCAGGCCTCCCAGCAGTCGTGACGCGGCCTCTGACCATTTTGTCGCTTCCGTCACGGAAGTCTTGACCAATGACAGTGCGTGAACATACTCAGCATCCTGTTCTGGCGTTAGGCCGACCAGAATGTGCCCCACCGTCTTCGGGGGCAACTGGATGCCCACCTTCTCCTTCGTTCTCCGGATAGTGCACCGGTCGCGAAGTGCTAGAGTCCGAGCATGGTCCTCCAGTTCGTGGGCCGAGCCATACTCGTTTGGGAAAAGGAAGCGTAGAACGCTCGCCAGCTCGCGAGGGTGGTTCTCAAGGGGGGTGCCGGTGATTCCCCACCGCCTTGCTGCAACCAGCTTGCACAGAACTCGGGACCGGATTGAATCGGGGGTCTTGATGCGATGAACTTCGTCGAGAACGAGCAAGTCGAGTCCGATGTCACAGAAGGAGTTGCCGTCCTGCGTATCCCTTCTCAGATCACTGGCGACTGTCTCATACGATCCGATGAGGATTCTCGCTCCGCCTCTGAGCATGCCAAATCTGTCCGCCCCTGAGTAGATCACTGACGGACATCCCGGTGCCCATCTCCTCAGTTCATCCTGCCAGTTGTAGCAAAGCGATGCGGGGGTCACGACGAGGACGCGACGGATCGCTTGCCACTCGAAAAGGCGCCTAATCGCGGCCGCCGCTTGGACGGTCTTGCCGAGCCCCATGTCATCCGCAAGGAGTACGACTGGACGGCACAGGAGCTGGTTCACGCCCTCAGATTGAAAGCGGAAGAGTTCCATAATAAGACCGGATCATACTCAGCCCCACGCCAGGGAGACGATCCGCTCAACAGTCCTGCATTCGATGCCGAGGCGCTCGCGTACCGCGACGGCGAGGGCTTCAGCGTTGCCGGATCTCGGGTCAGTCCAGACAAGCCTCGCGCCGGTCGCCCGGATGTAAGCGACGGTGCCATCGAAGTCCGCGTGGTCCGTCAGGGCAATACAGCAATCACCGTTGTCATACCGCAAGACCGGATCATCACGGTTTGCCATGTGCGCCGAGAGGGCGATTTTCACGAAGCGGTCTGTCCACGGCAGATGCCGACGCTCGTGAAATGTGATGAACGCGACACAGGGCTGTCGGCTCCTGAGCACCTCAAGTCCCTCATCGGAGTCTGAGGCCAAGACCATGGGTATTGCATAGCCGTGCTGCCGGTAGACATCAACAAGGGCGAATGCCTTGGGTGAACAGATAATTGGGACTCTGAGTAGCTGCCCAAGAATGTGCAGAGCATATTGTAGCCGGCCATTGTGACCGACAACAGCGGTTAACTTGCCAGCAGCCTCGCTTCCAAGAACTGCTGATACAAGTTTCTCATCGACCAATTGTTGTGTAAAGTTCCGTGTGCTTCCGGGTTCTCCGTAGGTTGCATCCACGAGGAGCTCATCCACCCTAATCGCTTCGTCGAGAGGCCAATAGAAATCTGAAGAATAGCCAACTCTATAGCCGTCGCAGCATGTCACGCACACCTGTGCACACCCCAACATGTGGTTGCTGGGCAGCAACCGGAGTACGTCACCGTTAACGGTTAGTCCCATCCCGTAGTCCAGCCCAATAAGGTTGCTCCGGTGCGGAAGATCTGCATTGTAAAGGCCATAGAGGAGCGCGAGCGTGGGGCTGGACGTCACAATGGTCTGATTCGCCTTGCTCGTGTCAAAGTCCAGCATGTGGTCGGCGTGGATATGTGTCTGCACACGTACGGGGCAGTCCCAGGCGAAGCCATCGCAGGACACACTCGCCCCAAGCAAGATCGCACCGTCGGGCTTGATCCTGATGCGAGCCATGGGGCTCTAGGTTTCCTTGAGCGCTTCCACGAGCCGCGTGACCTCACCCTCGACCGACCTGGACCTGAGTCCCGAGCGGAGCTTTGCCGAGTCCTCCAGCGAGAGCAGAAGCGAGAAGCGGTCGCCGTTGACGCGGACCGCCTGGCACGTGACGTTCGGGTACTCGCGAGCCAAAATGCGCCTCAGTATTCTGGTGGCGGCCTCATTGCCAAGAGATGCAATACGCGCCTTAGCGACCTCGGAGACGAATGAGCCGATGATCAGCTCGCTGCGCTCGACGCGCGGACGCGTCCTGAGGACGCTCTCCACGCACTCTTGAATGGACCCGCCTGATCGCTTCTGAACTTGGACTACCTGCCTGGCCTCTTCCCTTGTGAGATTGTGCTCCACTGCTGCACGCATCGCGTGCTCGATTGCAGTAGGGGATGACAACCGCAGAATCTCGGCTGCTGCCGACATACTGACAGAGCCCCTTCGCGTTCCCCAGTCAACGAGTGATGCGAGGTCGGCAGGGAGCTCGCCAAGCCGCAAAATCTTGGTGAGAGTAGTGGTATCGCCAAACCCGAGCGCGCGAGCCAGCCTCTCTGCGTCAATTTCCTGAAGAGCACGCGTCATGTGCCTGGCAACTTGGACAGGCGACAGCCGCCGATTCTTGCGATGGACGTTGACGCTTAGGACGAGGTCCCGCCACTCATCGTCTCGCAGTCCGTACACAGCGACTACTCCTTGAGGAACCCACGCCTAGCCAGGCCATCCTCGATGAGAGAAGCTGCCGCCTCATCCTGATTGACGCCCTCGTCCCTGGCAAACGCCTGCAGGCCGGTGTGCAGTGAATCCTCAAGGGTCACAATGACCTGTCGCAGCACTGGCTGCTTGCGACCTCGCTCAATCTTTTCCTCGACGCTTAGTGTTGGGTCTTCCTGCACCGCCTTCGTGAACGTCTTGCGTTGCGGGTTGCTCATGGGGGCCAGTTCGGCCGCGAACTTTGCCGCGGCATCCTCATCAACAGTCCCATCTTCCCGCGACGCAGCCTTCTGTGCCTGCAAGGCCACCTTGATGTCCAACTGGGCGTTGTCGACTTTCTTCTTTAGCTCAGGCACAAGCTGGTCATACTTCACGTACCTACTAACGACATCTGACTTCAAGCCGGTTTCGTCCACCACCATCTTTATGGAACCATATCGCTTATAGAGCTTAGTGCAGGCATCAATCAGCTCCTTTTGCTTGTTGTCCTCACGAACAAGGTTCTCGCTGAGCGAGATGGCGACCCGCTTGTCGTCGTCAACAGAGGCCGCATCCACAACATTGGCCCTGATGGTCTTGTAGCCCAATTTCTCAAACGCAAGAAACCGCCGCTGGCCCGCGAGAATCTCATATCGGCCATTTGGGTGCTTGGCAACATATATTGGATGAATCAGCCCCTGCTTGCGAATACTCTCTGCAAGGTCCTCTATGCCTGAGGACAGGTCTGTGCGAACTTGAGCCTTGCCAATGTCAATCAGTTTAAGAGAGATCTCTTCCACGTTCCCCGCCGAGGACTCGCCCTTAGCCATCGCTCGTCTCCTTCCTGCGTCTGTATTGCTTGCCCATTGTGCGCTTATGCGCAACCCGCGCATGCCTGTGGTTTCGGCACATCGCGGAACGGAGCAACCCCGTACCGATGATGATGCTATCACCGTTCTTTCGGCGGTGCAACACTTTTACTGGCCACGCCGCGTCCTTTGGCTGGCGGTCTCGAGCGGAAGGGACAGCAAGCCAAGGCCTCCTCCCGCACGACGCCCCCGTTACGCGGCCCGCGTCCAGGTGCCATTTCGTCCCCCCACCGCGACCCCACGATGTACCTCAGACGCGCTGCGGTCAGCATCAATGCCGACCGATTGTCACGAAAGGCGCCTAACAGACGCATCCGCCGCCAAATCTCATGCACGTAATCAACATGCAAAACGGACCTGGCACGGCGTCCAGCACCGCGTTCAATGTCTCCTTGACGCTCTGGCGGACCATCTCCCCCAGATGCGCCTTCTCCTTAGCCTCATTCACCCCGATCAAGACTAAAGGAAGAGGTCTCGCAGCCGGTCCTTGTCGTCCTTCAGGCTCGCCGAGGGTCCGACGAACGCAACGCGGCCCAGTTTCAGCGAATAGACCCGCTGACTGATGGCCAGCACCTCTCGCACCTTCTGCTCCACCACAAGCATGGCCACCCCAGTCTGGCGGCCGATCTCTGCTATCCGCCCGAATACAAACGTCACAAGGTTCGGCGACAAGCCCAGGGACGGCTCGTCGAGCAGGAGGAGCCTGGGCCTGGGGACCATCGCCCGCGCCAGGGCCAGCATCTGCTGCTCGCCGCCGCTAAGGTTGCCCGCATCCTGCTTCAGGCGTTCCTTCAAGATCGGAAAGACCCCAAGGACCTCCTCAATCCGCACCTTCAGGTCCTTCTTCGGAAGTTGGAACCCGCCGATCTCAAGGTTCTCAAGGACCGTCAGTTCGTCGAAGACACGGTTCCCCTGGGGGCAGAACGTCATGCCCCGCGCCACGTTCTGCGCCGGCGTCGAGCCGTTGGTGGGCACGCCGCCGAAGCGAATCTTGCCGTTCCATGTCGGAATCAGGCCGCAGGCCGCCTTAAGGACGGTGGACTTCCCGGCGCCGTTAGGGCCGATCAGGGCGACAACCTCCCCCTCGCGCACCTCCAGCGACACGCCGAAGAGCACCTGCTTCTTGCCGTAACCGGCCTCAAGATTCCTGATCTCAAGCATCACGTGCGGCTCTCAATCGAGGTACGCCTCGATAACCTTCGGGTCGTTGCGGACTTCCTGCGACGTGCCCTCGCTCACCTTGGCGCCGGCGTCCATGAAGATGACCCGGTCGCAGACCTGCATGACGGCGTCCAGGTCATGTTCAATGACGACTACAGACTTACCCTTCCCCGGCAGAGAGCGAATCACCGAGAGAATCTTCTCCCTCATCTCCGGCGCGATTCCGGCAACAGGCTCGTCCAGGAGCAAGAGTTCAGCGCCCGTGGCAAGGCAGCAGACGAGGCTCAGCAACTTCTGCTGGCCGTAGGAGAGCGCTTCGGCCGGATCATTCGCCTTTGCCGCCAACTCCACGTCTTCGAGCAGTGCCAGCGCCGCCTGGCGGTTCTCGGCTTCCTGGCGGGTGCTTGCCCTGGGTCGGAAGAATACGTTTCGCAGCCGCTCCCCTGGCTGGTTCTGGAACGCTAGGAGAACGTTGTCAAGCATGCTCAGGCGGCGAATGAGCCGCAGGTTCTGGAAGGTTCGTGCGACGCCTGCCCGCGCGATTCTGTACGGCGGCAGACGCAGCAGGTTCGTGCCCTTGAAGGTGGCCTTGCCGCCGTCCGATGGGATGAAGCCGGTGAGGACGTTGAAGAGCGTCGTCTTCCCGGCGCCGTTGGGGCCGATGAGACCGAGAATCTTCCTCTCTTGGACCGCGCACGAGAAATCCGCCAAGGCTTTGACACCGTCAAAGCACTTATCAAGGCCCTCGGCTTCGAGCAAGGCGCCTGTCATTCTCTGCCGCTCCCCTTCTCAAACGAGTACTGGCCCAAGAACCCCTGCGGCCGCCACATCATGAAGGCGACCAGGAGCCCCCCGTAAAGCATCTGGCGGACGTTCGCGGCCACAGAACTTGGAAGGCCGACGAACCGCAGCAGTTCCGGTAGCGTGACAAGCACCACGGTCCCGAGCACCGGCCCCCAGAGGCTCCCTGCGCCGCCGATGATGACTATGGAGAGGATGAAGATCGACTCCATCACCGTGAAACTCGTAGGGTCGATGAAACTGATGTAGTGGGCGTACATAGCGCCCGCCACGGCCGCCATGCCGGCGCCGATGACGAAGACGAGCATCTTGTGGGCGGCCACGTTTTTGCCAGCGGCCTGGGCGAAGACCTCATCCTCGCGGACCGCCTTCAGCACCCGCCCGAAGGGTGACCGCACTATGCGGTGACAGACCCAGAGCGTCAGGGCACAGAAGAAACCGACCAGGAGCAGAAACTCCAGGTGGGTGGAAACCTGCCAGCCCAAGATCACCGGATGGGGAATGCCCGGGAGCCCCATGGGCCCGCCGGTCAGGCTAACCCAGTTATTCAGCACGCTGAACGCGATAACCTGGAAGGCGAACGTGGCGATCACGAAGTAGTCGTCTCGAATCCGGAGCGACGGTACGCCCACGAGCGCCCCCAATAGCCCACTCAAAACCACAGCACAGACAACGTTGACCCACCAAGGGGTGTGCCAGTTGAGCGCCATGACCGCGACGACGTAGGCCCCGACGCCATAGAATGCCGCGTGCGCAATCGAGAGAAGCCCCGCGTACCCCGCGAGCAGGTTGAGGGACGCCGAGAGGATGACGTAGATGCAGATGAGAATCAGGATGTGCAGAAGGTATTCCATTACACCGCTCGCATCAGACTGATGCCTTCCGCAGCCTTCCGCCCAAGAACCCTCGCGGCCTAACAAGCAGGAACACCAAGAGCACCGCGAACACAATGGCGTCCTGCCATTGTGAACCAAGCCACCACGCGCCCGCCTGCTGCGCCGCGCCTACAAGCACCGCAGCCAGCGCCAGGCCCGGAATGCTGTCAACGCCGCCGATGACAACCGCCACGACGCCCAACATCAACGGCGTCATGCCCATCGTCGGGATCATGTCTACGTCCATCGCTACGAGAACACCCGCCACGCCAGCCAACGCCGAACCGATGGCAAAGACAGCAAGGATAACCCGGTCGCTCGCTATACCGCTGATCTTGGCGAGTTCAGCATCGTCGGCCACAGCCCGCACGGCCTTGCCCATCTTCGTGCACTTGAGAAAAACCGCCAGTACCGCCACGAGAACCGCGCTCGTGCAGATCGTGGCCACCTGGACAGGTGTAACATACCCCCCAAGGACATCCAGTCCTTCCGTGACCACGCTGGATCGAACGCTCTTGGTTTCGTCCCCGAAGGTCATGGCGAGAGCGTTCTGAAGCACCACATACAGGCCCAGTGAAGCGAGGAGAAGAACCAGCGGCGAGGCCCCCTTTGTCCGCAGGGGCCGATAAACGGCAAGTTCAACTGCGCAACCGAACCCCGCGGCCAGCACGACGGCAAGAACCAGGGCAATCGGCGTGGGCTGGCCGCACCACACCTGTAGCAGAAACAGAGAGTACGCCCCGAGAGCGAAGATGGCGCCATGAGCGAAGTGGAAGAACCGCGTCGTTGTGAAGATCAAGGCGAAACCCGCTCCCACAAGCAGGATCACACTTGAGGACACAAGCGCATTCAGGGCTACCTGCATGGGGGGGCACCCCCGGCCGGACTTGGTATCACTACGCCAGTGGGCCATTCCACGGGCCCTACCCAGTCGAGCCAGACCTCCTCGCCCGTGACCATACCGTGTGCCCGCAGGTAGGCGGCGAACTCCTGATAACTCTGCCGGTAATGGGGGAATGCCCGAAGCATTCGCTCCGTCACCTCAGCGTAAGCCAGCGAACTGTAGTAGGTGTGGAAAAGTGCCTGGCGAATCGCGTGGTAGCGCTCAACGCTGATGTTCGGGTTGTAAACAACCGGCATACTGACCGTGTCGAAGTCCGACCAGTCCCGCGAAACCAGTTGTCCGGAGTACTGCTTCCAGTAGGCCGTCCCAGGAAACGGCGTCATGTAGGAGATCTTCACCTGGTTTCCTCTGAGACGGCGGATACAGTCCAGATACTCTGCCACGATTTCTTCGGTTTCCCACGGGAAGCCAATCATGAGGTATATCTTGACGAACATCCCCAGGGAGTTGCAGAAGTCGAAGAGGTCGTTGACGACGTCGAAATCGCTAGGGTTAGGCGGCTTGATCCTCTCGACGGCCCTTGGGCTGATCCCCTCCAGGCCGAACCCAATTTTCGTGCAGCCAGCCTCAGCCATCGCCTGTAGAACCTCGCGGTCAACCGTCAGGTTGCTTTGGTGATACCAGCTCATGCCGAGGTTGGCTTGACGAATGGATTGGCAGACATCGAGTGTCCACTGCTTCGCCTGGCCGAACGACTGGTCGATGATGACGATGGCGTTGGTCTCGAACTGACACTTGAGGTCCTGGAGTTCGGCGACGATGTTTCCCGGTGACCGGAACCTGACACCCTGTCCCCACACTGTGGATGAAGCACAGAAGTCACAGTTGTTCAAGCAGCCCCGCGATGCCAGCACGAGGGCAACGTTATGCTGACAGGATGCCGCAGGCCACATGAGATCACAAAGCCTGTAGGCGGTCATTCGCCCTTCTGATCGAAGAGGAAAGGGTAGGCCATCGAGATCGGCAATCCTGCTGCTTCGGACAACGGCCGGGAATGCTCGCCTCAAAGAACCATGTCGGCTTGCGCCAGCCTCTTGCAGGTCAAGATAGTGTCCCACAAGCGCAACCGATGCTTCTTCTCCCTCGCCAATCACAATGCTGTCAACCAGTGTGCCTGCTCTGCTAGTGAGGGCCTCGCCAGCATGGTATCCACCAAGGATCACCGCACTGTTTCGCGTCCTTGCATCTGCCGCCGACTTCAATACGGTTCCCCACTCACAGGTTAGACCTGATATGAGCGAAACGCTCGCGCTCTGACACTGACGCGACACGGAGAGCTCATGCCTACTGCAAAACGCACATTGGTAGCCCGCCCTTGCGAGACAAGCAGCAATACACTCGAGCCCCAGCGGCTCGGGCTTGCTATGGCCGTGAAAACGCGATGAGTTTCTCATTAAGCACTCTTAGAAATACTTTTACGAACGTCGGGTAACTGCGCCGTGTCGTTCCATTGGCAGGAGCGAAAAAACGCGCCTCGGGCGGCTCTCCTGCCCCAGGTGGATAATACGAGACCGCGACTTCCCTTGGGCCTTTCGGGTCATCGTCCCGTGCCGGACGAGAGCGGACCACATATGTGCTATCATAGATGCCAACGTCCGGATACGTCAGGTCTCCTGGGAACGTTTTCTCTTCACCGCTCAGTGTGGCCACTTGACAGTGCGTGGCACCACCGCATGTGTACGCAAACAGTCGCATGGCAGTACGCGCGACACGGGGCATCGCGCCCGAGGCGATCAGCGGACGCAGATCATCTTGGCACACAGAAGAACAGCTTCGGAGGAACTGGCCTACGTCAAACTGCCGCTGCAGAAGGTCGCCCAAGTTGCGGTCGACTTTGAGGTCTGTCTGGTCTCCGAGGTAGATCACCCGCATTTTTGCGGCCCTACAGAGCCTGAAGGCCTCGACATGCGGCAGCAAGGAATCCAACACTGCCGGGAAACACTGAAGGTACGCGGTGCGAAGGCCAGAGCGCCTAAACGTGCCGGAAAGTCCGGACAGGCACCCCTCGACGAGCGCGCGAATCCCGAGCTGTGCCTGCACGGGAAGCACCTTTTCTCGCACCTCATTCAGCTTCAGCGCATCGGAATCCCCCCGAAGATCCACCAGGATCTCTGTCAGAGATGGCACGAAAGCGGCACCGAATTGCCTCGCGAAAACGTCGCCGAGGGCGGTCTGACGTGAGTCCGGGAGGTTCAAGGGATACCTATGTGCCATCCAGCCATAACAGCTCAAGGAGTAGGCAATGAAGTCCGGAAGCAACACATAGAAGAAATCTTTGGGGGCGACCAGCCACCAGACCGTCTTCGCGTGCTCAATGTTCTCGCTGAGGAAAAGCGAGTACCGACACAAATTCCATTGCGTCCAGGGTGAACATGTTTTCACTTGATATACGGCGTTCTGGCTTATGACGTCGTCAACAACTTCCTTGAGAAAGTTGACGAAAACCCATCTTGCCCTTGGACGCTGTGGGGTGTTCAGATCGCGAAGCAGGGCCGTAGTCGTTTTGCCAGCCCAGATTTGCTCACCAATCAAGCCGTCGATCTTGCGTGAATGCGCCCGGATGCTTCCTGCCAACTCGGTGAACGAGCCAGAGAACAGCGCTATTACTAGAAGCGACAACAGGTTCACCAAGACCGCGGCGCCCCACCAGAGGAACCCATGCAGGGGAAGAAATGCAGTTCCCGCAAGAACGACTGCCAAGAGAAGGAAAATGACAACTCGTGTGATGAATGGGAGGCTGCGCCAGTTGCGTTTCCTACCGTACAGCCTCAGCATATGCAACGGTACACCCAATGGGGCCAGAAGCGCCACGACGAACTCCATCTTGTCCAGTGGGTTTGCCGACGCGAGTTCGGCAAAGAAAGCAAGCCATATCGAGGCGTCGTCTTCGCTGGCCTCAGCGTTGGCTACACGAGCAATAGGAGTCGCTGGCATTAGCATTAGTGTCCTCGCGCAAGTCCCAATTATGATCCCTTCGTGAGACGGGAGAACAGGCAGAGGTACCTGTCGCCGTGAGGCAACCGCTCGTGCATAGGACCGCCGTGGCAGAAACCCCATTGGCCGCATCCCGCGCATTCCGCCGTCTGCTTCCATTCACAGTTGCGATATCGTTGATAGCGATGCTCCCAAATGGTTCTAATGCATTCCTTGCGAAGATCGCCCTCCACCAAGTCGCGAGGGATGTTGCTGCACGAGGCCAACTTGCCATCGAAGAGGATGCCAAGATTGGTGATGCCTGCGATACAGTGGAAAATGAACGGCCGGATCGATCCTTCGAGTTCCGTGCCCATCCACCCGCCGCAGCCAAGTTCGACCATCGTGACGGCGGGGTCCGCGTACGTCGCGCAACTGCGGGCGTACTCCTCTCGCAGAAAGTCGATGACCTGTCTCAATTGTGCTCCCGACAGGAGGTAGTCGGACAGACCTTCGGCTCGGCCAAGAGGGTCAATGGTCATGATGCGGAAGACGCGCGGCCCGATTTGTTCCTTTACTAAAGCAAACAGGGCTGGAATCTCACCCACGTTCTTCGCATGGGCCACCACAGAAACTGTGACAACATAGCCTTTCTGCGCCGCCAGTTGGGCCGCCCGAAAGGCTTTCGCAAAGCCGCCTGGCGCGCGGCGGAAGGCGTCGTGTGTCTCCTCCAGGCCATCAATGCTGATACCCAGACCCGTGACTCCGTGCTTCTGCAACTCGTCGAGCAGTCCCGGGTAGTCCGCAAGGATGATCCCGTTCGTCTGGATGTCTATGTTGCGGAAGACGGGCATGCGGCTGATTCTGCGAAGGATGTCAAGAAGGTCATCCCGTACAAATGGTTCTCCGCCGGTGATATTGACGTGGCGGAACTGCCGTATGTCGAAGTCGTTTGCGATCTGTTCGAATGCCCCAACGACCTCGTCTGCCGTCAGTTCCTCGCTGAGGTCGACTTCCTCTGAGGGCGAGCCGCAGTGAATGCACCGTAGGTTGCAGCGACGCGTGGCCTCCCACGTGATGATCTGGAGCGGGTGCTCCCTTATGAGGGCTTCGACCCGTTGCCGCCAGTCCTCAAACAGGCTCTCGGTTGACGGGGCGTGTTTCATTTCCCGAAGATGGCCTTAAAGTAGTCCGTGCCGCCATCGCTGGGGTGGCAGCCGTACATGTTGTTTACGTATTCAACGGGATTCAGCCAGGCGAGCATTCGCCGCTTGAACTTCTCTGCAACGGCACGTCGCGACGCGGACATTCGCGTCCTCTTGCGTCGAGAAGTGCGCGCCCCAACCTGCGTTGTGGAGGCCATCTCGTATTTCTCCTACTTGACGCTTACCGGTTTCCCGTCCTTGATGCTCATCCGTGCGACTGATTGGGAGGCCAAGTCCCCATTGGCACGGAACGCAACGTCGCCCGAGACACCGACGAATGAAACCTTGCGGAGAGCATCCCGTATCTTCTCGCCGTCCGTGCTGCCGCAGGCTTCAATGGCCTTGAAGACAGCCACTGCGGCATCATAGGCATAGGCGGCAAAGACGTCCGGTTCCTCGCCAAACTTGGCCTTGTATCGCTCTGCGAAGCCCGCATACGCGGGGCTCTTGCTGTCAGCGGGAGCCGTGTAGCGTACCCCTTCGGCCGCATCGCCGGCCACAGTTCGGAACTCAGGGGAACCCCAGTTGTCGCCGCCGAACAGCGGGACCGCCAAACCAAGTTCCTTGGCCTGACGGACGAGCGTCCCACCCTCTTTCGGATACGTTGGGGACACCACCGTATCGAGACTGGCAACGCCCTTGAGTTTGGCCACGACCGTCCGCAGGTCAGTGGTGTTCTCGCTAACGCCTTCGCTCATGAGCACCTTGCCGCCGAGGGCCGTGAACTTCGCCTCGAAGCCATCGGTGAGCGGCTTGCCCCAGGAGTTGTTGGTGTAGACAACCGCAACGCTCTTTGCGCCGGACTCGTGCACCCACTTGGCGAGCACTTCGGCCTGAAGGTCATCCGCGGGAACCGTGCGGAAGAAGAACGGACCGCCCTCCGAAGAGAGTTTGGCGGACGAAGAGATCGGCGAGACGAGAACAACCTTGTGGCTATTGGCGACAGGCGCTATGGCGAGTGTTGCCGTGCTGCCAGCTGAGCCGAAGATAACCGGCACTTTGTCAATCGTTGCGAACTTGGTCACGATGCTGACGGCTTCCTTCTTGTCGTTACGGTCGTCCTGGAAGTCAACGGAGACCTGCCGGCCGAGAAGTCCGCCCTTGGCGTTCTGCTCCTGGACGGCAAGTTCGATGCCTCGCTTCGCTTTCTGGCCGTAGGAGGCGACGTCCCCCGTGAGAGGGAAAGTCGCCCCGAGGGTAATGGTCTGGCTCTGCTTGCCCTTCGGAGTGAAGACAGCAATCAGGACTAGGGCCACCACCACGGCAGCAATCACTACCACCCAGGATTTCTTGCTCATGGCAGGTCCTTTCCCCCAGCATCCCGCTGGTCTGCCCATTCGACCGTGCGGCGTTGAGTCCGGCCAACAGAGTTGACAGCAATAGCATACGACTTCTCTTGGCCGCGTCAACAGTCAAGATGGGCACGGCTGGCACCAGTCTTGCTTAGGCGTCTGCGGCGTTACCGCTTGCGCGAGGCCGTCACCATAGCCAGGATGCCAGCCTTGACCGCTTCAGGCAGTTGCTGCCACGCGGCGGCGACACAGGCAAGATCGGGCGGCGTTTCAGGCATGTTTTCAGCCTTTTCGGCGGCGCGCTGCACGGGCGCTGAAAGGTCGGAGGGTGCGGCGTCTAAGTCTTTGGAATCTGGCGGCTTACGCGAAGGGGGCAGCGGTTTACAAAACCGGTGCTCTACCGTTGAGCTACGCCGGCACATATCTTTGCCGGACGATGCCACACGTTGCCGCATCGCGCCGTTTCGCCGAAATTCTACACGTTCCGCCCCAGCGCTGTCAACCCTCTCACCTTGCCTCTTTGGCCTTGCCCCGCGTTGCAGCACGTTGCGCTTCGGGCCGCATGCGCACTGTCCGGCGCGCTGCGCTCAGGCCATCCAGGCAGGGCACGGGGCTTTCACTCACCCGCCCGCCCTTGACCATCCATCGGCAGAATTGCCTGAGCGCGGCCAGGTAGAAATTGAATGCCTGCGTGCCGATGCCTCGCCTGACCTTGCCCTTCTCGTCGGCCTTGTCCCACGCGTCGGCCGCGGGCGATCAACCGTGAATTTCTCTTGCGGTTCATCACCGTCAACCTGATGATCCTCTTATGCCATCTGGTCTGGAGAGTCTCGGCAACAGAGCATGTCAGGCACATTCTCGCACTTTCATCATTGCCGTGAAGTGGTTTCAGGAACCTTTTCGGGAGGTCGAACATGAAACATCGTCACTGGGTGTTGGCAGCGGTCATCCTTCTGGGCGTCCCCCTGTCGGGGGCCGAGGAGCGGGTGGTGTTTGAGGACCGGTTCGACGGCAAACTCGGCGACGGATGGTCGTGGCTCCGCGAGGACCCCAAGACGTGGCGGCTGGCCGGCAAGGCCCTCGAGATACGCGTCGAGCCCGGCGCCGCCGACACGGTCAAGAACGCCCTTCTGCGCAGTGCCCCCGACCGCAGCCAGGGCAAGTTCGCCATCGAGGTCACCGTGACCTTCAATGCGCCGCCCACCAAGCAGTACGAGCAGGCGGGCATCACGTGGTACAAGGACGGCAAGCCCGCGTTCAAACTGGTCCACGAGAACATCGACGGCAAGACATATATCATCCCCGGCAAGGTGGCGGCCCCGGAGAAGACGGTGCAACTGCGGCTGGTGGTGACGAAGGATCAGTTTACGGCCCAGTTCCGGCCGGACGCCCAGGGCGAGTTCAAGACGGCCGCCAGCGGGCCCCTGCCCCCCGGGGCCAACGAGCAGGTCAGCATCCAGTGTTACCAGGGCCCGCCCGACGCCGAGCACTGGATGAGGTTTGCCGATTTCAGGATTATGCGACTGGAGTAGTGGTTGGTCACGCTGGTGGATGTGAGTTGTACCGGGTAGGGCGGCCTCACGCGGCCGTCACCCTGAGAGTCTGTGATTTTTTCGCGCGCTTTTTTGGGACAAGGGCGCTATAACTGTGGCCATGAACAATCACGAGATCGAGGCGGGCCGTGAAGTCGGGCCGAAGGTGCGGTTGCGGAAGCC
>Ga0315282_10010053_pt1 | contig 14935 bp, 14 predicted proteins | sample YL17G07_20_MG_FD_203693 | JGI IMG/M metagenome (GOLD analysis project Ga0315282, IMG submission 203693) | Sediment microbial communities from Yellowstone Lake, YNP, Wyoming, USA - YL17G07_20 | ecosystem: Environmental > Aquatic > Freshwater > Lake > Sediment | place: USA: Wyoming | collected... | reverse complement strand
CGCGGGGGGCAGAGCAGTCAACAGCACCGGAGGTCGGCTCTATCTTCAACAACTGATTTTTCTGTCTAGACAATGGGGAGAGGGTTATACAGTGGTGCCGAGAGACTGTGAGGTGACGGCATGAAAGAGTTGGTGGTGGCCAGCGGTAAGGGCGGCACGGGCTCGCCCCTGCCGGGGGCAACTCTCCTGGGGCGGGGTTGATGGTCACCCCCTTGGTGGTGTAACGCGCGGTAACACGAAGAAGGGCGGGAAAGGCGTTCGGATGAATGCGATTTGCATTTCAGACGCGAGAAAAGGAAACTGATTCTTGAACTGGATGAGTTTGAGTGATCAGGTTTTGAGCGGTGAGCCGGTCGGCCGGGGTGAGGCGCTCGCAATCCTCGAATCGAGCGATGATGAGTTGTTGGCGGTCCTGGATGCCGCGTTCGTCATCCGCCGGCGTACGCGCGGCCGACGCGTGCGGCTGCACGTCCTCCGCAACGCGCGAAGCGGGATCTGCGGAGAAAACTGCGCGTACTGCAGCCAGTCGGTGGATGCCGAGCATTCCGTCCCGCGGTACCCCCTGCAGTCGGTGGAGGACCTCCTGGACGGCGCCCGGCATGCCAGCCACCTGAAGGCGGCACGATACTGCGTGGCGACAAGCGGCCGCGCCGCGTCGGCGGCTGACATCGAGCGGATCTGCCACGCGGTCCGACGGATCAAAGGCGAGTGCCCCATCCAGGTTTGCGTATCGCTGGGACTCCTCTCCTTCGCGCAGGCCAGACAACTGAAGGAAGCCGGCATCGACCGCTACAATCACAACCTGGAAACCTCAGAGCGTTTCTTCCCCGAGATATGCACGACGCATACCTACAACGACCGATTGGCCACCATAAAGGCCGTTAAGTCCTCCGGATTGGAGTTGTGTTGCGGCGCGCTGATCGGGATGGGGGAGACGACCCTAGACCGGGTTGACGTGGCGTTCGCCTTGAAAGCCGTTGGCACCGACTCCATCCCCGTCAACTTCCTGGATCCGCGCCCGGGCACTCGGCTGGCCGGTCTCCCTCGGATGAAGGCCGCGGACGCCCTCCGGGCGCTGGCCATGTTCCGGTTCGTGCATCCTCGCGTCGAAATCCGGGTCGCTGGCGGTCGGGAAGCTTGCCTGGGTTCCCTGCAGCCGCTGGCCCTGTTCGTGGCGGATTCCATGTTCACCGCAGGATACTTGACGACCGGAGGGCAGGGCTATTCCTTGGATCTGGCCATGATCGAGGCCGCGGGGTTTCGCATCGACGAATCGGCGCAGGCTTGAGGAGGACTCCTCATCAATAGTTCGGATGCCGTACAGATTGTTCCTGAGATGGCGGTCATCAGCGGTAAGGGCGGCACGGGCAAGACGAGCGTGCTCGCTTCCTTTGGCCCCACGGTCCACGTGCGGCTGGGGATTGCCGCAGAGGGGCTGCCGCGGAGTAGCATCAGTGGGGTCTGGGGATTTCAGGGAGAACCGGCATGAACCTGATTCAGATGTCCCTGCGGGAGATGGTCCGCCGACGGCGGGGCCTGCTCTTGCCGCTGACGATAGTCTTGTGCGTCGTCAGCATTATGGTGGTGGTTTGGACACTGCGCGACGCAACCATGCAGCGCGTCCGGCGTGTGACCGCCCAGATGGGTAATAACTTGCTCTTCGTGCCCAAGGACGCCTCGGTGGACAACTATTTCGCCGCGATCGGCGTGCAGGCCGAGATGCCCGAGGAGAAGATGGAGTACCTGGCCGACCGCTGCCCGGTTACGCGCCAGCACGCGACTCACTACGTGGCCAAGTTCCAGCAGCGCGTCAAGGTGAACGGTGCGGAAGTAGTCCTGACCGGCTTTAACGTCCTTCGCGGCGAGCACGTGCCCGGGGCGATGAAGCGCCGACGCAGCTTCCTGGATGATAAGTTGGATCCCGGCTTCATCATCCTGGGAAGCGAAGCCGGCAGGGCTACCAGCCTGGAGAAGGACGATGTCGCCAGGATTGATGGCAGGGAATTCAAGGTGAAGTACGTGCTGCCGGAGTTCGGGATCCTCGACGACTCACGGGTGTGGGCTCGGCTGGAAGAGGTCCAAGAAGTCTACAACAAGAAGGGCGTGATCCACGGGGTGGACGCCTTGGGTTGCCTGTGCAGCGGGCCTTACTTCGAGCAGATAAGAGCCGAGATCGCCAAGCAGGTTCCGGACCTGAGAATGGTGCATGCTCAAGTCATCGCCGATGTCCGCGAGAAGAGCCGGGTGGCTGTGGAAGACGTGGGAGCCATTGTCCTGGCCATAGTCACTATTCTGGGTGCGGCGGCTATCCTGACCGCGGCGGTCTCTGAGGTCCGTGAGCGGCGCGGCGAGATAGGTGTCCTGCTCGCCATGGGCGCTGGCGGGGGAAGAATCCTGCTCCTCTTCCTGCCGAAGATTCTCATCGTCGGCGCTCTGGGCGGAGCCCTTGGGTGGGGGCTGGGAAGCATCCTGGCCGCCCGGATTGGCCCTGCCTTGGCCGGGTTGGGACCAGATGTTCCAGTGCTCGTCTTCGTGAACCTGCTCCCATGGTCCGCGGCACTGGGGGTCGTCTTTTCGCTGGTGGCCAGCAGCCTGGCTGTATGGCGCGCCGCCAGACTCGACCCGGTCGAAGCCTTGAGGGAACTCTAAGATGATCCAGGCCGAGAGTCTCTGCAAGACCTACCGCCGCAGGACCGGAAATCTCTCTGTCATAGAAGGCGTGTCGCTGCATGTGAAGGCCGGCGAGTGCGTCGTGCTATTGGGCCCGTCTGGCAGCGGGAAGAGCACGCTGTTGAACATGCTGGGAGGGCTTCTGCGGCCGTTTTCTGGGCAGGTGCTTTTGGATGGCGTTGACTTGTACTCGCTATCGCCTGCGGCCAGAGTGCGGTTGCGGCGCGAGAAGGTCGGCTTCGTCTTTCAGAGCTTTCACCTCGTTCCGTACCTTACCGCCGCAGAGAACGTGGCCGTTGCGCTGCATCTGCGCGGCAGGGGAAGGGATTCCAGTCGAGAAGAAGCCGTCGCCCTGCTGACGCGCGTGGGACTCGGCGACCGGGCGGACCATGTGCCCGACGAGTTGTCAGTGGGCGAATGTCAGCGGGTGGCCCTGGCCCGGGCGGTGGCCGGCAGCCCCGTGGTGATTTTCGCTGACGAGCCGACCGGGAACCTTGACCCAGATTCGGCAGCGGTTGTCGCGAAGCACCTGCGCCGGTTCAGCAAGGAAGGCGCGGCCGTCGTCGTGGTGACCCACGATCCTCAACTGGCGCAGATAGCCGACCGTACGTTGTGGCTGGAAGGCGGAAAGGTTCGCGAGCGAAAATGATCGATGTCAACAGGAAAAGTCGTGGCCTCAAGCGGCTGCGTGACCCAAAATACTACGTCAAGTACCCAACCGAGGCGGAGAAGGCCAAGGTTGCTCCTGCCAAAGTACTGGAGGAGTTGGAGAGTCTACGGGACCACCCTCTGCGCCAGATTTTCAACCGCCCTCTTAAAACAAGCTTCCAGATTAAGCGCGGGCTCAAGGGCTCTTCGCATAATCCGGGATCAAGGTCGGTGTGGGCGCTCCCTCCGAGACGCCCGAGGACGTCGTCAAGGCGTACCTCGCCGGCACGCTGCAGACCGGCGGGAACCTCTGCGGCCACAAGCCACCAATACTCGCGAACATACGGCAGCAGTTTCATTGTCCCGCGAGGTCGTTTTCTTGGTAATATAAGGGGGATATTACGAGGAGGGCGCGACATGTCGACTGCCAGGAGCAACGTGATGCGGAATGTTTTTGGGGCCATACCTCTGGGGGGCGTTACGGCAGGTCTGGGGCTGTGCCTGCTGTTCGGCAATGGCGCACTGGCCTGGCCTGATGAAGCCCGGGAGTTGTCCGTTTCCGAGTTCTGGAAACAGCAACAGGCGAAGCACGAGGCTGCCGAAGCGGCGCATAAGGGTGCCTGGAAGGCCTTCGATTCGCCTCCGAAATTCGTGCGAACGGGCGTGGATACGATGGACCGGTCGCCGGCTTTCTATGCCCAATTCCAGGACTGCAAATACCTGCCTGAGTTCCAGAGCATCTTTACGGACGGCGCCGACGGGCGCTATTTCACTCAAGCGATGGCCTTCGGGATGAAGGATATAGTCAGGTTCCACGGCCATTCCTGCGAACACCTCTATTACGCCGCGGCTATATGCAGGCTGATCTGCAACAAACTGTTCCCAAACGGGGTGGTGGATCGGACGCTGCTCCGGTGCGTGTGCGGGAAGCAACCTTGTGCCATTGATGCGGTTGCCTACATCACCGGCGGGCGACTGCAGTACGGGACGCTACGCATCGAGCCGGACCTGGGGCACACCATCGTTCTTCAAAGAATCGACACGGGGGAGACCTGGATGGGCGCATGGAAGGATGGTGTCAACTCATTCAATGCGGTTTCCGTGTCTGGAAAGCCCAACTTGGAGAACCCCCAGCCCATTAAGCGCTGGTCGGCGTGGAAGGGAGAACCCGACACCCCCGAAGGCCAACTCGCCGACTGTAAGATCAGGTGGGAATACGAGCATCCTGAAAGGCTCAAGCGGCTACGTGGTCTGAAAGACTACGTCAAGTACCCAGCCGAGGCGGAGAAGGCCAAGATTGATCCTGTCAAAACATTGGAAGAGTTGGAAAGTCTACGGGATCACCATCTACGCCAGGTTTTCAATCGCCCTCTCGAGGAAAGCTTCCAGATCAAGCGCGTGCCGGAATACAAGTGGGAGTACCCCCGAGTGGATCCGCTGTGGGTTCCCCGGCCCGATCAGCGCGCCAAGTGGGCGGCGCTTGATCCTCATCCTTCCAAGCTTACAGGAGATTAGGAGAAAGTCCCCATGACAAGACGGGTTGTCGGCCTTCTAGCAGCAACGGTTCTGATTGTCGGCGTCTGCGCGACCGGGATGGTCATGTCACTGGGCGGTTGCGGGAAGGGAGCGACCCAGGAAAAGGAGCTGGTGATCCTGTGCGGGAGTTCCTTCCTTCCGCCGACCGAAGCCCTGATCGCGGAATTCAAGGCGAAGACGGGAATCGCGGCCACCTTTACCACGGGTGGCAGCGAAGACCTTCTCCCTAACGTCAAGGCCAAGTCGATCGGCGATATCTTCATCACCCATGACCCGTACCTGAACTACACAAAAGACGCCGGCGCATGCGCAGACCAGGTCGAGGTCGGATTCGTCGCGCCGGTTCTCGCCGTGCAGAAGGGAAACCCCAAGAGTATCCGGAAGATCGAGGACCTGGCCCAACCGGGGCTCAAAGTAGCCCTGAGCGACCCCAAGTACTCCACATGCGGCGAGATGGTGGCCGCACTCCTCCAGAAGAAGGGCCTTAAGGACGCGGTGATGGTAAACGTGGAGAACCGCCTCACAAAGGGCCACAGTACCCTTGGCACCTTCCTCAAGACACAGGCCGTGGACGCAGTGATCATGTGGAACGGCGTGGCCCATACGTTCCGGGAGCATCTCGATATTGTGAAGACGCCCTACGAGTACGACTCCGAGACCCGCGTGTGGGTAATCGGCCTGAATTACTCCAAGAAGCCGGATTTCGTCACGCAATTCATGGATTTTGTCAGGACCGATGGCCCGCGCATTTTCGCCGAGCACGGATACGTGAAGTGAGGGGAAGGAGAAGAATGGCGATGGGCAAGAGCGCAATCCGTGCCCTGCAGGCTGTGGGGGTCTTCCTGGTCGTCACCGTATTCGGCTGCCTTCTCTACCTCGCGTTCCGTGGAGAGAAGGGACCGGTAGGTTCTGAGGGGAAGGATCTCTTCTTGTTTTGCGGGGCGGGCATCCGGCCGCCCGCGGCTGAACTTGCCGAAGCCTTCGGCAAAGAAAACAGAGTGAATGTTGTCACCGACTACGCCGGCGCCGAGGTCTTGATTTCCAAGGTCAAGCTGAGCCAGTGCGGAGACGTGTACATGCCCGGGGACAAGCACTACGTGGACTTGGCGGCCAAGGATGGCCTGATCCTCTTCCAAAAACCCGTTTGCTACTTCGTCCCCACGATCCTGGTGCAGAAAGGCAATCCCAAGAAGATCGGCGGGCTGAAGGATTTCGTGGTACCCACGGTAAGAATCGGCTTGGGTGACGAGAAGGCCGTCCCCATTGGCCGTTTGAGCAAGACGATCTTCGAAAAGAACGGCATCACCTGGTCAGAAGTTGAAAAGAACCTCAAGTTCAAGTCCCTCACCGTGAACGAACTCGGCCTGCAAATCCAGGCTGGAAGCCTCGACGCGGTCATCGTCTGGGACGCGGTCGCCAGGTACTTTGCAAAGTACGGGGACGAGGTGCCGATCCCGGCGCAACAGAACGTGATCTCCACGGTGGATGCGGGCGTACTGAGGTTCGCGCGGAACCGCGAGCTGGCCGAGAAGTTCGTCGAGTTCATGCGCTCCGAACGCGGCCGCGCGGTCTTCAGGAAGCACAACTACCGGGTTGACCAGCCCAGGTAGAATGAACGGAAGGAGGGGCGCATGGCTGTTGGGAAATCGCCGGTCCGGGGCTGGAGGAGCCGCCTCTTTGCCGCCGGGACGTGTCTTTTTCTGGGAATCTTCGTAGGGACGGCGTTGCTCTTTATCGCAGCCGACATACTCTACGTTGACAAGAAGGCGGTGATGACTGTCCTCACTTCCGGGTTTATCCGGCAGGCGCTGTGGATGAGCGTCTGGACGAGTTTCACCACAACGGCGCTCGCCCTGCTGTTTGCCGTCCCCATGGGCTACGCGCTCAGCCGCTACCGCTTCCCGGGGCATCTTCTGGCGGACACGATCGTGGACCTGCCAATCGTCTTCCCGCCGCTGGTGGCGGGCCTGACCCTGCTGGTCTTTTTCCATCAGACCGCCGTGGGGCGCTGGATCGAGAGGGCCGGGTTTGAGTTCGCCTTCCAGCCCAGGGGCATCGTGCTGTGCCAGTTCGTGGTTTCGGCGAGCTTCGCGATACGCAGCGTGAAGAGCGCGTTCGACGATGTGGACCGGCGCCTCGAGAACGTGGCCCTTACGCTCGGCTACACGCAGTGGGGGAGCTTCTTCCGGGTCTCTCTCCCGCTCGTCCGCGGCGGCATCATCGCCGGGGGCGCTCTTACTCTGGCCCGTGCCTTCGGGACCTTCGCTCCGCTGCTGATTTTCGTCGGTTCCTTCCGTGGCCGGACCGAGGTGTTGCCCACGACGATCTTCCTGGAGCAGTCCGTAGGCAACCTGGAGGTTGCGCTGGCCGTAGCCCTGCTCCTCATTGGGGTCGCCACGGTGTGCCTGGTGATCATGCGCCTCGTGGGCGGCCGCGCGGTGGTGCAGCAATGATCAGCGCCAAAGCGATAAGGTTCGCAGTGGGGGACTTCCGCCTGGGCGAGATCAGCCTGGAGTTGCCGCTTGGCGAATACTTCGTCATCCTGGGGTCCCCCGGTTCCGGCAAGAGCCTGTTCCTCGAGTGCCTGTGCGGGCTCAACCGCATCGACTCAGGCCGCATCATCATAGGCGGGCGCGACGTGACGGACCTCGAGCCGTGTGATCGCGGCATCGGCTACGTGCCCCAGGACTACGCGCTTTTCCCCCATCTGTCCGTGGCCCAGAACATCGGTTTCGGGCTGCGCGCCCGAGGTCTCCCCCCCGCGAAGATCTCCGAGAAAGTCGGCGGAGCGGCCGATCAACTGGGCATCGGCCATCTCCTGGACCGCTGGCCATCGGGATTGTCCGGCGGCGAAAAACAGCGCGTGGCACTGGCCCGTGCGCTGGTCGTGGACCCCAAGATACTCCTCCTGGATGAGCCGGTGAGCGCCCTTGACGAGGCTCTGCGCGCAGAGGTTTGCCTGGAACTCAAGCGCGTCCAGCGCGAGACCGGCACCACCACGATCCACGTTTGCCACAACTTCGAGGAAACGCGAATCGTTGCCGACCGCGTAGGCCTGCTGCGTGCCGGACGTTTGGTGCAGGTGGGAACTCCCGGGGAACTCTTCGATCGGCCGGCCGACACGGAGGCTGCCCGGTTCCTGCGCGTGGGCAACGTGCTGTCGGGCGAGGCCGAGCGATGCGATCAGCTAACGCGTATCACGCTGGACGGGCTCTCGATCTATGCGGTGAAGCCGGCGTGCGGGCCTGTGTCATTCGCTATCCGGGCCGACCGGGTTCTTGTCACCTTCGAGCCGCCGGCGACGCAATCCGAGAACTGCCTGGAAGCACAGGTGGTGAGCGTCTCGCCGCGCGATCCCTACGTGCGCGTTGAAGCCACGGTCGCACCGGCCACACACCTCGTGGCATTCGCAACGCTGCCGATGAACAGGCTTGCATTGGGCTCGCGCGTGTACGTGAGCTTTCCAGCATCAGCGGTGCATATTCTTGCCGGAGAGGGATCATGAAGGAACTGGTCGTCATCAGCGGCAAGGGCGGCACTGGCAAGACGAGTGTGCTGGCTTCCTTCGCGGCTCTTGCCAAGGACGCGGTCCTCGCGGACTGCGACGTGGACGCGTCAGACCTGCACCTGGTGCTCAGCCCAGTCATTGAAGGCCGCGGTGAGTTCAAGAGCGGCCACGAAGCGGTCATCCGCCAGCAAGATTGTGTGCGCTGCGGCGGGTGCCTTGCGCACTGCCGCTTCGAGGCCGTGAAGATGGACGGCAAAGCCGCGGGTGAGGCGGCGTTTACCATTGATCCCGTGTCGTGCGAAGGCTGCGGCGTCTGCGTGCGCTTCTGCCCCGTCAAAGCGATTGACTTCCGCGAGCGGGCTTGCGGCGAGTGGTTTGTTTCGACCACTCGGTTCGGCCCCATGGTCCATGCGCGGCTGGGGATTGCCGCGGAGAACTCGGGGAAACTGGTGAGCCTCGTCCGCAAGGGGGCCAGGGAGATTGCCCAAGTCCAGGCCAAACCGCTGATCCTCGTGGATGGCCCTCCCGGCATCGGCTGTCCTGTCATCGCCTCGGTTACTGGCGCGACCGCGGTGTTGGCCGTCACGGAGCCCACGCTCTCCGGCGAGCATGACCTGGAGCGCGTCCTCATGCTGGCACGGCACTTCGGCATGACCGCGGCCGTGTGTGTGAACAAGTGGGACATAAACGCGGACGCCACGCAGCGCATTGAGCGCCGCGCGGTTGCGTTGGGCGCGGTGATTGTGGGGCGCATTCCGTACGATCGCGCTGTGACGGACGCCCAGGTGCAGGGGAAAACCGTCGTCGAGCATGGCGATGGGCCAGCAGCGCGCGGCATCAGGCAAACATGGGAGAAACTATGGCAGACGATCTCTTGACCGACGCGCGGGCGCTCCCCGCGAACTTTGGGCCATTGCGGGGCGCCAACGGCAACGCCCGCATCACCGGGCCGTGTGGCGACACGATGGAGTTCTGGTTGTACGCCGAACAAGGTCGGATTCTCCGCGCCACGTTCACCACTGACGGATGCGGGCACTCCATCCTGTGCGGCGCCGCGGCCGCGCGCCTTGCGGAGGGCAAGACCACCCAGGAGGGCGCCGCCATCAGCCAGCCCGACGTGCTGGCTGTCGTGCCCAGTGTGCCCGAGGAGTCGTACCACTGTGCGTTGCTCGCGGCCAACACGCTCACGGCGGCCGTGGCCGACTACCGCGCCAAGCACGAACAGCCGGCAGCGACGGCCGGCAAGGCCGGCGAGTGCGATTCCTGCGATAGCGCGTCCTGTGAGGCCAAGACTGCCCGACCCGGCGAGGGGTCGAAGGAACTCGAGGAGCGCCGGGCGCTGCAGCGCCGCCTCTGCCGGATCAAGCACAAGGTCATGGTCCTGTCGGGCAAGGGCGGCGTGGGCAAGAGCACCGTCGCGGTCAACCTCGCCGTGTCACTGTCGCTGGCCGGTAAACGCGTGGGCTTGCTCGACGTGGACATTCACGGGCCAAGCGTGCCGAAGATGCTTCGATTGGAGGATACGCCTGTCCCGACGAATGACGGCGCCCTCGTGCCCATCGAAATCGGGGACCTCAAGGTGATGTCCATCGGCTTCCTCCTCCAGAACCGCGATGACGCGGTCATCTGGCGCGGTCCGATGAAGATGGGCGTCATCCGACAGTTCCTCGCCGAGGTGGAATGGGGAGACCTGGACTATCTCGTCATTGACTCCCCGCCGGGCACGGGCGACGAACCGCTTTCCGTCTGCCAGCTCATTGAAGATGCCGACGGGGCGGTGATTGTCACCACACCGCAGGACGTGGCCACCGCCGATGTCCGCAAGTCCATCAGTTTCTGCCGCGCGCTTAAACTGCCTGTGCTCGGCGTCGTCGAGAACATGAGCGGCTTTGTCTGCCCGCACTGCAAGAAGACGACGGACATCTTTAAGACGGGCGGCGGCGAACGGATGGCGCAGGAAATGGGCGTCCCGTTCCTGGGCTGCATTCCGATTGATGCGGCCGTGGGCGCCTCATGCGACGACGGCAGGCCCTTCGTGCACCACTTTGCCCGGACCGAGACTGCAAAGGCTTTCGAGCGGATTGTCACGCCGATCCTTGCACTCGCAACCGCGAGTGCCGGCGAGGCAACCGTACTTGCCCCAAGCATCGCGAAACAGGAGAACACCATGCGCATAGCCCTTCCCGTGACTGACGGCAAACTCTGCATGCACTTCGGCCACTGCGATACGTTCGCCCTGATTGACGTAGACCCCAGGACCAAGACAATCACCGCGAAAAAGGAGGTGGACGCGCCCGAACACCAGCCGGGGTTGCTGCCGCCCTGGCTTGCGGAGAGAGGTGTCCATGTGATCATCGCCGGTGGTATGGGGCAACGTGCGCAGAGCCTCTTTGCCGAGAGCAAGATCAAGGTGGTGACCGGTGCGCCCGCCGAGGCGCCAGAGAAGGTGGTCGCTGACTATCTGGCCGGAACACTCGGCTTCTAAAGGAGACGCCATGACACGGATCGGCATCATCATCTGCGCGAGATACCAGAGTTGCGGCGGCGGGAAGTGCTTCCGCGCGGTGCGGGAGCGAACTGGCGGTTTCGCCCGGTACCCAAAGGGCGAACAGGTTGAGATCGTTGGCTACTCGTACTGCGGCGGGTGTCCGGGCGGCAACATAGAGTCTGTTCCTGAAGAGATGAAGAAGAATGGCGCGCAGGTCATCCACTTGGCGACGGGCCTTGTGGTCGGGTATCCGCCCTGCCCGAACCTGCGCAAGTTCAAGGAGTTCATCGAGAAGAAGCACCAGTTGCCCGTTGTCGTTGGGACGCATCCCATTCCCTTGAAGTACCTGACGGTAAATGAGGGCCTGTCCTTCTGGAAGGACGCGGATATGGAGACTCTGGCCGGCGACATGATGCGTGAGGACAGGGCAACCATGAAGGCCTACGACTGATCGTGGGAGGAATGCGCTGCCATGGCACCTTCGGTGGCCCGAGAACGGGACCGGTCTTGGGCTGCATGCTGCTCTCAGGCGAGCGCACAGCCCGGCAAATGTTGAACCTGGAGAAGCGTCTATGGAATCGCATGCCGCCAAGTTAGACAGAACACGTCTGAAAGCTCATCCCCGATGTGTTATGTGCGGACGCGGGCCGGTAAATGCTTTGAGTATCCCATTTGCAGCGGATGAGGATGGCGTTGTTCTTGCGCAGTTCGACTGTCTGCCGGATTGGGAGGGATACGCCGGCATACTCCACGGCGGGATTACCGCCGCGATTCTTGATGCGGCGATGATGAATGCGCTGTTTGCGCATGGGATCACTGCCGTTACGGCGCGGCTCTCGATTCGTTACAGCCATCCTGTGCTGACTGATCGGCCAGCTCAAGTGCGAGCCTGGTTGAAACACTCAGAGCGAAAACTTCATGAGGTCCGCGCTGAAGTCTTGCAGGAAGGCAGAGTGCGGGTCCGAGGTGCTGGCCGGTTTGTTGCGATCACATGAACGCGCAGACCAAAGTGAAGAGGGCAACCATGCCGAAAACGACAATAGTTCTGACCTATCCAGGTTCATCGCACGAATTTCCGACGGGCATCACCGGTGCGGAAGTTGCAGCCAGCATCGGCAAGCGCTTGGCAACCGATGCTATTGCATTGAAGTTGGATGGCCAACTGCAGGATTTGAGCCGGCCAATCACAAAGGATGCCTCATTTGCCGTGGTCACGCCCAAGACCCGAGAGGGCAAACTCGACGAGGACGCGCTGCGCTGTATCCGGCATACCGCCGAGCACATTGCCACTGAGGCCATTTGCCGGTTGTGGCCAGAGACAAAGCTGGTGTATGGCCCGGTCATTGACGAAGGCTTCTACGCCGATATCGATCTTGACCATAAGATTTCCGTGGACGAGTTTCCGATGATCGAGGCGGAGATGGCCAAGATCATCGCCGACAACCGGCCGTTAACCCGCTATGAAATGCCGCGCGCCGAAGCACTGAAGAAACTCGAACACGAGGGCAATCCTTACAAGCTCGACAACGCCAAGAACGCTGACAGCGATACGCTCTCTTTTTACGTTACGGGTGACAAGGTCGGTGAGGATTTTGAAGACCTTTGTATGGGGCCGCATGCGCCGAGCACGGGTCGCGTCGCGGCGTTCAAGCTGACCGCAGTCGCGGGCGCATACTTGCACGGAGACCAGACACAGAAGCAGTTGCAGCGAATTTACGGAACTGCTTTTCACGATCGGAGGGAACTTGATGCGCACTTGGCTCGCATTGCAGAGGCCAAGAAGCGAGACCACCGCATCATTGGCCAACAGCTCGACCTGTTTCACCAGCAAGAAGAAGCGCCGGGCAGCGTGTTCTGGCATGACAAAGGTTGGACACTCTGGCGCATCGTTGAGAACTATATTCGCGACACTCTCCGCAAAGCCGGCTACATCGAAGTGCGCACACCACAGCTTCTGGATCGAGCTCTCTGGGAGAAAAGCGGCCATTGGGAGAAGTACAAGGAGTTGATGTTCATCACGGAAAGCGAGAAGCACACGTTTGCTGTGAAGCCGATGAATTGCCCGTGCCACATTCAGATATTCAACCAAGGAGTAAAGAGCTATCGCCAGTTGCCGCTGCGCATGGCCGAATTCGGCGCATGCCATCGCAACGAGCCGGGGGGAACACTGCACGGCATCATGCGCGTGCGAGCATTTACTCAAGATGACGCACATATTTTCTGCACGGAGGATCAGATTGCATCCGAAGTTGCGGAGTTCGTCCGCATTCTGCGCAAGGTCTACGCCGACTTCGGGTTCACCGATGTTGTGGTGAAACTCGCAACACGGCCGGAGAAACGCATCGGAAGCGATTCGTCCTGGGATCGCACCGAGAAAGCACTTGCAGATGCGATGCAGTTGATCGGTATGCAGTACGATCTCAATCCCGGCGAAGGCGCCTTCTATGGGCCTAAGCTGGAGTTTGACATTTCCGACGCACTCGGCCGGCTCTGGCAGTTGGGGACCATTCAGGTGGATACAAACCTTCCCGAGCGTCTCGGCGCGCGCTATATCGGCGAGGATAATTCCGAGCACGTACCTGTGATGTTGCATAGGGCAATCCTGGGGAGTCTGGAGCGCTTCTTGGGCATCCTGATCGAACACTATGCTGGCGCTTTTCCGCTGTGGCTGTCGCCAGTTCAGGTCTGTGTTGCGAGCATTACTGACAAGCAGGAAGAGACGGGCTGGCGTGTGGCAAACGAACTGCGAACCGCTGGACTGCGCATCCAGACTGACTTTCGAAACATGACGATCAATGCCAAAGTTGCCGAATCCGAGTCCGCCAAGATTCCCTACCTGCTGGTGATCGGGGAGCGCGAAGCCGCCAGCAATACCGTGGCTGTTCGTGCGCGCGGTCGGAAGAATCTGGGTGCCATGTCGGTGGCGGGATTCGTCACCCTTGTGCAAAAGGATTGGCCTCCATCGCTGGAGAGCATTCCATGAACCGATCACGCGTAGACCTAATCCTCGTCGTGTTGTCCACGATCCTGCTGCTGTGCCTGTCGGTAACGGGCGGCATCATGCACTGGGTGTTGCCTCCGGGGAGCGGCCAGCGCCTGTCGCTGTGGGGATGGGGCCGGCACGATTTCGGTGGCCTGCATTTCTGGCTGTCTGTCGGGCTGATGGCGTTGATTGTTGTCCACGTCGCTGTGAACTGGGCCTGGACCTGCGCTGTGGTGCGTGCGCTGTTTTCGCGTGAGTCAAAGCCCTTGACGCCACGCGTGCGTCTCTTGCTGGGCATGGCCGCGCTGGCGGCCTCGTGTGGGGTTGTGGGCGGCCTTCTCTGGTGGGCGAATGGCAGTGTCGCGGGCTCTGACAATGGGCGCTCGGAGCATGGGTTCCACGGCGGCGGCAAAGATCCAGAGCACGAGTCCTCTGCGGAGACGTCTGCCACTGCCGGCGGCAATCAGATTCGCGGGTCAATGACCATGCAGCAACTCTCGGAGGAGAACGGCATACCGCTGCCACGACTGAAGGTTATCCTTGGGGTGCCTGACAGTGTCCCGTCAGACGAACGGTTGGGGCGCCTGTTGAATAGGTATGACCTGAAAATGGGCGATGTCCGAGAGACGATCAGGCGAGAATCGGGCAAACCGGGGAACAGGTAGGCGGGGCTGTTCCGTTCGCCGTCAGGCGCAACGGCAACGACCCACGCCTGAACTGGAGAGCGCAGATGCCTTACCAGACTGTGACGGCCTACTTTCTGTCGGGCACCGGCAATGCGTACCGCGTCGCTACGTGGTGGGGCGAGGCCGCTGCGGGCCGCAAAGTGCCGGCGCGTATTGCGCCGATTGCACTGGCGAAGCCCGCTGACGACGTGGGCGCGGGGGCGGAGCATCTCCTCGTACTGGTCGTCCCCGCGCACGGCTTCACGGCGCCGTGGACAATGATCCGCTTCGTTCTTGGTCTGCCTAGAGGAAAGGGAACGCATGCCTCTGTCATGGTCACGCGAGCTGGCACCAAGTTCGGGCCGATCTTCGCGCCGGGAATGGAAGGCACCGCCGGCTGGCTGCTGGCTCTGATCCTCTTCTGCAAAGGGTACTCG
>Ga0315282_10010052_pt1 | contig 14935 bp, 16 predicted proteins | sample YL17G07_20_MG_FD_203693 | JGI IMG/M metagenome (GOLD analysis project Ga0315282, IMG submission 203693) | Sediment microbial communities from Yellowstone Lake, YNP, Wyoming, USA - YL17G07_20 | ecosystem: Environmental > Aquatic > Freshwater > Lake > Sediment | place: USA: Wyoming | collected... | reverse complement strand
CTTTATCCAGACATATTGCCAGGCATTGTGGGTCTGAACCTGAATAAGGTATATCGAGCATTTCCAAGATGGCAGGTACCTGAGCCTCTCGGCTTCGTTGGTTGCCCAGACCTTCGGAGATGTTGAAGACAAAATCGGTGTTATTCTGGAGGATGTTAGCTATTAATTCTCTGCCGCCACCCAGCTTGACCACCGAGTGCCCCAATGTCTCTAATGCGGTGGCAAGGGCTTCCACTGTTTCAGGCGAGTCATACTCCTCGAGGGCATCCTCGGGGCAGCCTGATGTAGAGATAGCCGACTCTTTAAGATCGTATGCGAGACCTATTTTCATTTCTGACTCTCACCGGTTGGAGCTGACGCTCTGTGTTGTCAGGCATCTCAGCAAGCGGGTTTTTGGTCAGTGCTACTTCGCTGCCCGGCTCGGAATCGACTTTGTCTTTAGGGTTCCGGTACCACATGAAGCGGCCCTGATAATTCCTTAATACCAGGTTTTCCTTTGTTTGCGTTAACACATAGTTCGGCTGGAGGGGAACTTTGCCACCACCTTCCGGCAGGTCTATAACGAAGGTGGGGATTGCTAATCCCGAGGTATGGCCACGCATACCTTCTATTATCTTGATTCCAGTTTCTATGGAGGTGCGCAGGTGTTCCGTTCCCTGAACCTCATCGCATTGGAAAAGATAGTAGGGGCGTACTTTTATCTTGAGGAGACCATGACAGAGTTTTGTCTGTGTTGCCACATTATCGTTTATGCCACGAAGGAGCACAGATTGATTGTTTACCGGAATTCCAGCCCGCAGGAGGCGGTCACAGGCTGCTGCTGATTCAGGCGTTATCTCACGCGGGTGGTTGAACTGGGTGTTAAGCCATATCGGTCCGTACTTCGATAGCATGCTGCACAACTCGTCATCTATGCGTTGCGGCAGCACCACGGGGAATCTGGTGCCGATGCGGATTATCTCGATATGGTCTATCTGCCTCAATTTGGAGATGACATCTTCCAGTCGGCGTGTGGAAAGGGTTAAGGGGTCACCGCCAGAGAGAATGACGTCTCTAATGGACTTGTGCCGGCGGATGTAGTCCAGCATTGGCTTGATTTCGCCCGAGGTGCGTACCCAGCCGCCATTGTGCCATTCTCTTTTCCGTGTGCAGTGGCGACAAAGCATGGGGCAGATGTCTGTAAGCACCAGCAATAGCCTGTCTGGATAGCGGTGGACCAGGCCTGGGACCACAGAGTCTCTTTTTTCTCCAAGCGGGTCTTCAAAACCTATGCTGCCGAGAGTTATCTCTTCAAAAGAGGGTATTGCTTGTTTCCTGATAGGGTCGTCAGGGTCGTATATGTTGATTAGTGAGAGATAATACGGACTTACTGAAAGAGGATATTTTGCGGTTACTAATTTGAGCTGAGCCTTTTCTTTGGTTGAAAGAGGGATGAAACTTGCTAGCTTCTCAACAGTAGTAATGCGGTTACGGAATTGCCATTTCCAGTCGTTCCAGTTTTCTTCTGAGACAGGGGAGAAGAATTTTTTTCTATTGATAACGGCCGTACCATCGGTAACGGCCGTATTACCTGGAGGTTCTTCTTCCTCAGCCACCACTTCATTTCTCGTGGTGATGATGCCTGGAGGTTCTTCCTCCTCGACTTGGCTTTTTATCGCTATTAGTTTTGTCATCTATTATTGATTCTCCTCAATTTATTATACTAAAATGTTAAGTAAATACTGAAACATTATAAATGAAATACCTTTCATTAACACGCTAACATACTTTTTTATTTTTGTCAATATTTTTTAGAGGGTTTAATCTTAATTTTTTAAAAAGTGGATAAATCACAGTTTGACAAAAACTGGCGTAGGCTCTAAGATTTTTTATCTGTGCTGAACCCCGTCTAAAAAGGCATATTGAGGGAGGTTTCTATGAATAAGAATTTTTGGCTTTTATTTCAGGTTGTTATAGTTTTGATTTTAGCCACCGTTTTAGTAGTGGGTTGTGGGAAAGAGGCCAGCCCGCAGGACGGTGTTATAAGCGAGGTTACGATGGCGACAGCCGTGGACAGCGATGACCGACCGCTCCAGCCTACGGATGTTTTTACTGTCGACACTGAGGCGTTTTACTGCTCATTTAAGTTATCTCATTTTCCGCCTGGTACTGAGATAAAGGCGGAGTGGATATTTATGGCGGGCCAGGCGGCGGTTGGACTCAGTGGTCACACCGTATTGCAGACGAACATCGGACACCCTGAGGGCGATGGTTACACTTCTATAGTATTGAAGCGTCCTGATATCGCTGGCGTTAAATGGCCGAAGGGAGACTATAAAGTGGTTCTGTCTGTCGGGGATGAGGAAAAGGCAAGTGCGTCTTTCAGGGTGGAATAGTGAAGTTTATCCCAAATGGGGCTAATCAACTGGTGTGAAAATAGGACCATGACAAGAGAGGCCAGCACTGTCTATTTCGATTCCCCCGGCGCTGAACATACAGGGGAGACATTGAGGCTAGCCAAAGCCAGGGCTGAGGAGCTTGGCATAGAGAGAATCGTGGTGGCTTCAACGATTGGTGACACTGGGGTTAAGGCGGCTAAAGAGTTCAGGGGCTATAAAGTTGTTGTGGTAACCCACGCTGCTGGCTTTAAGGCTCCGGGTGCGCAGGAGCTTACATCAGAAAACAAGCAGAAAATAGAAAAGCTGGGGGCAGAGGTTTTTACCGGCGCCCATGCCTTCGGTGGCATAGCTCATGCCGTAAGAAGGTCCTTTAATACCTATGTCCTCGGGGATTTCATGGCTAATACATTGAGGGTGTTCGGTCAGGGGATGAAGGTAGCCATTGAGATAAGCCTCATGGCTGCTGACGCTGGTCTCGTAAGCCCGGATGAAGAGGTCATAGCCATAGGTGGAACGGCAAGGGGAGCCGATACAGCTATAGTGGTTAAACCGGCTCATGCCCATGATGCCTTCTCCCTCAGGGTGAAGGAGATAATCTGTAAGCCAAGGCTTTGACTACCTATTTTTTGCTATTGATGAGCGCTTTCAGCAGGTGTGGGTGATGCCTTTGCCCCTGGCTGGGGAAGTAGTAAAATAGGGGGTGGGTGGGACATGCCGATTACTCCTCTCAGGCGGCAGTATCTAAAAATCAAGCAGCGCTATCCCCAAACTATAGTCTTTTTCCGGCTGGGTGATTTCTACGAGACCTTCGACGATGACGCCAAGACCACGGCACGAGAGCTGGAAATCACCTTAACTTCCAGAGAGATGGGGAAGGCGCAGCGCGTTCCGATGGCGGGTATTCCTTACCACGCTCTGGATAACTACCTGGCTAAGCTCATTAATAAAGGCTATAAGGTGGCTATATGTGAGCAGATGACACCGCCGGGTAATGGACTTGTGGAGCGAGAGGTTATCCGCGTGGTAACGCCGGGGACAGTGGTTGAGCCCGGGCTTCTTTCGGATAAAAACAATAACTATCTGGTCAGCCTGGTTACCGACGGCGACGATGCGGGCATCTCTTATGTGGACATAACTACGGGTGAGTTTGCCACCACTCAACTTACGGCGAGTCAGGTTTCTGACGAACTGGAGCGTCTTCACCCGGCCGAGCTTCTTCTATCTGATAATCTGGATACTGGCGGTTTAGCATTGCCGGCTTCGGTAACCTGTCTCGACGATTACTGGTTCGATTTAGAGACCGCAGGGCAAGTTTTAATTGACCATTTCGGCGTAGCTTCCCTGGAGGGCTATGGCTGTGCCCACCTGCCTCTGGCTGTCAGGGCGGCTGGCGCAGTTATACACTACCTTCAGGAGAACCAGAAGGCGGCGCTGGGGCAGTTGGACCATCTGGCTACCTATTCGACTCAGTCCTTCATGGTTCTCGATGCTCATACCCGGCACAACCTGGAGCTTTTCACCAGCGCTCGCTGGGGAGCCAGCTCCGGCTCGCTGCTTTCGGTAATCGATTTAACCGAAACGGCGATGGGCGGCAGGCTGCTAAAGAGATGGCTGGGTCAGCCGCTGCTTGACATAAACCAACTCATTAGCCGGCAAGAGGCTGTAGCCTGGTTCTGCGAGAATATGCTGGTCAGAAATAAGGTCATGTCACTCCTCGGAGACATCGCCGACCTGGAGCGCTTGGTCAATCGCATAAGAGGCGGCATAGCTACCCCCAGGGACTTGGTGGCGCTGCGCTTCAGCCTTGAGAAGCTGTCTGAGGTGAAGACGGAGATAGAAGAAGCTGAAGGTTTTCCAATCTTGTTGAGTGCTGAATTGAAGCCGTGCCCTGATGTAGTGCGCTTAATCGAGCAGGCGGTTGTCGATGAGCCTGGCGCCAGTCTGGAACGTGGCGGAGTCATAAGGGCCGGTTTTTCTCACGAGCTGGACGAAATTCGGCAGGCGTCATCGGAGGCTAAACGCTATCTGGCAAACCTGGAGCGACAGGAGCGGGAGCGCACCGGCATTAAGAACTTAAAAGTGGGGTATAACCGTGTGTTCGGCTATTACATCGAGGTGTCAAAGTCTAACCTCGACCTGGTGCCTGAAAGTTATATTCGAAAACAGACATTAACCGGTGGAGAGCGGTTCTTTACTCCGGAGCTTAAGGAGTATGAGTCGGTAATTCTAAATGCCCAGGACAGGATAGTCGAGCTTGAGATGGCGATTTTCCGACAGGTCTGTCAGCAGATAGCCGCCGTCGGTGAGCAAATATTATCTTCAGCTAGGGCTCTGGCACAGATTGACGTCTTTGCCGGTCTGGCTGAGGCAGCGGTCAGGTACGGGTATGTCAGGCCGGAACTGGCTGCCGAAGATGCCATAACCATTAAAGGTGGGCGGCATCCGGTGGTGGAGAGAAGCCTGGGCAGCGACGGTTTTATACCTAATGATGTTTATTTGTGCAACAAGGATACACAGCTCATCATCCTCACCGGTCCTAATATGTCGGGGAAGTCCACCTACTTGAAGCAGGTGGCGCTGATTGTGCTACTGGCTCAAATCGGCAGCTTCGTTCCCGCCGATTCAGCCACCATTGGTGTCGTTGACCGCATCTTCACCAGAATCGGCGCCCAGGAAGACCTGGCTGCCGGGCAGTCGACGTTTATGGTGGAGATGGTAGAAGCTGCCAATATACTTAACAATGCCAGTCCGAAGTCGCTGATTATACTGGATGAAATCGGTCGAGGGACCAGCACTTATGACGGGCTTTCCATCGCCTGGGCGGTGGCTGAGTTTATACACAATCATCCCAGGCTCAGGGCAAAGACGCTTTTTGCTACACATTATCACGAGCTGGTGGAGCTGGCTGGCTTCCTGCCTCGAGTCAAGAATTTCAACGTGGCGGTGACCGAAGAGGAGGGCAAGGTTATTTTCCTGCGCAAAATAGTCCCCGGCGGTGCTGATAAAAGCTACGGCATTCACGTAGCCCAACTGGCGGGGCTGCCGGCATCGGTGGTGCACCGGGCTGAGGAGGTTCTGGCCGGACTGGAAAACGGCCAGCCTCAGCAAAAGCAGCGTAAAGCCGTTCGGCCCAGGAAGGAATCGCCTCCGCAGCTGGCACTGTTCGGAGATAAATCGCCGCTTATAGAAGAAATCAGCCAGCTCGATATCGACTCCATGTCCCCACTCGAAGCCATCACCAGGCTCTACGAGCTGAAGCGGAAGGCAATGAGGGCAGATTCGAACCCATAACCCGAAGGTCGTTGGTTCAAATCCAACCCCCGCTACCAATTCTGTTAATATATAGAACTTCCTTCGAGGAAGTTCTATCTTTATCTAGGGGTATTGGCAAGGTGTAATCTACAATAACAGTCTCAGGATTAACCTCTATTCTCTGGATAAAAGTTCTTAGGAATGTCTTCCGCTGTAAGAATGATGACTCGCTCAATATATATGCGAGTTCCTTTGCATAGGCCACGATTGCTTCGCTATCCAGAATCTTCGGAGTCTTAGATTCAATTTTCCCAAGGAGGTCATCTCGCTGCTGCTGTAGCTCATGCTGATGCTCCCTTAACTCCTTAATTCTGGGAGCCAGATCATCCAGGTCCAGCTTCCCGCTCTCTAGAGCTACATAGAGCCTGGTTAGTTTGCTGCTTGCCTGATGTAGACGTTTTTCAAGCTGAGTTAGCTGCCTTTTGTGACGGCTAGTGCTTTCTATCAGTTCCTCATTTGCCAAACGAATCAGGTCCACAAGGCTTTCTTCGGTGAGTATATTCTGCTTTATCCTATCGACGACAAATCCTTCCAACCTATCCTTCCCAACTCGAAGACCAATGCAGCCGTCCCTGCCCTTCTTGTAACGGGTATCGCACTCATAGTATAGATACCTCCCTGACTTTGCTTTGCAGCCTACCATGGCCGCTCCGCACTTACCACAGTATGAAAGCCCGCTCAGCAGATATTGGCTGGAAACCACCCTTGGATGCCTAATAGCAGGCCGCCTCTCAGTCAGCAACTCTTGAACGCGCTCGAAGTCACCCGAGGATATAATAGGCTGATGAGCATCAATGGTACAGATTATCTCGCTCGGTGGCTTGTGAAGAACTTTGTCACGAGTTCTATCAGTTCTATTCCAGGCCATCACCCCGGTATAAACAGGATTTCTTAGCCAGTAATTAACAATAGTAGTGCCAAAGAGCCTCCCGGCCCGTGTTCTGAAACCATCGGCATTAAGAGCTTTAGCAATCTCCTTGCTGCCTTTACCATCGAGCGCCATTTGAAAAGCGCGCTTTACAATCACTGCTTCCATTTCGTCTGGCTCGAGCTTTGTTTTCTGAGTATTACCTACCGGAACTTTCACCTTCCTGTAGCCAAAGGGAACAAGTCCTCCATTGAAAAATCCCCTATTCACATTCTCCTTCATGCCTCGCATAGTGTCTTGAGCCAAATTTGCCGAATAGAACTCATCTATAACCTCTATCATACCTTCCAAGAGCTTTCCCGCAGCTGTATCATCTATCTGCTCATTTATGGAGACCACTGATACGCCTCGCTTACGTAGCAATGACTTATAAATGATAGAGTCCTCTCTATTGCGAGCAAACCGTGACAATTTCCAAACCAATATTATGTCAAATGGTCTCTCCTTTTTCTTGGTCGCAGCTATCATCTCCTGGAAAGCAGGCCTGCTAGCGCTTCTAGCGCTCTCCGCTTCATCTACATACTCAACTACTATCTCCCACTCACGGCCTATGGCATACTTTCTCAGGGCTTTAATCTGAGCTGGGATAGACAGGTCTTTTTCCGCCTGCTTCTCCGATGACACCCTGGCATAGATGGCTACCCTTTTCGTTTCCATGTCTTTCCTCCCTAGTTCATAGGTGCTGGTAGAAATTCGGTATGACAACCGGATTGACTCGTTCAATCTGCGGTTGAATGGCATCTCTGTCCTGACGCAGAACTGCAACAAGCGCCACTTTGTATATGGTATCTCCATATATAATCGGCTGTGCTATAGCGGTAAGATGTCCAACATTTTCTGCCTCAGATGTGATTATTCTCTCCACCAGACAGGGCACCCTGCGCTGAACAGACTCGTCGACTAGAGAGCCAGAGACAGCGCTCCGCCCTTTCCTGGGAAACAGATGTGCCGTGAGAGAGAGATTATCTTCATTAGAACTAGCTGACCAGTAGGTCACCCGGTATTCAGGATTGATGCTTCTGACAGGCTCATAAAGCGCACCGTAATAGAACATCTCCCCTTGTAACACCTCGGCGATGCGGATGATTATCTGGGCACAGCTCTTCCAGTAGAATTCGCCGAGCGCAACAATATCGAAACCAGTCTCATAGACCTTGTTATGGAACTCTTCTCGAGGTAAAAGGACAGCCGCCGCAAACCTGTTAGCAGCATTATGCACTGCTGAGGTTCTCAGCGGCTGATAATCAGAGCATATCTCAACAAACATGTGTTCCATCAGTTCCCTGATCTCATGGAGTATGGTATTCTCCTTGCCGCTGCGGCAATCGTCGTTCTTATAGTAGATATTCATCTTGCCCTCGAACATGTCGTTGTAGCCACGGACTCCTTTGGGCGTGGGTCCGGCCGAGACCTTTATTCCCAGGGATTCGGCTACAACCTCAAGCATCTTAGGGCTAACTGACAAATCACGTAGAAACATGGACCTGAATTCATCAGCCAATGTTTCACTAGTGACATCATCCAGATTTTGATGCCTCTGGAGAACATATTCGCAGAACAGACGCAGGTTATTTCTGTCCACCACGCCAAACCTTTAGAGAGTTTAGGTGAGAAGCTTTTTCCCGGTGGCTTTCTCATACATCTCGACAATAAACCTCTTCACATTCAGAGACAGCTCACCGTTTTTCAGTCTGGTGCCTGACCTGTATCTGGGGTCGTTCATTACGAACTGGAAGGCCATCTCTATCTCCTCTTCTTCGCTGATCTCCCTGTTCTCCTCCGCCAGATAGCCAGCCGCCCTGAGCAGGTCCCGAACCGGTACATTATACACCGGAGCCAGTTTCTTCAGAACATCAGCCCCAGGCGGCTTCCTCAGACCTCTCTCAATCAGTGTAAGATAGGAGTTAGACACTCCGGCCACCTCTTCTACTTCCCTTAAGGTCAGCTTCTGCTCTTGCCTCAGCCTCCTCAAGTAAGCACCGAAATCGTCCATCATCACCTCCGAAAGCTATAATATCACAATCTGTAAACTTTTGCAAGCACCTTAGCTAGCAATTTGCTATCTGACGTGACAAATTCGGTTTGACAATTTCACTATTCTGTCAGTATACTGTTGTAAGCAAATCGCCCTCTGGAGTAAGTATGCTCAAGACTATGCTTAACCGGGAATTTGTGGAAAAGGTGCTGACGAGGAGGAACATATCCCAAAATGGGCTGGCCAGGAGGTTGAGGATATCCAGCAGCTACATGTCCCAGATAATGAACGGCGGCAGATATATTTCAGCAAAGATGCGGCGAAGGATTTTTCGCTATTTCCGCCGCTATGACTTTAGCGACGTGTTCATCATCATCGAAGACAACAAAGGAAATGACGAGAAAAACCCCGGATGAAATCAGGCTTGATGGCTTGAAACTGCTTGCCAAAATGATTGTCGCCGTTTATCTGAAACAGGCATATCAAGCATCTGATTCAGAATTAGTAACAGGCGAAATTGAGGCGAGCTGCCGCGATACAAGACCTGCCAACACTGCGGATGAAAAAGGCAGCTGACCGGGTACCCATGATTCCCCGGCAATTTAAGATAAGAGACTGAGATAAAGGCAATATGCGCGGTTCTATCTTTTCCGATTCAGCCCCCGAGCTCTTGGAGAGCCATTTCTCTAACCTTCACGACGGCAGCGGCATCAACCCTGAGGTCATACTGGAGAGAGGTTACAAAACCGTTATGGGTAAGGCCGAACTGAGCAGCCTTGGTTTCTCCAGTGCCCAGCAACGCACCCCGGGTATTCTGATTCCGCTGTGGACCGTAGACGGGACACACGCAGGCTATCAGTACCGCCCCGATCACCCCAGGTTCAACCAGAAGGGCGAACCCATCAAGTACGAAAACCCGGCTGGCTCAAGCGTCAGGCTTGACTGCCCGCCGCGGTGTCATAAGAAACTTGGCGATCCCAACATCCCCCTATGGGTCACCGAAGGCAGCAAAAAGGCCGATGCCCTGGCCTCCAGAGACGCCTGCGCTGTGTCGCTGACCGGAGTCTGGGGTTTCAAGGGCAGAAACGAGTTCGGCGGAGTGGTCTTGCTGGCGGACTGGGATCTTATCGCTTTAAAAGGAAGGACAATTTACCTCGCTTTCGACTCGGATGTATCTACCAAGACATCGGTTCGACAGGCTCTTGAGCGTTTAACCGAACATCTTCGCCGTAGAGGGGCAAAGGTCCGGCTCATCAACCTGCCGCAAGAGGGAGATACCAAGGCGGGCATAGATGACTATCTTCTTGAGCATTCCATAGAAGATGCCTCGAAGATGGCAGTAGAGGTAGTGACAGATGGCGTGATTCAGGAGCGCGAGCTCCCGGTGCCGGGCTTTGTTTTAGGCAACGGCACCGTGGGCGAGATGGTGATCGGCGAAGATGCCGAGCGCGCCTTTGTTGTCGCGGTTAACGGTTCCGTCAGAAAGGCGCCCTCATTCCAGGCAAACGGAGTCACCTACGTACCCACTAGAGACCTCCTGGCAGGTCAGGTGGTCCACTTCGCCGCCACGGCCAACCCTTACGACTCCCAACTCGCACTGTTTAATGAAGTCAAAACCTTTATTCACCGCTATGTTGAGCTGCCGTTCGATTTCGAGGATATGGCCACACTGTATGTCCTGGTCACCTGGGTCTACGAGTTCGCCCCTTCTATTCCTTATCTCAGAGTCATCGGAGACTGGGGCTCGGGCAAGACCAGGTTCCTGCAGGTGGTCGGCTCCGTCTGCTTCCGGCCCATCTTTGCTTCGGGGGCCACTACGCCATCGCCGATATTCCGCATATTGGACAAGTTCCAGGGCACCCTGGTCCTCGACGAGGCCGATTTCAAGGACTCGTCAGCCTGGGTGGAGATGGTCAAGATACTCAACAACGGCTACCGACCCGGCTTTCCTGTACTCAGGGCGGAGAAAGAGGACGGCAAGTGGTATCCCCACGGCTATCAGGTCTTCGGCCCCAAGCTCATAGCCACCAGGTCTCAGTTCAGAGACGAAGCCCTGGAGAGCCGCTGTCTTACCACCGAGATGATGCCCCTCACCCGTCAGGAGATACCCAGGGTGCTGCCGCCGTCTTTCGACTCCGAGGTAAATCATCTGCGCTCGCAACTGCTGACGTTTAGGCTGGCCAACCTGCTTAAGCTTAAAGGCAGAACGTTCGGCAATGAGCTGCTCGAGCCCGACCTCCAACCCAGGCTACAAGAGATACTTATTCCTTTGAAGGTGATGCTTAACGGCGATGAGTCCATGGTGCACAGCCTGGCCACCTTCATACACCGGTTACAGGAGAGGCTCTTTGTCCGGCGTCGGGAGAGCCCGGCGGGCAGAGTGCTGGCGGCCATAATAGAGCTGCACAGGGAAGACGAAGAGCTTTCGGCGAAGAACATAGCCGGCAGGGTCAGCGAAATAGACGATGAGGCCCCGGAATTGACCGTTCAAAAGGTGGGCAGGCTGACGGCAAAGCTGGGCTTCGACAAGGGCAAGGACCCCGTTAGCCGGCGGGCGCTTATACGCTGGGATGAAGAGCGAGTGGCCAGGCTGGTCTCGGTCTATGGCTTGTACAACCTCAGCCCCTTATCCCAACAAAAAACCTTCGAATGCTTCGAAACCTTCGCCCCAGATACGGAGCCAGCTTCGAAGGTTTCTCCGAAGGACTTGACGGCTCAGATAGAAACCTTCGAAAAAACCTTCGCACTCAAGCCCACGTTCGAGTCGAAGGATATGAAGGTTTCGAAGGTTTCCTCGGAGGATATGGGGCATGACATAGCACAAGCACTGGGTATGAGCATTGAGCAGGCGCTGGACGTCTGGACGAAGGCAGGTAGACCGATAATCAACCTCGGACCGGGAGAGAACTGCTTCGGTCTAGACAAACTCCTGAGCCGCAGCGACATCAATCCGCGGCATCTACTGGTGCTAAAAGGCTGGCTGTCACAACATAGCTCCTCATTCGACGGTTAGGCAAAAGGAAATGGACCAGATAAGGATTCCTCAAGGCATCAAAACACTGCGGAGATTCGAGCTGGATAACGGCATTACCATCCCTCGAGGCAGGTTCGAGAGGCTGGTTGACAGCCTGGACAGATGCGCTGATGACAGCAGGCCAAAAACGATAAGGTGCGATTCTTGCCCCTATCTCAGTGAATGTCTGGAGAGGTTCGATGCCATATGCGGCCGGGTGGTCATGTACAGGCGCAAATGCAGGGCAATGGAGGTGAGTCAGCCATGAACAGGATGGAGAGGTTATGGGAGAAGCTAACGCCGGGCCAGAGGCTGTGGGTCGAAATCTTCGGCGTATACGGGCTGCCCAGGCTTGATGAGGGCAAGGTGATGACCATTATAAACCGCCTACCGAAGAGGCAACAGCTGGCGGTAAAGCTGAGGTTTGGCTTCGACGGGACTTCCCTCAGCTTCGAGAAGCTCCGCCGGCAGCTCTGCCGGAGCGACGGTAGGATGGGCGTCTCCAAGGAACTGGCCAGGCTAGAAGTGAGACGAGCGATACGCTATCTCGGGCATCCGGGCAAGCGCAGGTTGTGGGAGGAGGCGAAGCTGTGAGGCGTCCACTTAACAACATGTTCGATAAGGTTATAAAAGACTTCCAGGAGGGTCTGACTGAGTACGTCCAGGAGATGATGAGTAAGTCCATCGACCTGTCCAAGATGAGGGGGCTGGCCGCTGGCCCCGGCTTCGATGCCTATACGATTTTAGGGTTAGCCAGGGATTGCTCCGATGATGAGGCTAAGAGGCGGTTCAGGGAGCTGGCCAGGATATTGCACCCGGACACGAGCCGCTGTCAGGGCACCGAGTTCCTGTTTACGCTGGTCAATTTAAGCTTTGAGCAGATCGCCCGCGAGAGAGGATGGAGATGAAGCCCGAAGACGTACAGACTCTGAGAGAGATAGCCCACTTCGAACAGAACACCCCGGAGACTGAGTACTCGCTGGGCTGGTCGTGGCGCCAGGTCAGGATCTGGCCATCGACCTTGAACCGGCTGGTGATCGAGGGGCTAATCGAGGTTACCTTCTCCTCCAACTCCTACACCGGTTACCGGCTGACGGACAAGGGCAAGGCGTTGGCTCTGGAGACAGAGGCGGTAGAGATGCCAAAAGAGACAAGGCTTCTGGAAATCCCCTATGACCTATTCAGCCCGATAGAGGGCTATGATGAAATTAAGGAACTGCTAAAGCGGGTGCTAAAGGCGGAGAAGCCGGTGCACATACTATTCACCGGAGTTCCCTCAAGCGCCAAGACCATGTTCCTGATAGAGCTTTCGAGGGTGGGCGCCGTCTATATACTGGGAAGCCAGGCGAGCAAGGCCGGCATCGCCGACATCCTCTTCGACCTGGAGCCGAAGCTTCTGCTGGTGGATGAGATAGACAGGATCGGCGCCAAGGACATAGCCATACTGCTGTCCCTGGCGGAGACCGGAATTGTCAGCCAGGCCAAACACGCCAAGAGGCGTGAGGTGAAACTGGAGACGAAGATATTCGCCGCTTCCAACAGCCTCGACATGCTGGCGGAGCTTATCTCCAGGTTTCTGGTGCTGCGCTTCCCTCCTTACGCCAGGGCCGAGTTTTCGACTGTAACCACCAACATACTGGTTAAAAGGGAGGGAGTCGACACCGCTCTGGCCGAATATATTGCCAGTAGGGTCTGGCAGATGCAGGCGTCCTTTCCCGACCCCAGGCAAGCGGTGAGGATAGCCAGACTGGCTACCACTAGGGAGGAGGTCGATAGGCTTATCGAGGTGCTGAACCGCTTCGGCCAGGGGTTGTCATGACTAATTGACAGTCTGGAAATAGGGGCTATCATAGATATCTGGGTGACCCCTCCCCTGTCCACTGAGCGCTCAGCACTGATTCCATAGCTAGCACTCAAACTAGCACTGGAGGAAATAGAAATGGTCAAATGTGAAATCTGCGGCAAGGAGCTTAAAGACACTCAGGGTCTGTCGGGCCACATTCGCCTGGAGCATCCCGACGCCAAGGATATGGCTCCGCCGACAAAAGATATAGTCTCGGTCAAGCCCCTGCCCATCGAAAACCTGATAAGAACTCTGAACCTGCCCGAGGTGACCGACGGCAACAGAGAGGTATTCGACTCCGGCGTTGAATACGGAATGAAGTCAATACTCATCGGCGTCAGGATCGCCCAGGAGCTGTCCAAGATGGGCATCGAGCAGGCCATGCCCATCATTAAGATGGCTCAGGAAATGAGACAGGCCGAGGGGCAGGCGGCGCAGGTAGCGGCTCAGGAAGCAGCCAGGGAGACAGCGGCCCAGGTCGCCGCCTATTTCGACCAGAAAAAGCCCGATATCGCTTCAACATCGTCACCGATGGAAGGTATGTTTGCCAGGGTTATGGAGAGCACCCTGAGCAGGCTGATGGGCAAGATGTTCCCCGGCGGCGAAACAGAAACACCACTCGGGTTCACCGTAGAGAAAAAACAGAAAGGAGCTTAACATGGTTTTCGGTATCAACCAGGAGGCACTGGAGAAAGCCAAGCAGGTCGGAGATCACTTCACCATGGAGGTGGTCAAGAGCCGGCAGGACGGCAAGATAGAATTCAAGCTCATACCCAAAGACGATTGGGCCAGGAGCCAGCTGCCGGAATTTATCGACGGCCTCACCAATCAGCTTTGCTCTCAGTTCCATATCTACTTCAATATGCAGGGCAAGATTGTAGATGTCGATTAGCTGGCTGGAGCTGTCGAAGGCGCTGATGATCGCCGCCGCGGCCAGGGCTCTTTACGAGGCACGGCGGCCGGAGACGGAGCTCTCGCCAAATCCCGGGGGTTGTCATGACAAATTGACAACCTATTTAGAGGCTGGTAATGTAGACCCAGAGCCTGACGAGCTGCCGCCACAGCTCCGGAAATGGGCTAAGAAGTCGGCTCAAAACTACGCCCTGGCCCAGGTGAAGAAATGGCGTAACTGGGAGAAGGCGATGTTCGAACCCAAGCCCTAGGCTCGAAAGTTAACAACTTAGAAGGCTGGTAGGTTTACCGAAAGGATTTCGGCCTACCAGCCTTTTCTTTTCGGTAGACCTGCAGTCGAAAGGGGTAGCAATCCGACCGAAAGAGGTCTGGCTACCCCTTTCCTTTTTCGGCCGGGTTGCACCCCAAAAAAACAAGGAGGTGCGCAAGTATGGCCAAATACGCAAGCTGGGCTGATCTGGAGAGAGAAGCTCCGGAGAAGTACCAAAGAAAAGCGACCGGCGATGCCTATCGCAGCGGCCTACAGAGGATAGCCCCACCTGGAGCAGCAGTTAAAGACTCCAGAATCAAGGGC
>Ga0315282_10010051_pt1 | contig 14936 bp, 2 predicted proteins | sample YL17G07_20_MG_FD_203693 | JGI IMG/M metagenome (GOLD analysis project Ga0315282, IMG submission 203693) | Sediment microbial communities from Yellowstone Lake, YNP, Wyoming, USA - YL17G07_20 | ecosystem: Environmental > Aquatic > Freshwater > Lake > Sediment | place: USA: Wyoming | collected... | reverse complement strand
CGGGCAAAGTAGATTTGATTGATCCCGTCGCGCTGATCATGCCAGCTCACCCCGAACTCACTGCCGGTCCACGAAAGGGAGGGGGTGCTGCTGTAATTTGGGTCATTGGTAACCCTGAGGTCCGAGCCGATCTTGGCGCCGGCCGAGGATACCCGGGCAAAGTAGATCTCCCAGTTCCCGTCCCGGAAATCAAGCCAGCTCACCCCGAACTCACTGTCGGTCCAGGAAAGGGAGGTGGCTCCGCTGATACCTGCGGCATAGGTAACCCTGAGGTCCGCGCCGATTTTTCCATATTGCCATCCCCCATCCGGGATCAGCGGATTAAACCCGCAACCGGCGTAGGCGATTTCCCAGCCGTCGGGCAGGCCGTCGCCGTCGGTGTCGGAGTAGCGGGGGTCGGTGCCGGCCAGGTATTCGCCCAGGTTGTTCAGTCCGTCTTCGTCCAAATCCCAGTAAGCGTCATAGGCATATAGGGGATCAAAGCCGTTGGCCACCTCCCAGCCGTCGGGGATTCCGTCGCCGTCGGAGTCGGGGTTGCGCGGGTTGGTGCCGGTCTGGTATTCGGCCAGGTTGGTCAGCCCGTCGCTGTCGGCGTCGCCGGAGGCGTCATCGGCCAGAGGATTGAGGCCGTTGTTCACTTCCCAGCCGTCGGGCATGCCGTCGCTGTCGGTGTCGTAGTTATGGGGGTCGGTGCCGGCCAGGTATTCGCCCAAGTTGGTCAATCCGTCTTCGTCCACATCGTAAGAGGCATCATAAGCATCCAGGGGATTGAAGCCGTTGGCCACTTCCCAGCCGTCGGGCATGCCATCGTAGTCGGAGTCGGCGTTGCAGGGATCGGTGTTGAGTTGATACTCCTGCAGGTTGGTCAGCCCGTCGCTGTCGTAATCGAGGTCGGCATCCGGGACGTTCATCTGCATGCAGCTATGGGCCAGCTCCCAGGAATCGGGCAGGCCGTCGCAATCGCTGTCGCCCGGACAGCCGCCGCCGCAGCCGATCCGGGCAAAGAAGAGTTGATAGGCCCCGATGCGGTTATCATGCCAGCTTACCCAGTATTCACTGCCGGTCCAGGCAAGGAAGGGGTGTTCCCTGAAATTTGGGTCATTGGTAACTCGGAGGTCCGAGCCGAGCTTGGCCCCGGCCGCGGATATCCGGGCAAAGTAGATCTCAGGGTTCCCTTCGAGGGAATCATCCCAGCTCACCCCGAACTCGTTGCCGGTCCAGGAAAGCGAGGGGTACATGGGGGACATGCCGTCCCTTGCGTCATAGGTAACCCTGAGGTCCGAGCCGAGCTTGGTTCCTGCCGAGGATATCCGGGCAAAGTAGACCTCGTAGTTGTTGTCGCGGAGATCCCGCCAACTCACCCCAAACTCACTGCCGGTCCAGGAAAGGGAAGGGTATTGGCTGTTATTTTCGGCATAGGTAACCCTGAGGTCCGAGCCGAGCTTGGCCCCGGCCGCGGATACCCGGGCAAAGTAGATCTCAGCGTTCCCATCGCGGGCATCATGCCAGCTCACCCCGAACTCGCTGCCGGTCCAGGAAAGGGAGGGGTATTGGCTATAAAGTCCACTATTATTGGTAACGCTGAGGTCCGCGCCGATCTTTGCCCCGGCCGCGGAAACCCGGGCAAAGTAGATCTCATAGATTAAGTGCCCCTCGCGGTCATCATCCCAGCTCACCCCGAACTCACTGCCGGTCCAGGATAGGGAGGGGTGTTCTATGTAGTAACTTGCGGCACGGTTGGTAATCCTGGTGTCCGAGCCGATCTTGGCCCCGGCCGCGGATATCCGGGAAAAGTAGATCTCCCCGTTCCCGTCGCGATTATCAATCCAGCTCACCCCGAACTCACTGCCGGTCCAGGAAAGGGAGGGGTAGGAACTGTCACTTGCGTTATTGGTAACATTGAGGTCCGAGCCGATCTCGGCCCCGGCCGCGGAAACCCGGGCAAAGTAGATCTCACCATTCCCGTCGCGGTCATCCTGCCAGCTCACCCCGAACTCGCTGCCGGTCCAGGCAAGGGAGGGGTAGGAGCTCCAAAATCCAGCATTGTTAATCCGGAAGTCCGCGCCGACCTTTTGCGGATTGGGGCAGGTCTCGGCGCCGCCCGGGATAATAAACTTGCCATAGACGTCGCCGAAGAATTCATCGTTGGGGGAATACGAGAAGTTGACCAGCTCCAAATATTTGCCCCCGCCATAGGTCACCGCGCCGAGTTGGTTGCCGTCGCCGGTGTAGAGCGGAATTTCCGAGCCCACCAGGGTCCCGGAGGGGCTGAGGTATTGGCCGTAGAGGTCGGCGCACGAGCCTTCGCCGGGGTCGCAGACCCAATCGTGGTTGAGGTCGTTGCGCAGATCGGTCCAGCTCACCAGGTAGTTGGTCCCGTCAAAGCCGGCCATGGGGAAAATCTGCAGGCCGGGGGCAATGGAAATGGCGATGGTAGAGCCGGCGAGGACGCCGGAGGGCAGCACGAATCGGCCATAGACATTCCAATCGTGGGTGCCGGGATTCACCTCGTCCGTCCACAGCACCAGATATTGCCCGCCGCCAAAGGTCACGGAGAAGGGATTATCGTTGGCATAGCCGTTGCTGGGCTTGATCGAGAACTCGGAACCGATCAAGGCCCCTGCGGGGCTGACGAACTCGCCCTTGAGGGAGTCAATGGGTCCGGGCGAGGAGGGATGCTTGGGGGCCCAGATCACCAGGAAGTTGGTGCCATCAAAAGCAACCCCGCCGCCGCCGCCGCCGCCGCTCCAGACGGTGTCGCCGGTAAGCAAAATTTCGCTGCCCACCGCGCCGGCCGGGCTAATGGTCTTGGCGAACAATTGATAGCGGTCGCTATAGCCGGGGATCGGCTTAAGATAAGTCGCCAAATAGTTCCCGCCGCCGAAAGCGAGACCGGAGGGATCCTTGGCTTCATCAAAGGACGGCGGATAAATCGCAAAGGGAGCGCCAAGCGTGTCGCCGGCCTGGCTCACGAACCCGCCGTAAATCGCATTGTCGTCGAGATAGGGATCGGCCTCGTCGCCCCAGACCATCAGGTAGTTGGTCCCGTCAAAGGCCACCAGAGGAGCGCCGCCGAAGTGTCCGGTGCCGATCCAGGGACCGACCTTGGTTCCGGTCCCGGAGAGCAGTTGTCCCCCCACGGCGGCATGGTCCACCGTGTCGCCCTGGATTCCGACCAAGTAATTGGTGCCATCAAAGGCCGCGCTGATCCCGCCTTCCCGCTCCTGGGTGGTGGCGATGGGGAAGAGGCAGGGATCGGTGCCGTTCAGGTATTCCTGGAGGTTGGTGTAGCCGTCCCCGTCCGGGTCTCCCAGAGAATCGCCGGCCAGAGGATTGAGGCAGGCATGGTATTGCCATTCCCAGGCGTCGGGCAGGCCGTCGGTATCGCTGTCCGAGGAAAGCGGGTTGGTCCCGGAGGTATGGACCTCGTAGCCGTCCGTGAGGCCGTCGCCGTCGGTGTCCGGGTTATTGGGGTTGGTGCCCCAAACGGCTTCGTCCGCGTCGCTCAGGCCGTCGGCGTCCGCGTCGGGCGCGTCGGCCACGCAGGGATCGGCGCCGTATAGATACTCAGTGTAGTTGTCATAGTCGTCGCCGTCCGGGTTATCATAGGCGTCGAACACCGTGGGATTGACGCAGGAATAAATCCGCTCCCAGCCGTCGGGCATCCCGTCGCGGTCGGTGTCGGAATCGCAAGGGTTGGTCGAGTTGACGCCGCCGTTGTATTCCTGGAGGTTGGTCAGCCCGTCGCCGTCAGGGTCCTGGTCGCCGTCCGGGGTGTAGGGATCCAGGCAGCCATACATCATCTCCCAGGAATCGGGCAGGCCGTCGCCGTCGGAGTCTTGGATCGCGCCTTGGGGAGTGACAAAGGTCCCGAAGACGTCGCCGAATTCTCCCATGACCAGGTTGATCGGGCTGTTGACCAGGACCAGGTATTTGCCGCCGCCGTAAGCCAAGGCCCCCAACTGGTCCAGGGTTCCGGTGTAAATGGGGAGCTCGGCGCCGACCAGGGACCCGGCCGGGCTGACATATTGGCCGTAAATGTCCATGCAGGAGCCTTCTCCGGCGTCGCAGGCCCAATCATGGTTGGCATCGTTACGCATGTCGGTCCAGGTCACCAGATAGTTGGTCCCATCAAAGGCGATCGTGGGCAGGAACTGCGGGCCCGGCGCGGCGCTGATCTGAATCACTCCGCCCACCAGGCCGCCCGAAGGGCTCACCCTCTGGCCGAATATATCCCACTGATTACTTCCGATCCCGCCCATATCATCCGTCCAGACCACCAGGTAATTGGTCCCGTCAAAAGCCACGGTGAGCGGCATATCGCTCGGCTCCGGACTGGCATTGACGCTCAGCTCGGCGCCCAGGGTTCCGTCCGGGCTGACCAACCGCCCTCGCACCTCGGAGTCGTTGCCGTCGTCGGTCCAGACCACGAAGAAATTGGTCCCGTCGAAAGCCGCGTTGCGCATCCCGAAATCGGCCAGGCCGGCGCTGAGGCTCAGCTCCGGTCCCACCGCGCCGGCGGGATCCACCAGGCGGCCCAAGGCGATGCTGTCATAAGTGACATCATCAATTTCCATAAAGTAAGTCACCAGATACTTGCCGCCCCCGAAGGCCAGCCCGGCCAGTCCCGAATTCGGCGGCAGCATCCCGCTGATATTAAAAGCCGATCCGATCAGGCTGCCGGCCGGGGTGACAAAGGCGCCATAAATCGCGATATTGGGAAGGATGGCCGAATCAGTCCAGACCAGCAGATAGTTGGTCCCGTCAAAGGCCACCAGGGGAGCGTCGCCGGTGCGGCCGGTTGAGATCAGGGGGCCGACCCGCGACCCATCCGGAGAAACGAGTTGCGCGCCGATGTTGTAGTAAACCACGGTGTCGCCCTCGATGCCGACCAAATAGTTGGTCCCATCAAACGCGGCACTGCCGCTCATCTCCCGATTGCTGGTCGTGGCAATGGGGAAGAGGCAGGGGTCGGTGCCGTTCAGATACTCCTGATAGTTATTGAACCCATCGCCGTCCGGATTCAGAGAGGCGTCGGCCACCGTCGGATTCACGCAAGAGTCATAGCTCCGCTCCCAGTAGTCCGGCAGATTGTCGTAGTCGGTGTCCCAGGAGCAGGGATCGGTCGAGTTGACGCCGCCGTTGTATTCCTGCAGATTGGTCAGGCCGTCTTCGTCCCAGTCCTGGTTGCCGTCCGGGGTGTAGGGATCCAGGCAGCCATACATCATCTCCCAGGCATCGGGCATGCCGTCGCCGTCGTAGTCGGTTGAGCGCTCGAGCACAAAGTTGATCCCGGAAGTATAGCTGCCCCCGCTGATGGCCACGGGCGTGGCCGAGCTTTCCGAATACACGTTGTCGAACCACTCGGGGAAGAGATTCCAGCCCGAGGGCGGCTGGGCCTGGACCACGTAGGTGGAACCGACCCGGAAGCCGTCCATTTGATAATAGCCGCTGGTATCGGTTCGGGCGGAACCGATCTCGCAACTGGGCGGGCCGGTCACCAGATTGAAAAAGACCTCTGCGTCCTGCAGCGGGCGGAGGCCGTCGCTTTCATAATAGACATAGCCGGAAATGCCGCCCCCGGGATCCAGCGTGAAATCAATGCCGGTGGTGGTTCCGGGCGGGTCCACGCTGACCGTCCCGGCGTTGTCCTCGCAGCCCTGGGGCCCGGGCCACCATTCCCTGTCCCAGTTAAGCCCGCCGGCGGCTTGCACGTGATAGTCCCCGGCCGCCAGCCCGTCCGCATAGTAATAACCCGAGGGATCGGTCCACACGATCCAGGCGTCCTCGCCCGTCCAAAGTGGCCCGTGGTGCAGGGCGAACGAAACCTGGGCATTATCAAGGGGGGTGGTCCCGTCCGCTTGATAGACGTAACCGCTGATGGAACCCGCCGGTTCGAAGAGAATGTTGATGCCGGGAGTATTATTGGGCGCGGTGACCGAAACCGGGGCGGCCTGGTTCCAGACAACACCGCTCGGATAATACCCGAAGTGAGTGTAACCAGCGGGGCCGAAGGCGCGAACCACATAATCGCCGGTGGGGAGGTTGGGGACCGTGTAGTTGCCGAAGCTGTCGGTGACATTGCTCCCCATCCAATTGCCGGTGTAGTAATCAAAGACTTCCACGTCCACGCCCATGGCCGGGGTCGGCGGAACCCCGTCCAAAGAAACGGCGCCGGAGAGACTGCCCGGGGAGGGGCCGCTATCGTAAACGCAGGGATTGGTTAAATTAAAATATTCCTCCAGGTTGGTGTAACCGTCGCGGTCAGGGTTGGCGTAGGCATCGAATACCGTGGGGTTGACGCAGGAATAGCTCCGCTCCCAGAAATCGGGCATGCCGTCGCCGTCGGTGTCCCAGGAGCAGGGGTTGGTGGAGTTGACGCCGTTGTTGTATTCCTGGAGGTTGGTCAGCCCGTCTTCGTCCGGGTCCTGGTCGCCGTCCGGATAGTAGGGGTTCAGGCATTCATACATCATCTCCCAGGCATCGGGCATGCCGTCGCAGTCCTGGTCGCCCGTGCATTCGCCGCTGTTGTAGACGCAGGGGTCGGTTTCGTTCTGGTATTCCTGGAGGTTGGTGTAGGCGTCTTCGTCGGGGTTGGCGTTGGCGTCGGGCACGGTCGGGTTCACGCAACTCGAGTAAAAGACCTCCCAGCCGTCGGGCATGCCGTCGGCGTCGGTGTCGGCCAGAAGCGGATCGGTGCCGTTCAGATATTCATCCCAATTGCTCAAGCCGTCATAGTCCGGATCCGCGGAGGCGTCATTCAACAATGGATTAAGCCCGTAGCTGACCTCCCAGCCGTCCGGCATATTGTCGTAGTCCGTGTCCCAGTAGCAGGGGTCGGTGCCTTGCTCGTATTCTTCCTGGTTGGCCAGCCCGTCGTAGTCCGGGTCGGCCCAGTTGTCCGGGAAGTAGAGGTTCAGGCAGATCTGCATATTCTCCCAGGCGTCGGGCATGCCGTCGCCGTCGTAGTCCGGACCGGCGATAAACGCCGCGAGCTGGTCCGAGGAATAGTCGAGGGAAGGTTCCAACCAGACGGTGCCCTGCCAGTGCTCGGAGCCGGCGGTCAAATTCAAGGCCAGGTTCGGCTCGTTGAAGCTTCCGCCCAGGAAGGTGCCGCCGTAAACGCGGAGCAGGTTGCCGTCCAGCACGGCCGTGTGGCCGGAGCGGGGCCGGACTATGGGCACGCCCACATTGACGATGGACCAGGTGAAGCTCAGGTCGAGGGCGTAGACGTTGTTAAAGGCCACGCCGCTGTAAGGCCCTTGTCCCTGGCCCATGCCGTTTCCGCCGAACAGGATCAACCGGTTATTCGGGCTGTCCATGGCGATCGTGCCGAAAATCCGTTCGGCCGGGATGGTCCCGCTGACGGCCGGGCGACTCCAGACGAAGGAGGAGAGGTCAAGCACATAGACATCGTTGTCGGGCAGGCCGTCGTAGCCGCCGAAAAGGATCATATAGTTGGCCTCGGCAATAAAGGCGGAGGCCATGGCGCATCGGGGGCTGGGTGCAGTACCGGTGGGGAAAAGCAGAGACCAGTACTCGCTCCCGGGGTAGGACAGGTCCAGGGCATACAGGTCATTGGTCAGCTCGCCGGCGCTCATGCCTCCGAACAGGAGCAGGCGAGCATAGTTGGCGTCATAAATGGCGGTGGCGTAACCGCGGGGCCCGGGCCCGGGGCCGGGAGGCAGCTCGGTCCAGGCCTCCAAGCCTGGGGTCAGCGACAAACTGAAGCAGCGATCCGAGAGGTTGCTCTCCTGACCGGCGATCAGGCCGCCGCACAGGACCGCGCGATTATAGAGGGAGTCGTACACCATCACGGCGCCGGTAACCGGCGGGGGCACGGTGCCGGTCGGCAGAAGCTGGGTCCACAGCCCGGTTACCAGGTCCTGGGCATAGACGTTCGGGTTGGCGGTATTGCCGTCCATGCCGCCGTAAAGGATGAGGCGGCCGGAATACTCGTCCAGCACCGCGGCCTGCCCGAACAAAGGCGGCGGCTGGAAGCCGGGCGGGTTGGGAGAAGCCCACAACCGGACGACCTCGGGCGTGGCATCCGTTACCGAAACCGTGACCGAGCCGCCCTGGAGCAAGACCGGCTGGCTCTCGGCCACCGCGGCCGAGCCGTTGACCTGGGTGTAAATCTGGAGGTAGTTGTTATTGTGGACCACCTGGTTCAAGTTGTTCCGGAGTTCGTAGCGGACCGACAGGGTGTGTCCGGCGAGCACGTTCGCCGGGTCCACGACCTGGATCGAGGTCAGCCGGGGCAGGTTGAAGTTGATATCGGTGACGGTCGAGCCGGTCGGCACCGAGACCGGGCTGGCGCTGGCCAGGGTGGTGACGCCGTTGTAAAACTCTACCTGGAAGTTGGTGCCGGCAGGGATGGCTACCACGATATACAAGCCCGCGTGGAGGTCGCGGATCGAGTAGAAGCCGGAGCCATTGGTATAAGCCGAGCCGACCAGAGAACCATACAGATCGTAGGCCACCACGGGAATGTTCGGCACCGGGGCGGTGGTGCCATCCAGGGCCATGACGTGGCCTTCGATCGCGCTGAGCGGGGTCAGGCTGAAGTCAATCCCGGATGTATCCACTCCGACGGTGACGGAAACCAGGCTGGCGTCCTTCTGCAAGACCGCGTGATTGTAAACCTGCCAGATCGTCTGGCTCAGCATTTGCCCGTTCGGGCCGATGATGTAAACGTAATATTGGCCGGTGGCCAGGCCCGGGATGGTGTATTGGCCATAGCTATCGGTAACGGCCCGGAAGTCGTCGCCCATGCCGCCGAGCGGGTTGGCCCGGACCTCGACGTTGGCCAGGGGCATTCCGCTGCTCTGTTGGGTGACCGTGCCCGAGATCGAGCCGCCCAGGTCCAGGGTGAAGTCAATCCCGGGCACGTTGCCGGGCGGAGTAACGGTGATGCTGTCCGCGTCCGCAGTGGTCAATTTGCCGTTGTAATATTCGGAAATGAAAATCGCGGTGCTGGAATTGTCCTGGGCATCGGCATACACCCACCAGCGGCCGGCCGGCAGGCCCTGGAGTTGATAGCTTCCGTCCGCCTGGCTGCGGGTGTCGGTAAAGTCATCCCCGCGGGAGGCGCCGGCCGGGATGGCACTCAGTCTCAGGTCCGGCACCGGCGTCATCTCGTACGCAGAATAGACGAACCCGGAAATGCTGCCCCCTTGATCCAGGGTGAAATTGATCTCGTATGTGATCTGAGAGGCGCTGACCAAAACCTGGGTGGCGTTATTCTGCCAGTAACTCCCGTTGAAATATTCGCTGATCCAGTTGCCGCCCCGGCTTCTCGCCTGCACCAGATAACTGCCGACCGGCACTCCATTAATCTGATAAAAACCAAAGCTGTCCGTGTTATTCGACACCAACCAGTTCCATTCAAACCCGTCCCAATATTGGACTTCCACCTCAATATTCGAGAGCGGGGTGCTCCCGCCGGAATCATACACCCATCCGGAGATCGCTCCGCCCGGATCCAGCCTGAAATTGATCCCGGTGACCGTGTCCGGCGGCGTAACCTGGACCGGGAGCCGGTCGGCTTCGTTGATAACCCCGGGATACCATTCCGCGGCAAAGCCCAGGGGCGGCGTCACCCGGACGTAGTAGTCCCGTGCGGGAAGTCCACTCACCAGGTAGTAGCCATAAATATCGGTCTGGGCCCACCCGGCCCCATTCCAGCCGTTCCCGGTGTCATAGTCCACCTCGACGTTGACAAACTCGACCGGAGTAATGCCATTCGCGGCATAGACGTAACCGCTGATCGAGCCGCCCTGGTCCAGGGTGAAATTGATGCCGGAAGTTATTTGGGAAGCGATGACGCTGATCTGGGTGGCGTTATTCTCCGAGTAGGTTCCATCGTAGAATTCGCTGATCCAGTTGCCGCTCCAGCTACTCGCTTGCACGATAAAGCTGCCGACCGGCACTCCATCCACCTGGTAAAAACCGGAGCTGTCGGTGTTATTCGAGGCCAACCAGTTCCATTCAGACCCGTCCCAGTAGAGGACTCCCACGTTAACAGTCGAGAGCGGGTTCATCGTGACGGAATCATACACGTAACCGGAGACCGCTCCGCCCGGATCCAGCGTGAAATCAATCCCGGAGACCGTGTCCGGCGGCGTGACGTAGACCGATTCCCGTTCGGCTTGGTTGATAACCCCGGGATACCATTCCATGGCATAGCCAAAGGGCGGCGAGACCCGGACATAGTAGTCCCTTTCGGGAAGTCCGCTCACCAGGTAGTAGCCGTCCATATCGGTCTGGGCCGACCCGGCCCAATTCCAGCCGTTCCCGGTTTCATAGTCCACCTCGACGTTGACAGACTCGACCGGGGAAAAGTCACCCGCAGCATAGACGTAGCCGCTGATCGAGCCGCCCAGAGGCAGGAGGAAGTTGATGTTCGGAGTGGCGCCCGGAGAGGTCACCGAGATCGCGCTCGCCTGGTTCCAGTTATAGACGTTGTTGAAATATTCACTGACATAGCCCGAGGGCGCATTGGCCCAGACCCGATAGGAACCGGTATTCAAGTAGGATTTGGTGTAATAGCCCGAGGTGTCGGTCACGGTGCTCCCGGCGTAGTTGCCGGTATCGAATTCCCAAAAGTCCATTTGCACCCCGGCCCCGGGAAAGGGCGGCGACCCAGCCAGTTGCACCTGGCCCGAGATGATGCCGGTCCCGCCGCCTCCGCAATCAGCCGAACAATTGCCGGGATCTTCCCAGGGCGACTGGCAGATACCATCCCCGCAATGGCAATCATAGTTGCAGTTGACGGGGTTTTCGCCGTTCCAATATTCACAGATCTCATTGTAATTGCAACCGCTGTCATAAACGCACGGGTCGGTCGCGTTCAGATACTCGTCGTAATTGTCATAGGCGTCGCCGTCCGGGTTGTCGTAGGCGTCGAACACCGTGGGGTTGACGCAGAAATAGCTCCGCTCCCAGCCGTCCGGCATATAGTCGTAGTCGGTGTCCCAGGAGCAGGGATCGGTCGAGTTGACGCCGTTGTTGTATTCCTGGAGGTTGGTCAGCATGTCGCCGTCATAGTCGTAATTGCCGTCCGGGTAATAGGGATCCAGGCAGGAATAAATCATCTCCCAGGAATCGGGCATGCCGTCGCCATCGTAGTCCTGCAGCGTTCCGACCCGCAGGACCACGTCGTCGCGGTCATTAAAGCCGCCGGAGTCGCAGGCCGAGGGGGAGGAGTTGTAGGTAAACGCCACCCGGATGGCTTGATCGCCCGAAGCGCCGCCCAAATAAAAACTCGCGCTCAGGGTCTGGAGTCCATAGTTCGGGCAGGGCACGGTTCCGACATAATTCCACGTGGGAGCGCCGGCGGAATCGGACTGGTAAACATAGAGCGAGTCGGTCGAGCCGCTGGTATAGCACCAGACCGTGGCGTCCACCTGGACCAGATCGCCGGGCATGAAGTTCGGGCCACTCAGGTCCATGACCGTGAAGCCATCGAGGGATTCGTCGGAGTGATACCCGCCGGAAGCCCCGTCCGGGCAAGGGCTGCTAGCAAGGGTATTGGGCTGGTTCGGCTCGTTCCCGCCGGACATGGCGTCCCGGCCGTTAATCAAGCTGGCCGGCACCTGGCAGGGGCTGCTGGCGCTGCTGCATTGAGGAGCGCCCCAACCGGAACTATAAACCGCGGTCTCGCCGCTGCTGCTGGGGCTGATGCTCACCATGGTGCTATCGGAAAAAGTTCCGGTGCCGAGGGTGGCCCAGCCAGAGACCTGGCCGGTGCCGCCGCCAGGCCCGGGTATCTGATTGGCCGTGGCGACGGTGCTGGTGCTCGGACCAAAGGTGCTCAAATAAACTTGGCCCCCGTAGCTCCAATTCACTCCTCCGGCCTGGGTGCAGTCATCGGAAAACACGCCGCACCCGGAACCGGTATAAGTGCAAGTCGCGGTAAACGTCTGTTGCGCGCCTTTCGCCAAATTGATGGTGCCGCCGGCCAGGCTGGCGACGGGGATGATGTCCAGGCTGGTCAGGTCGCAGTTGATAACCGTAGGAGTATAGTTTGTTATATAGACGGCGGAGTTGCGGTCTGCGTCATTGACGTTGATTTGCAACATGTATTGGGTCCCGACCGTAAGGGACGGCTGACTGGCGTTCTCATCCACATTGTATAGAACGGAGGTCTGCGAACTCGGCATATCGCCGTTATTCGGATAGGACCAAATTTGACCGCCCATGTTCTGCGATATTTGAAAATCATAGGTGTAAGATGGCGGCGGCGAGGCCGGCGCTGCCCAGGTAAAGAGAGGCACCGTCCTGCTATAGGGCTCCGTAGTGATAACACGCAGATCTTGAGCAAAGCAGTCAAGCACCGTTGCCACGGACGCGGTCAGGTTTTCGGTGGTTAAATCGGAATAGGTGACCGTAAAGGTGTAGGTATCTCCCGGAAGCGGGCTCGGTGGGAATTCGATCCATGCCGAGAAACGACCGCCTCCACCGTTGTTGCCGTTGCCAATGTCCATGGGCACAGGGACATTAGGCCCTGAGATGAGAGTTACCTTTACCGGAAGCTTTATTTGTCCTCTCAGGTCAAGGTTTAAACCGAACCATTCGTTGCTTTGAATATTCTTGAAGTGGTTGGTGGATACTGTGGCAAACGCATTTGCGCCGGAGAGCGTCTGGTCCACTCCGCTGACGTCGCCGGACACGATGACGGGCTGGCCATTGCCATTGCCGTTGGTGTTAGAGATGTCTCCGGCGTCTTGTATGCCGTCATTGTTCATGTCCACAATCGCAAAGGCATAATAGGTGCCATTCGGAACTCCGGAGACACTCCAGGCTTGTGAAGTTGATGGTGAGGCGATCATGGTGTAGTAAAGGGCGGATGGGCCTCCTCCTCCTGAGTCCTGATACAGTCCGACGAACAAGGGTCCCGCAGGTGTCCCCGGTATCGTGACCGTGCCGGAGACGGTATTTGGGCCGGTGCCGGCGGCGACGGTTACAGGCCCGAAAACAGCGGACGCCGCGCTTTCCGTGCTCCCGACGAAGGCCGTGATCTTATAATAGTAAGTGCCGTCTGCAATTGACTGGAAATAACCCGAGCTGCCGTTTGCCGGAACTAAGATGGGCGTGCCGGTGGTATTTGTATCCGTGCCCCAATAGATTTTGTAGGAGGTTGCGATTTCCGCGTTATTTACGTAAGCCCCATTCCAGAAGATGATCGCCGACTGGCCGCCGGGAAGAACGCCAAGGTCGGTTGGAGTGATGGGCGTTGGGGCAGCCGGGTCGGTCATGTTGATAAGCACTCCGCCAACGTCGGTATTGACGGTTACCATGGTTGAATTGCCGGAAGGATCCGAGGCATTTTGAGAGCCGAAACCTAAGGTGTCCATAGTGGCGTTGAGGGTATAAGTTCCCGAAGGAACTCCCTGGATCGTAAACGGACCCGCTGAGGAGATGCTGGTTCCATAGAAGGTTGATCCTCCTCCGCTCCAGTTCACGTTGATATAGATCCTTCCGGTCTTTGCTCCGCCATAGGTGACTGTACCGGAGATGTTGTACCCAAAAGCTGAAAAGGGCAGGCCCAGCACGAAAATAATCATCCCGCCGACCACCACCAAGATCTTTTCGATGCGCTTCATGGCACCTCTCCCTCCTGCAGCGAATACCCCGGAAAGAACCGTCTGGACCCAGGGTTGGAATTTACTGTTCATGGCACCCAAACCTCCTTTGAAAATCTTCAGGACTACTCCATCTCCAAACAAAAAGCCGCACCTTGGCCCTCTCGCCGAAGCGCGGCTGCTCTTGACTGAAACGAATTGACTTCCCGCTCTGCTCACGCTGTCCCTGCTCCTGACAGGGGAATCATGCGCCAGCTTTGACCACTGCAACTCATCATGGCCATCGCCCGCAGAAAAGCGTTTTTTCTAGATGCCGATGATGCCCTTTCTCCATTGAAGCCGGCTGCCCCCAAGTCTGGTCTCGCAGATGCTTGGCGCCATCACCGGTTTGACTTCCCCCCCACCAGCCTCTGGCGAAACCCTCGCCCGGAACCGAGGAGAAGGTATCCTGCTCGCTTCAACGGAAAACCAAAGGAAAAATTCTGACCCTGTGCAAAAAATCAATCAAAATTGCAAAAACAATACCAGTTTCGCCAAGCCTTGTCAAGAAAAAATCTGGCAGGACTTTACCCAAAATTTTTAAATGTCAAAGAGCGGGAGCGGCGGCGAGGCTTGGGCCTGATGGGTCTGAAGCAAGCGATGACGCCGGGGGTGGCGGCTGAAGAGGGCGGAGCGCTTCGTGGAGGCCGTCGGCCACAGGCAAGAATGCCTGCGCCACGTAACAGAAGTCGGGGATTCCAAAGAGCCGTTTCGCCGCGGCCAGGGCATGGCCCACCAACACCTTGAGCTTGGCTTGGCGGCCCAGCACCACCGCCGCGAAGAACATCGCCGCCGTCACCAACACCATCAGGTTTCGAAGCCGCTCGTCCCTCAAAACCCGAAACTCCTCCAGCTCATAACTCTGCTTCACGAACCGGATCGTCTCCTCGATCCGCCCGCGCGTCAGGTAAGGCCGAAACCACCCACCCCAAGAGCTTCCGGTTCTTCAGTAACGGAAGGTTGACCAGCAGCATCAGCAGTTCCTCGCCGAAGCCCTGTGCTACCACCCGCCCCAAGAGAAGCTCCGCCTGCTCGGTCAGGCGCACCGCCGCAAACCCGTCCTCCAGGTGATCGCCCTTCTCCTGGTCGTGATCTTCCCGAATCACCGGGGCGCAGGCATTCCTGCCTGTGGTCGGGCCAAGCACGGAGTCGGGCGATTTCCAAAGTCGGCAGCTTCTGCCGGCCCCAAAGCAAGCCTAAATCTCCGGCTAATCAAAACTGTATAACCTGCCGACGAAGCCCTCCGGTTTGGAGTGCGGCAGCTTGCTGCCGCTTTTCCTCCCTCGCCCGGAACTCGCGTCGCGCCGATGC
>Ga0315282_10010050_pt1 | contig 14938 bp, 11 predicted proteins | sample YL17G07_20_MG_FD_203693 | JGI IMG/M metagenome (GOLD analysis project Ga0315282, IMG submission 203693) | Sediment microbial communities from Yellowstone Lake, YNP, Wyoming, USA - YL17G07_20 | ecosystem: Environmental > Aquatic > Freshwater > Lake > Sediment | place: USA: Wyoming | collected... | reverse complement strand
TATCTTTAAAGCGTAAGTCTCTCCGAGAGTGAGCCGTAAACCGAAGTGCACGGCGAAAATTTTCAGCACACGCAGGCAAGGCTGTAAAATCTATAGAGACGCTCAAGACAGGACCCGCTAAACTGCTGCTCTTGTTCTTTAGCGGGTGGCTTGGGTGTTTTCGCAGCCGCGTGATGCGGCGAGAAAATACCCAAGACAGGACCCGCTAAACTGCTGCTGATGTCTATATATAATACATAAGTTTAGCTTGATTTAGAAACGGCTGGATGTAAAATATTAGCCATGAAAATCAATCCTTCGACTTACGCTTTAGGATTTGATGGTGAGCAAAGTCGAACCATCAATTTGGCTAAATCCGCGGGTTTTTGCTTAGGCGTAAAAAGAGCGGTGGATATTGCCTTAAAAACCGCGGCCCGGAATAAAAACGTCTATATGCTCGGAGATATTGTCCATAATGAGGATGTGGTCAGGGAAATAGAGCGGGCCGGCATAAAAAAGATTACCAGGCTTATAAGAGGCAGAAATAATATCCTTCTCATCCGCGCGCACGGCACTGGTAAAGATACAATTAAAAAGGCCCTTTCTTTAGGGTATAAAATCGTCGATGCCACCTGTCCCATGGTCAAAGAGATACATAAGATTGCCTGCGATAGGCAAGAAAAAGGCTATAAAATTATTGTGCTCGGAGATAAAAAACATGAAGAGGTACATGGGATTATCGGACAGCTGAAAACAAAGGCATTGGTAATCGATAACCTTGAACACATCCCCATAAAAAAGATTAAAAAAATCAAAAAGGCCTGCGTAGTAGTGCAATCTACCCAGAACCTGGAAAAAGTGCTGAAAATAGCGGAGGCCTTAAAAAACTATATTCCGCAATTACAATTCCTGAATACAATATGCAAACCCACAAGGATGAAACAGGAAGAAATCAAAACCCTGCCCCAAGAAAACGACATAATGATAATTATCGGCTCAAAAAATAGCGCTAATACCAAAAGATTATTTGAGATTGCAAAATCATTAAACAACCGAACTTACTGGGTAAACTCTAAGAAAGAAATAAAATCTGGGTGGTTTAAGGACGTTAAAAATGTAGGGGTTACCGCAGGGGCATCTACTCCCGAATCTACAATTCAAGATATTATAAGATATTTATCTAATCACCTCACTCATACCTTAAGGCCTCGATAGGATCAAGACGCGAAGCTTGCCGTGCCGGCCACAGACCAAAAACCACACCTACAACTACGGAGAATGTGGTGGCAAGAGCCATAGAAGACACAGAGATTTTTACGGCCCAGCCTGCAAAAGCCGTAATCAAAATAGCTATGGCGCTACCCAGAAGAATACCGAAAATCCCCCCGATACAAGCCATTAATACCGCTTCTACTAAAAACTGCATCATAATATCTTTATTCGTAGCTCCTATTGCCTTGCGCAGGCCTATTTCCCGGGTGCGCTCAGTCACCGAAACAAGCATAATATTCATAATACCTATACCGCCTACTAAAAGCGATATGGCAGCAATTGAGCCCAACAACAACGACATAGTTTTGGTAGTAGTTTCCAGGGCGCTCTTGATATCCGCCATGTTGCGAATCTGAAACGAGTCCTCTTCATTTTTGGTAAGATGGTGCTCTTTTATGATAGCTTTGGATATAGCTTCTTGCGCCGCGTCAATTAAATCCGGGCCTTTTGCTTCTACATAAATAGAATCAATATATTCTTTCCCAAGAACTCTATACATGGCAGTAGTAACGGGAATAAGCACTATGTCATCCTGATCGTTAAAACCGGTCGCTCCTTTTGCAGGCAACACGCCGATTACTTTGAAATTAATAAGATTTATCTTTATGGTTTCGCCTACGGGATTGGCATCTCCGAAGAGTTCGCCTGCCACTGTCGGGCCAAGCAAAGCAACCTTGTCTTTCATTTTTACTTCTTCGTCGGTAAAAAATCTTCCCACTGGCGGCTCTGAAGCGCGGATTGAGGCATAATCCACTCCCACTCCTTCAATCCGAGTATTCCAGTTTTTATTCGCATAGACTAACTGTCCTCTGCCGGTCACAGAAGGGCTTACTCTTCTTACTGCATCGGTGAGTTTTTCTATGGCCGCCACATCCTGAAAAATAAAACGCGTCACCGTGCCTGCCTGTAAAGCTACGCCCATCGTCCTGGCTGAACCGGGCCTGACCATCAGAAGATTAGAGCCCAAAGATGCTAACTGTGCCTCAATTGATTCTTTTGCTCCCTGGCCGACTGCAAGCATGGCAATCACCGCAGCTACGCCGATTAATATACCCAGGATAGATAAGAACGAACGCATTTTATGCCCTGCCATTGCTCCTGCTGCCTGGCGCAGATAATCCAGGAATTCGGTTTCTCTGGTCTTTCTTTCGGATTTGGATAAAACCACTTCGATTATTTTATCTGCCTGATTTTCAGCAGGCTTTGGCACGCCAAAGCCTGCTGATTTCTCATCGGAAATAATCTTGCCATCGCGCATGTTAATAACGCGCCTGGCGTGGACAGCGACTTCTTTTTCGTGGGTGACAATAACAATGGTTTTACCTTTCTGATTTAAGTCCTTCAGGATTGCGATTATCTCTTCTTTGCTTTTGGAATCAAGGTTACCTGTCGGCTCATCGGCAAATATTATCAAAGGGTCGTTGACTAAGGAACGGGCTATGGCTACACGCTGCTGCTGGCCTCCGGAAAGTTCATTTGGCCGGTGATTCATCCTGTCCGTAAGCCCGACTTCTTCGATTTCTTCTCTTGCTTTCTCTTTCAAATGCCGTTTTCCCGCATATATCAAAGGCAAGGTAGCATTTTCCAAGGCAGTCATCCTGGGTAAGAGATGAAATTGCTGAAACACGAAACCCACCAGGCGGTTTCTTATGGCGGCTAATTCCTCGTCAGAAAGCGCGTCAATTCTCTTTTCGCCCAGATAATACTCTCCCGCATTCGGCCTATCCAGTAAACCCAAAATATGCATGAGCGTAGATTTACCTGAACCCGAAGGCCCCATAATCGCCACAAACTCACCGGGCGCGATTTTCAAAGAAACGCCCTCTAAGGCCTTTACCTCTACCTTGCCCATCTGCTGGCTTTGGCTATCGGAAGCCAAACCACGGCCTTGCGGCCAGTAGGTCTTAGATATATTTTTTAGTTCGATCATTATCTTCTACGAACAGGCATAAATGGATTAGTTCCCACGTTGTTTTTAGGGAGGCTATATTTTTTTGTATTTACTATTATTCCGTCACTTTCTTTAATGCCGGAAATAACCTCTATGTTTTTATCGTCAGAGATGCCTAGTTTAACCGCCGCCCTCAACGGTTCTTTGCCGTTATTCTGTCTTACGTAGACAAAATCTTCATTTTTCTCTTTTTGCACTGCTTCCTGCGGAATAAGCAGAATGTTTTCTTTATCCTGCTCGATAAAATCTACGCTGGCATTCATGCCGGAGCGGAAAAATGAAGACACTTCTTCAGGAATCAAATCAATTTCGTAGATAGTGACGTTGTTAACGGTCTTTGATTCATAATAGATGTGTTCCACTGCGGCCTTTATCTTTGTATCGGGATAGGCATCAAGGGTAATAATTGCCTTCATATCTGGCGTGATTTTGCCGATATCGGTCTCATCGACCTGCGCCCGGACAATCAGATGGTCTGATAATACCACCGCGGCATCAGCAGTGGTTACGGTCTGCCCCGGCTGGGTCTTGGCCACAATCACTTCGCCGTCAATGGGTGCCGGCAGCGGTATCGGTTTATAAGTTTCCTGCCAGTATTGCCAGGCTTCTTCACCTTTGCCTCTGGCTGCATCCAATAAAGCCGCCCTTTCAGTTGAGCTCATCCAAGCCAGAACCTGACCGGTTTTTACCTTATCTCCTTCCTGGACTAAAATTCGCTCGATTCTGCCGTTAACCGGAGGCTTTACTTCCAGACGATTTTTGGGAAGGACCGTTCCCGTGCAGGATATAAAAGTCCGGATGGAGCCTATAAACGGGGATATCTCTTTTACCATTTCATGGGAAGATTTCTTTTGTTTTATCTTTGCGAGAGATACAGCGATGATACCAAAAATGACTACGGCAAAAACAAATAATGATAATCTTTTAATCCGCATATTCTAACGTCTCTCCTTTCGCCTGAATCCAATTTGCCTCGGCAAGCAAGGCATTTGCCTGGGTATCTAAATAACTTTTCTTTGTCCTCACCAGGTCATCTTCAATAATCGTCCAGTTATCAAAGTTAATCAGCCCTAAAGAATATTGCGCTTCAGCAATTTTGGAGCGTTCCTCAGCTGCCGTCAAGAATTTCTTTTGCACTTCTACAGTTTCCACAGCATCCTCTAAAGCCGCCCAGTTTTGTTCTAATGCGACTACAAGGCTATCTTTGGTGCTTCGTTCATCTGCCTTGAGCTGATTCAATAGGGCTTGGGCTTGGGACACCTGAGCAAGCCTTAAGCCTCCTTCAAATATAGGAAAAGATAAAGTGAGCCCGAGATTCCATTTATCATCTTGCGGTGGCCAGTAAGAGTTAGTCTTAGCCGCCCCTGCCTGGCCAGAAAGGGTTGGAGAAAAGTTCGCATAGCTAGCCCTCAGCCCAAATACTGCTTCATTCTTATGGGCAATAAGCTTCTGTAAAGTTGGATTATTTTTAACTAAAGCATCGAAGTCGGGCTTCTGGCGTAAAGCATCCCTAATTTTAAAGTCACTCTTCACTTGTATCGGTGTAAATTGTATGCGGCCCATTTCTTTAATAAGCTGTCTTTGCGCAACCTCAAGTTCCCTTGTTGCCTGAACGCTTTCAAATTCGGCCTGGGCTAAATTTGCTTCTGCGGTCAACAGCGCACCTCTATGCTCTAACCCTGATTCGTAGCGCAAGGTTATTAGCTCCAAATTTGACCGCCTGATGTTGTAAATATCTTCGGTAATACGTAACAACTCCTGCGCTTTAAGTAAATTGATAAATGCAGTTCTTAAACGTAATCTCACTTCGGTTGAGGTGAATTTGTAGTTATATTGTGCTGCTTTGATATTTTCTGAGGCGGCTTTTACATCATTGATGGTTTTGGTTCCGTCGAATAACAATTGTGACCCAGACACCCCGTAAGAATAGGTATCGCTTGTGACACCGGTGGTTGCCTTGGCGGTTGCGGCGCCCAGGTCACTATTCACTTGAGGCAAAAGCGTGCTTGCAGCGATTTTTTTACTGGCCTCGGACTGTTTTACCTTTTCTTCTGCCGAGATTAAATCAGGATGGTTTTTCTGGGCCTCTTTAATACAATCCTGCCAGGCAAGCACTTCTTGCGCCCGAACATTGTGCGAAAGAAAGCCCAAAAATAATATGATTATGGAAATTCTTATAAATCCCTTCATTTATTAATATCCAGTTTCTCTTTCTTTATCTTTGCCAGCATCTCGGTCATATGGTTTAAGAATTCATTGAATTGTTCTGCGGGGATAAGATTAATAAATTCTTTTCCCTTCGTAAAGACAAACAGTTTATCTCCCGGCTTGATTCCAAAAGCTTTCCTTAATTCCACCGGTATGGCAACCTGTCCCCGCTCTCCGACTGTAACCGCGCCATATACCTTGGGCCCCTGAAATTTAACCATCTTAACGCCTCCTCTTATAATACCGATTTACGAATAGTATGATTTGTATGTTTTATATGATTTACATAATAAATATAACAAATTATACTGCCTTTGTCAAGAACATTTTAGATTTTCCTTTATCAAACATGGCTCCCCGAACTAGTCGATGTTGATAACACGAATTCTCAACAACAATTTCTTTTGTTATTCACCCAGATGTTTTTTAATTTTATCAACAAGGTCCTGGGTCTCAAAGGGCTTGCTGATGTAATCGTCAGCACCGACTTTCTTACCCATTACCTTGTCAATATCCTGGGCCTTGGCAGTAAGCATGATGATTGGTATAGACTTATACTTTTCGTCAAATTTAAGCATGCGGCAGACCTCATAACCATCCATCTTAGGCATCAGAATGTCCAATACTATTAAATCTGGGCTTAAACTCTTGGCTTTCTCCAGGCCCTCTTGACCATCCTGCGCCGTTATAACCTCATAACCAGATGCGTTTAAGCGAATACTTATTGCTTTTAAGAGCTCTGTCTCGTCATCAACTACTAATATTTTCCTTGCCATGCTCACCTCTCATTTTCGTTATTGCGTTATTGCGTATTTGCGTTATTGCGTATTTCAAATCTTCGAACCTTTCTATTTTTGCCTTGTTCCGTTTAACGCTATAACGCAATAACGCAATAACGCTATAACGCAATAACGCTATAACGCAATAACGCTATAACGCAATAACGCTATAACGCAATAACGCTATAACGGGTTAACGGAATTACGGCCTGATAAACAATGCCGCGCCATCTGCATCCATTTTTGTTACTACCAACTCTACATCGCCTTCCAGACTTACTACATTATTGCCATCTTTATCAAAGTCATAATCATATCTGCCGTTTCCTCCTAAATTCATAAAATTAAGCGGCAGGTCTAAAGTTAAATTTATGGTTTCAGTATAGACGACTCTGCCTGGAGGATATTCCACAGAATATCTCTTTAAAATCGGCGTTTTATCGTCAAAACCTAATTCTATGCGAATCTTCCAGATGGTTCCTTTTTTCGGCCGCGCCTCAAGTTCAATAGTGCCGTCTTCTTTAATGCCGATGACATTTGCAAGGCTGAACACGCGGATGTGTTTGGAATCGGGGATTTTTATACGGGAACCCTGTTTTATGATTAAACTCACGCCGCCGGTGCGGGTGTTGCGGAGGTTAATGAAGATGGAACCATCTTTATGTTCGCCGGTTTGCCGGTCCCTCAACTCCGCTCGGGACTCCCGTTGGTCGTTTGCCGGTTTGCCGGTTGAAGCTTTAAGGTTAACTTTTACTGCGGTAATATTAGGAATAAACTCCAGCTTTGTTTCAACCTCTGTATTGGTATTGTCAAAATATTGAAGATTAAAGCCGGTTAAAGTTACGCCGGGGAGATTATATTTTGGGATAGTGTCAGTTTTACCTTTGTAAATCCGCATAATTTTATTTCCCTGCCATTTTCCGCCGAAGGCGGATCCGCCTGTGGCGGAAATCGTCATTGCGCAATCAGGAAAATTTGTGGCATCAGGGTGAAAGATGAATCTTATTTTACTACCGGGGTCGAGCGCTTCGTTCAAAAAGACCTGGTCATCTGCCTTAAGAGGCTCTTTATGCGGACCAAGCAAAAAGATGATAGGAACGGCTTTCCATATCCGTTGGTTCGTTGGTTCGTTAGTTCGTTGGTTCGTAGAGGCCTCGGCAATGGGTAAAGAGGCTCCAGCCTTAAAAGGGCGATTTAAGGTAAATGGGGTCTTAGTGACGAGCTCGGTATTTTCGTGTTCAGGTTTAAGAGTGTGGCTGTCATCAACCCATAAAGGCACAAAGGTTATGGATGTGGGTGTTAGGTTTAAGATTTCAAGTGAATCTTTTATTCCATAATTCTCAAAACCCCCTCCGGCTATTTCATCTAAGCAATCGTCTAATGCCTTTTCTAATAAAACCTCTTGCTGGCCAAAGTTATAGGCGTCAAAACTTGTCTTAAGCATAAGCACGACTACACCGGTTAAAATCGTAGCAATACTTATAGTGATTAAGAGTTCAATGAGCGTCATTGCGTTATTGCGTTTTAGCGTTATTGCGTTATTGCGTTGGCTTGGAAGATACCTTAATTCTAAATCTTCAAACTTTTGTATTTTCATTTTTACCTTTTTAACGCTATAACGCTATAACGAACAACGCAATAACAAATTACTGATTTTATTCTATAGGTGTCCAATCCAAATCCTCCATTAGAGTTACTACTTCTGTTATCGGTTTGCCGGTTTGCCGGTTTGCCGGTTTGCCGGTTATTTGATACACCTGAATTCTTATTTCTAAGGGGTCAGTCCCTTTTACAATCTTCCTTAAAGAGCGCCAATATTTGCCATTCAATTCTAAAGGTGGTTGAGCAAGAGGAGGCTCCCATATATCGCCTAAATCCTCAAGCTGGGCCTCGGTAAAACCTAAATTCTTTACTTTTTCCATTCCTTCTTGTGCTAAATATCGCGCTGTGGTCAAATCCTCAGTTACATATACCTGCTCCAGGCTCACCGAGAACATCCGCATCAGTGGCAAAAAACAAATTGTAATAACCGCAAGGGTAATGAGAAGTTCAATGAAAGTGAAAGCGTTATTGCGTTTTGGCGTTATTGCGTTATTGCGTTGGCTTGAAAGATACCTTATAAACCCAGAGTCAATTTGGGAAACTTTGTCAGCCTGGTTATATATTTTATCAAAACTCTCCTTGTCTATATAAGATTGATCTAAAGCGGCGTAAGAAATACTTTGAATTTCCGACGCAGAAGATTTTGAGATATAAAGAAACTGAATAAACTCTTTATTTGATTTACGAGAAAAACCTTCGGCAATATTGGACATAGTGGACACTGCAGCAGCGGTTGCCTGGTCGCGAAGCCGATAATCTTTCTTAAATCTCTCACTATTATTTATGGTTTTATACACCATATTGACTAATTTTCTTGCTTCCTGCCAGCATTCTAAATCTTCAAACCTTTGTATTTTCATTCTTACCTTTTCAACGCAATAACGCTATAACGGATAACGCAATAACGCTATAACGCTATAACGCTATAACGCTATAACGAATTAACGTTCTTTTTCTTCTTCATAACTCGGACCACGAATCTCCCGCCACAACTGAATACCCACCCCTGAACCTGAAACTGTGCCGAATCTTACTGTGCCTGATACAGCGGTCATTGTGGGCGATGCAGACGGGGTAACTGTTACTGTCTCTGGTTCGGTATCCTTAACTGTAATTGTGGCAATGCCATCGGTTACCGTAGCAGCAGTAGAGGTAGCAGTTGAGGTACAAGAGTTATTGTCTTTCATAAATTCAGTAATGGTAACCGTAAAGGTAGTGGAGTCATCTTCAGTTAAGACGTTTCCGCTTGAATCCAAAATTTTAACCTGAACGCTTATTGAGCCAACAGGGCCTGAGTTTGAGATAACCTTAATTGTGCCTGCCTTTAGAGTTATGGCTGATGAAGTACCGGTAATCGAGGTATAGGTTGTATCTTTAATTGATAAAGCGGTAGAGGTTTCGCTTGAGCCATTTATGCCGGTGAATTTGTGACTACCGCTATCAGCAGAAGTAAAGGTATAATCTGAAGGCAGGGTCAGGCCGCTTCCGGTAAAGGTAATTGTTCCGGCATAATTGGACACGGTTGAAGCGTTGTAATCGCGCGCTGTGACAGTGGCTGAAAAACCTTCGTTAGTATAATAATAAGTCCTTGATGCCGACGGGTCTGATAAGGTTATAGAAAAATCCTTGGGAATAAAGATAATATTTGCCGAAGTCCCGGTTTGGGTGGTCAATGTCGCGTCAGTAGCGGTTATGGTGATTGTGCCCCATTTGTTATAGGTCTGGCTGGTAAAAGAAGCAACCCCATTTGTCCAGTAAGTAGAAGTCAAAGAGCTTGTGCCTACACTGCCTGACTGGGATGTAGATGGAGAAGTGTAATTTATGCTTAAATCGGCTGTGCCTTTATAATTGGGGCAGGTTACCGCAGAAGCATTCCTTGCAGTTACTGTTAAGGTAAACGGCTTGCTTACCGTATGGCGGGCATAGGCGCTTCCCGAGGCAGAAGTATCTAAACTAGAAGCAACCACAGTGAAATCATAAGGACGCATATCAATATTGGAAGAGGTGCCGGTCTTGGTTGACTCCGCACTATCGGTGGCCACGATATTAATTGTCCCGCAATCAGAAAAGGCCTGGGATGTGGTTAAGGCAACTCCATTAGAAAAAGAAGACAAAGATGTAACTGAAAGTGTGCCGCTTCCTGAAGATGGCGAATTATAACTTACAGTTAAATTAACCGTCCCGGAATAATTAGCATCGGTTGCCCCAGCGCTATCTAAGGCAGTAACGGTTAAGGTAAATACACTGCCGGCAACTGGGGTTGAACTTGAGGCAACAACGCTAAATGAGCCAGCCACTACAGTTACTGTCTGGCTGACGTCTGTCCAGCCATAAGAGGGACTTTCCGCAGCAGTGATGGTATAAGTTCCTGCAACTGTGTCTTTATAATAGAATGATGCGGAATTATTGCCGCTGGTTATGGTTACGGTAGAGGTATTATCCGATGACCAAGTGGAGCCATCAGTAGAAAATCTTCCTGTTGAGGAAGTGCTGGCTAGATTAACTGTGATATCCGAAGGCACAGCAATTGCCTGATTATCTGAGTCCTGCACCTGGACAGTGATTATAGAGGAGCAGCTTCCTGTGCTAAAGGTCTGAGCTGAGGTGGTAAAGACAAGTTTTGGCTTCTGCTCAGAGCCTAAACTCAAAAAGGTTGTGCCACCCTGATTTAAATAACTTGCCCTAATATAATCTGCCGAGCGGGCAGTGTTGGAGATGCGGACTTCATCGATAAGACCGCTGAAATAAAGTCCGGCTAAAGTCGGGAAACCGATGCCTACTGTACTATCAGATGTCGCAACAACATTTACAGTTCCAGCGCTATTAAGCTGTCCATTAATATATATTTGTGAACTGGCGCCATTTATCACTCCCGCTATATAGTACCAGGTTCCCGTGGATACCGTACTAACGCTGTTAAAGTTTCCACCTCCGTGCCGGCCGAGGTTTATAAGATTGCCATTAAGATTGATTCCGTATCCATTATAGCCAAATGTACCTCTGCCGATTATATCCTTATTATCAGAGTTTTCGCCATCTCCCAAAGCGCTTGGATTAATCCAGGCCGATAATGTTACCGGATTGCTATCTATATCCAAAGAGCCCCCATTTGGAGCGGATACTGTTATATAATTTGTTCCATTAAAACTCAAAGCGTTATCTATTTGCCCTGTTGCACCAAAGGTTACCCCTCCTGACCGGGTGCCGGTGTTGGCATTGGAGGTGGAGTCTGCGGCGGTTGTAGGACCGGCATCTCCTAAATGCCACACCCCTTTAAAATTCGTATCCCAGACAGAATTGGCGTTCTGCTTATCTGTGGCAGATAAATTTCCATAATACATCCAGATATAATCTGTGCTGGAGGAGGCATCAATCTGCGGCACGCGCGACCAGATAAAACTATCGCCGCTGGTAGTATATTTTTCTATTTCATAGGGCAGTTCAGAGACCTGGTCAGCATCCATAAATCTGATGTCCTGACCTGCGCTTTGGGCATTGGCATAGGTAAAATTACTGCTGGTTAATTTGACCAAAGCAGGAAAATTAGTAAGATTTGAGGATTGTCCGGAATTATCAAAGGTAATCTTTCTTCTATAGCGCCAGGAGGTTGACCACCATTTGGTTGAGGCCGCACCAGCCGCAGCATTTACAGTTTGCTGCTGGGTAGCATCGGTCAAGCCAACAGAGGGCGACTCAGCAGCAGTTATAGTAGGACTTCCCACCTGATAGTCAATGTAGTAAAAATCAACCGTAGATGAGCCAATGGTTATTGTCACTGAAGTTGTACTTACTCCGGTTGAACTGGCGCGAAACTGATAAGTGCCGGTGGAAGTAGTAGAGAGATTGACGGTAATTGCTGAAACCGCATTGGTTGCACCGCCAGTTCCATCCTGCAATTGAACGGTAAAGGCATCTGAGACCGTTCCTGCGGTTAAGGTCTTGGCAGTGGTAGTAAAGGCAAGTTGACTGGCAAAGTCCCAGTTGACATTATTGCCTGAGTCTTTGCTGTTAGAGGCTGTTATACCATTGGTAGCTGTAGAATAAGCCACATCCACATAAGAGACACTTTCGCTGCCTGAGTCAGTGATGTTCCAACCTGCAGTGCTTGAGCCACGCAAGGTAATCAGGCTGCCAGAGGCACCAGTTAGGGTCAAGGTGCCGCCTGACTCAATGGTCTGGGTAGTGCCGTCAGTAAAGATAAGGGATTTTCCAGGGGTTGCGCAGGTTAAGTTATGGAAGGTGGTGTTACCGGAAATAGTTGATGTGCCGCTACCGTCAAAAGTAACTGTGCCGGAGCCGGGAATAAAGGTGCCGGAATTAGACCAGTTGCCTGAGACCGTGATACTGGCTGAGGCATCGGGCTTCATAATGCCGCTGGCTCCAATAGTTACTCCGGCATAGTCATCGCCGGTATAAGGCGTCCACTGGCCGTCATTTACCAAGAGTAAATTAGTGACGGTCTGGACGGCATCCGGGTCAACATCATTAGTATCACTGGGTGAAGCAGTATTGGCAATGGTAAGATTATACCAGGTGGTGGCACCAGTAATGGTCTGGGCAACGCTGCCATCAAAGGTCACTGTGCCGGTTCCGGCAGTAAAGGTGCCTGAATTAGTCCAGTCCCCAGAAACAGTAATAGTTTCCGAGCCACCTATATAATAAGAATAGCCATTTATAATATTAAAATTACCACCAACTGTAATATTTCGATTATTATTGGGAGCCGTGGCATTATCAAGCGTTCCCGTTGAATTATCTGAACCACCATACGCACCGTCAGAAGCTATAGTAAAATTGCCCTTTATGGTCGTATCGCCAGTTAGCTGGAAAGTATAATCGGCCGAAGCTCCGCTACCTGTAAGATTTATATCCACGTTGGTTTTGGTTGTATCATCACCATATGTCGTCCCGGGAATCGTTACGCTTTTAACATCATGCCCAGCCCAAAACGACCAAGCCAAATAAACATAGTTAAAATCCTTAATATTTATAGTGCCGCTGTTGCTTAAGTTTAAATTATAAATAGCCCAATCTAGCCGAAAGGTATAATTAACTTCAATGGTTCCAGCACCGGAAAGATAACTGCTGCTGTTAATGGTTAGGGTATCCTGACCCCCCAAATAAAAAGTCAGTGTTTGCCCTGAATCGACTGACAAAATTCCAGTGATAGTTAAATTCCCATAGACGCTGGGACTATTCTTGACGGTAACAGTTCCGGTACTATTGATAGTCAGATTATAAAATGCCGTGGCACTGCTTCCAGCAATTTGCTTATCAGAACCCTTCATAGTCACTGTACTCGTGTTGCAAGTAAAAGTTCCGTTGTTGGTAAAATCACCATTGACCGTCAAATTGTAACTGCTGCCGGCTAATGTAGCGCCAGAATTAATGGTGACATTGGCTATGGTAGCCTTATCTCCCAAGGTAACAACGCTAGCTCCAGTGGTCGCAATCACCGCGTCGTCAGTTGAAGTAGGAGCCACTCCGCCCACCCAGGTTGAGTCGGTGGCCCAAGTGCCGCCGGTAGCAGTGGAAGTGAAGGTCGCGGCGCTGGCGCTTTTGGCCACGGCGAAAACTGATAAGAAGATTAGGGGTAAAATTGTGAATTTAATTAATTTCATGACTATTGGTGGAAAAAAAAGAACAATGTAGACGTTGTATATAACCCAATGGCTCCCAGAATGCTATAAAACAAATGCAAATTTCTGTCTAGAAATATTTGTTTCACAACCTCTTAATTTATAAAACGTCTACAGCAGTGTAAATAGTTATGTAAAACGTCTACAGCAGTGAAAGCGCCAGAGACGTATAGAGAAGACTCGTATCCGAAGAATTAGTTACCTCCAGCCCTGCAGTGGCTGAAGTCGCGCCAGTGCCTTTTATAGCCGGTTAGCCGGTTTGCCGGTTAGCGGGTTAACGGGTTTGCCTGTTAGCAGGTTTGTCAAAATTCTTGACTTAAACAGGATTGTGTGTTATAAATTAAACTATGAATTCCAATATAAATATTAATAAAGAAATCTTCAAAAAACACAAGGTGAAACTCGCTTACTTATTTGGTTCGCGGGCCAAGGGCAACCCTGCGCCCGAAAGCGACTTTGACGTTGCCGTGTTATTTGAAGAACCGCCCTCTGACTCTCTGGCCCTTGCAGAAACCGGGAACCTTTCTTCGGATTTAAGGGAATATTTCCCTGCCAGAATTGACATTGTAAGCCTGCATTACGCGCCTTTATTGCTGAAATACGAGGTCGTGGCGCACAACCGCGTCTTATACTGCGAAAATGAAAAAGACAGGATAAACTTTGAAGTCTCCGTAATAAAAGAATACATCGATGAAGAGCCCGTTCGTAAACTATACGACGAGGCCCTTTATAAAAGAATTTTACAGGGAGTTTAAATATGGTAAACCCCAGCACTGTCAATGAACGTTTAAATAAAATGCGGGAAAACATTCTCCTCCTTGAAGATTTGAAATCCGCCTCTGCGGATAAATTCTGTAACGACCCAAAAATATTCAAACTTGCTGAACATTGCTTACAAGTCTCTATTCAATGCCTCCTTGACATATGCCATCATATCATTGTGGATAATGATTGGCCGAGGCCGCGCGACAACAAAGAGGCACTCCAGATCATCGCCTCTAAAAAAATAATCCCTGAAGATTTCGCTAAAAAGATTGAACCAATGATTGGTTTGCGCAATATCCTTGTCCATGAATACCTGAAAATTGACCCGCAAAAGATTTATGAACATCTCCAAAATCTTGACGATTCCCGCGAGTTTCAAAAATATATCGTTACCTATCTTAAATCGGCCTAACACTCCAACGAACTAACGAGTTAACGGATTAACGAGTTAACGGGTTATCGCCTTCTTTATCATCTCCAAGAGCGTCTCGGTATTAAATGGCTTTGCTAAGTGGTCATAGGCGCCCAATCTCAATGCCTCAATTGCTGACTGCGGGGTTCCGTAGGCAGTAAGCATAATTACTGGCACAGCCGCATTTAGCTGTTTTAATTCTCGTAACGTATCTAAGCCGGAAAGGCCGGGCATCATAATGTCCAGAATCACTAAATCCGGCGGCTCCTCCTTAAATTTGTTTATACCGCTTACGCCGTCGCCTGCGCTTACAACCTCGTATCCGCTTGCC
>Ga0315282_10010048_pt1 | contig 14941 bp, 10 predicted proteins | sample YL17G07_20_MG_FD_203693 | JGI IMG/M metagenome (GOLD analysis project Ga0315282, IMG submission 203693) | Sediment microbial communities from Yellowstone Lake, YNP, Wyoming, USA - YL17G07_20 | ecosystem: Environmental > Aquatic > Freshwater > Lake > Sediment | place: USA: Wyoming | collected... | reverse complement strand
CGTGAGGGCGTGCCAACGGCCCACCCGTTGCGGATCGCGCGACGGAATCCGTGCGGGAACGAAATCGCGCATCACGGAATTGCTGACCACCCAGCGTCCGTCGCGATCCACCAGTCCGACGCCGACCGGCAGTTGTTCGAGGATGCTCGCGAGCCGCGCCTCGCTCTGCTGCAGGGCGTCCTCGGCTGCCGCCCGCTGGAGCGCAAGACCGATGTTCTGCGCCACGGTTTCGTAGAAGGAGATCGACCCGGGGTTGAACCGGCCTTCCTGCCGGTCGTTCAACTGCAGCACGCCGACGATCTGGTCGCCCACGCGCACCGGGAACAGCCCGATGGACTGGTAGCCGCAGTGGATGCAGTGATTGCGGGGATTGGTACGCGGATCGGCGTCGCGCGACAGCCCGAGCAGTTTCTTCGAGGCATTCGTCCAGAACGCGCCGGCGCGCGTGAAGCAGGACATGCTCGGATCGGTCCGGCCGGACAGGACGAGGCCGCAGGTGCACTCGAGCACCGCCCGGCCATCCGCGTCGCGCAGCACCTCGCCGTCGCCATCGCGCGCGCAAAGGGAATCCTCCCGTCTTACGAACTCGGCCGAAAGCCCGTTCTGCTCGTAATACGGGCAGTCCTCTCCCTCGCGAAGCCGCAGTCCCACCGCGTCGAACCCGGTCACTTCCTGGATCAGCCGCAGCGCGTCGGCAATGAGCGAGCGCAGCTCGCCGCCACGGTTGAAGATTCGGAGAATATCGGTCAGCAGGACCTGGTTCGCTTCCGCCTGCCTGCGTTCCGTCACGTCGCGGGCGATGCCCACCAGCCCGCTGGTGGCACCCGTCGAGTCGCGACACGGACTCTTCGAGGTCAACAGGTGCCTGAGCTGCCCGCCGATCTCCAACGTCTCCTCGAGCACCTGCGGGGTGCCGCCGGCAAGCACTCGCTGATCGTCCTCCATGATGTGCCGCGCAATCGCCGCCGGGAAGAGGTCTCGATCGGTCTTGCCGACGATCTCGTCGATCGGCCTTCCCAGGGCGGCGGCGCCCGCCTGGTTCATCACGACGTAGCGGCCGGTGCAATCCTTCAGGAAGACGAGGTCCGTCGTGCTGTCGATGACGGTGCGCAGCAGTTCGTGGCTGTCGCGCAGCGCCTGCTCGGCCTGCCTGTGCCTGGTGACGTCCTGAACTGTCCCGAACCCGCCGAGCAGCGTCCCCTGCGCGTCGAATTCCAGTTCCGCTGTCTCACGCACCCACTTCACGTCCTCGCCGACGACGATGCGGTGCTGGACGTCGTAGGGCTGACCGGCCAGCGCCGCCTGCCATGCCGCGTCGACGGCGGCGCGGTCGTCCGGGTGCACCTTCGCCAGGAATCCCTCGTAGGTGAGGGATGTCGCGGGCGGAACGCCGAACATCCGATAGACCTCGGCAGACCAGGTCAGAGCGTTGCGGCAGACGTCGAGGCGCCAGCTGCCCGTGTGGGCGACGGCCTGCCCGTGGGCGAGGTCCGCTTCGCTCTCGCGCAGCGACTGCGTGAGCGTGTCGCGTTCTGCGATCATCTGGCCGAGGGTGACGTTGGCGTCGCCGAGCTGGGACACCGTGTGGGCAAGCTTGACGAAGAAGGCCAGCGCCCGGTCCACGGCCTCCCGCGGCAGGCGTGGCACGCGGTCGAGGGCCGCGATGTATTCCCGCTCGTCGAAGCCGTAGCGGTGCGCCTGTTCCCGGAACAGCGCGTAATCGACGTGCTCGTCCTCGAAGAAGAACTGCCCGGAGAAGACGTTTCCCACGTGCCGGTCGCGCACCATGATCGGTGTCGCGAGATCCCACATGTTGTTCTTGCACTTGTAGCGGCGAAACTCGCCGGGAGGGATGCCCGCAGACAGCTCGGTGTCGCTCTCCACGCACGCGTGGCACGTTTGAGGGTGAGCACGATGGAACTTGGTACAGATGTCCTGCCATCCCGCGCCGACGAGCACCTTGCCCTCGACGTCGATGATCGCCATCGGGATGCGGGCGATCTCGTAGAAATCGTTCATCAGGGACTGCAGGGCGGGAGCGTCGACGAGATCGGCGAGCGTGGACGAGCGGAACGGCACGGCTTCTCCCGGCATCAAATCGACGGGGGCGCCCGATACGCGTGCGAGGGATGAAGGTGATTTTACCAGAGGGGACGGCGCGGGACCAGCCACCCGCGCCGGCAGCGCGTCTCGGGGCACCTTTGCGGATCGTCCCGCGTCGCGATGTGACGCAGCAGACCTGAGGGAACCCGCGGATTTGCCCCGGGGATAAACGCGAACTATGGCCCGGCAGGGCCTTCCAGTCCGCTTGGGAGCGCGTCGCCGGGCCCAGCCCTTGTCGGCGAGGCTACTCGGTCCTCAGCGCTTCGACGGGCTCGATGCGCGTTGCCGCCCGCGCCGGTACGGCAGCTGCGACGAAGACCACCGCCACTAGCGCGAGGGAGGCGATGGCGTAGATCCACGGATCGCGCGACGTCACGCCCCACAGCTGCGCCTGGATCAGCCGCGAGCCGAGCATTGCGAGGCCGAGGCCGGCAATCCCGCCAATGCCGGCAATCAGCGCAGCCTGCCGTAACACCAGGCTGAACACCCGGCGGCGGGTGGCGCCCATCGCCATGCGGATGCCGAATTCGCGGGTGCGCTCGCTGACCGCCTGAGCCAGCAAACCGTAGACGCCGACGGCCGCCAGCACGAATCCGAGGCCACCCAGAAGCGAGAGTACCCATGCGAAGACACGTTGGCCCGACAATCGGCGATCGATGACTATCCGAAGGGGTTGGTTGCCGGATATCGGGACCCTCGGATCGACGCGAGCCGCCACGCTTCGAACGACCTCCGTCGCGTCGCGCGTCGTCAGCCCGGACTTGACCAGCAGGCTCGGGCGCATGACGAAGACCTCCTCGCGCGCAAAGGGCTCGTACATCGTCAGCTCGGCAGCGTCGGTCACCAGATCCGTCCGGACGTCTCCGGCTACCCCGATGACGACGACCTCCCGCCCCGTCTTGCCCATTTGCACGATCACCTTCTGTCCGACCGATTCGATCGAGTCGAACAGTCGCCTGGCCAGAGACCGGCTGACGATGACACCGTTGCCGCTGGCCTCGCCGGGTGCCATCGACTCGACCGTGGTGAACGCCCGTCCCCTGAGAATCGAAATGCCAAGCACTGCGAAGTAATCTCTGGTGACCGCGTTCGTGTCCACCTCAATTGCGTCGCCTGGCGCGCCCTGCGGAGTCTGGACGCGCTGCACGAACGCCGACTCAAGCGGGTAGGAGTAGCTGAAGCTTGCCGACGTGACACTCGAGACGGACGAGAGGCCTGTTTCGAGCTCACGCACGTACTGCAGCGCGCGCGCCGGCTTGTAGCCCAGGCTGGCGAGATCGATGTGGTGCACGCTGACACCGTCTGCGTTGAACCCCGGATCGACGCCGTGCAGCCCGCGGACCGTGGCTACCATCAACAATGCGCCGACGAGCAAGGCGAGCGAGAGCGACAGCTGCACGGCAGCAAAGCCCGCACGCAGGCGGCGCCCGCGCGGCGTGCCTCGCATGCCCCCCTGCGAAAGGCCGATCACGACCGGACGACCGGAGCTCATCCACGCGGGCAGCAGGCCGGCCGCCAGTCCGCCGGCAACCGACAGGACGAGCGCAGCGAGCAGCACGTGCCCATCGATCGGCACCCTCAGGCTGACGTTCGACATCGAGGCGGCCGGCAGAATGAGCGTCAGGATCAAGTGCGTCATACCCGACGCCAGGCCGAGGCCAAGCAGCGCTCCGGTGATGGCCAGCAGGCAGCTCTCCATGAGCTGAAGCTGGAGCAGCCTTGCGCGACCCGCGCCGAGCGCCATCCTGACGGCGTATTCGCGCTCGCGCCGCACGCCGCGGAAGATCAGCAGATTGGCGACGTTTGCGCACCCCAGCACGACGAGCACCGCGCCAATGAGCAGGAGCCGCAGAACCATCGCGCGATACCTGTCGCGCGCAAGGACGTCCGGTCCCAAACCGGGAAAGACACGCGCGCGGACCGTCCTGAACTGACTGTTCTCTTCCGGATGCCGTTCGAGAAGGCCTTGCGCGAGGACGTTCATCTCCGCCTGCACCGCGTCGAACGTCGCGCCGTGCCGCAGGCGAACGACGAACGAGTAGAACGTGCCGTCGCGACGTGTGACGGCTGGCGAGATGGAGGAAAAGTGGTGCATTCGCCTGTAGGCCGCGCCCGGATACCAGACGTCCACGGCGCTGAAGGGCGTAATGCCGCGAAATCCTCTCGGCGCGACACCGACGACTTCCAGTCGCTGTCCGTTCAACAGAATGGCCTTGCCCAGCGCACCTTCCGGCGATCCGAAGGCCCTACGGGCAAGACCATCGCTGACGACCGCGACCGGCGCGCCGTACGGCAGCACATCCTCGTCGGGGGTGAAGAAGCGGCCGGCCGATGGTCTTACTCCGAGCGTCAGGAAGAGATTCGCGTCCGCATGGGCCGCAGGGATATTCTCGGCCATGCGTCCTTGGATGGTGACGGCTTCAATACCTTCCTGGGTGCCAGCAAGAGCCTGGACCGTCTTCGACGCCGCCACGAGGTCCGCGATGTTCAGGGGTGAAATACGATTCGGTTGGACACTCTGGCCGTCCTCCATCCAGCGCCCGAAGTAGACCACGCCCACGCGACTGGCGTCCGAGACCGCCGGTACCGGCCGCCAGACGAGCCAGTTGCCGATGCTCAGAAGCGCCGTTGTCGGGCCGATAGTCAGCGCCATCGTCACAACGACCGTGACCGTGAAAGTCGGCGTGCGACGGAGCGCACGAATCGACTGACGAAGATCGAGCCACCGCGCCGCGATCCGCCCGCCGAGTGCCGGCGCGCCGGGTGGCGGCAGGCTAGGCGGTGACGGTCGTTCGATGCTGGCGAGGCGCTCGGCGAGGACGCCTGGCGCGTCTAGATCGGCCAGCGCCTGCCGAGCCGCGGTGTCGGCGTCGGCGCCGCCGCCGATCAGTTCCCGCACGTGGTCCTCGAGATGCTGGCACAGCTCCTCGATGATCTCGGCCTCGCGTTCCGGCCGCAGGCGCAGCGGGGCGAGGCGGGACGACAGCTCCTTGGCCCAATCGCGCTCCATGGAACCTTCCTCGGCAGCCCGATCCATCAGGCTCGCACGCCGGCGATCTGGTTGATTGCCCGAACGAAGGTGGCCCACCCGCCGCGCTGGACGGCGAGGACCTTGCGCCCCTCCGGCGTCAGGCGATAGAGGCGGCGCCGGCGCTGTCCCGCCTTTTCGATCCACCGCCCTTCGATCCAGCCGCGCTTCTCGAGGCGGTAGAGCAGCGGATACAGGGAGGCGATGGCGAACTTCAGCGAGCCCCCGGAGCGCTGCTCGATGAGTTTCCCGATGTCGTACCCGTGGCGGGCGCGCTCCTCGACCAGGGCCAGAACGAGCAGCTCGGCGCTCCCCTTCTTAAGCTCTCGGACAGGCAGCCAGGATTTCATATGTAGTTATATAACATATAGCTATGTAACTGCACAAGGGGAGGCTCCGGCGTGGCAGGCCACCGACCCCTCGGTCCCGAACCGAGTGTGAACGCGCGCCGCCGTGCGTCTCGGTCCGTGTATAGGCACTGCTCCGCGTCTCAGCAGGCCGCAGGAGACCGGAGCGAACCGGCGGATTTGTCCTGGAAACAAACCTACGCGCCTTGACCGGCAGCAAGCCGGATGCCGCGCCTCCGACGCTTGACGACTGCTCCTTCGACGTGGTCAATCACGGCTGACACGAACCGCGAGAGCATTCCGAGCAGCGCCCGACAGGCTACTCACCGGCCTATCGCTTCCCGTCCGCGAGCGCGCGGAGCTTCGCGAGCAAGTCCTGGATCGGTACTCCTTGTGGAACATCGACGAACAGTGGACCGGTGTTTTCGTTCGTATCCACGCTGGTCTTACCCCACCAGAAGCGATACACCCGCCCGTCAACGACACGTACCCTGCACGACGATGATGGCCGGCTGCAGAATCTCGAGCGTCCTTCGCCGGGGCTGAAGCCCCGGCGCTACGGCGGGACTGAAGTCCCGCCCTACGACGTACGGTGCGCCGGGGACAACGATGCACGTGGCCGTCGAGGTTCGGCGACGCGCGCAGCAGTGCGTTCGGGGTCCGAGATGCTGCGTGGCGCCGGCAAATTTGTCCTGGATTTGTCCAAGGCCCGGCGCGGCAAGGCTGAAGCCTTGCCCTACCGGAGCGTCCGTACAGCAAAAAAGCCCGGCGAAAACCGGGCTTCGTTGCGGCGAAAAGTTGGTCGGGGCGAGTGGATTCGAACCACCGACCCCTCGGTCCCGAACCGAGTGCTCTACCAGGCTGAGCCACGCCCCGACGCGAAAACCTATTCTACCTCAGCGCCTTCTCCCGGCGCCAGCTCCGGCAATCGGGAACCGGGTGGAGGCAAGCCAACAGGCCCCAGGCGAGGTCGGCCCCTACTCGCGGTCTCCATCGCTCGAGAACCGCATCTCCTCCACCAGCTTCAGCGCGTCGTGCGCCGTCAGGTCCGGCTGCAGCGGCGTCACCGACACGAAGCCGTCCTGGACCGCCTGATAATCCGAACGATCGTGCGGGTAATAGGAATCTTCCGCCTCGCCGATCCAATAGTACGGCCGCCCGCGCGGATCCTGCAGCGCCGACACCGTCGTCACATGGTTGCGGCGTGCCTGCACCGTCACGCGGAAACCTTTCGGCTTCCCGCCGGGCACGTTCACGTTGAGGAACGTTCGGGCCGGGAGGCCGCGGTCCAGGATCGCGCCCGCCACGCGCGCGGCGGCCTCGGCCGCGTCAGCGAACTCGTATGGCGCCTTCGTGCGCTCCAGCGACACCGCAAGGCTCGGCACCCCGAGCAACGCGCCTTCCATCGCTCCCGCCACCGTTCCCGAGTACGTCACGTCGTCGCCGAGGTTCAGCCCCTTGTTGATACCCGACGCAACGAGATCTGGAAGGCCGCCGAGGATCGTGGCGATGCCGATGTTGACGCAATCGGTCGGCGTGCCGTCGAGCGCGTAGACGTTCTCGGAGATGCGGTCGAAGCGCACCGGGTGATGCAGCGTCAGCGCGTGGCCGATGGCGCTCGCCTCGCGCGTGGGCGCGACGATGGTGACGGTGCCGAGCCGGGAAAGCGCCTGCGCAAGCGCGGTCAGGCCCTGAGAGAGGACGCCGTCATCGTTGGTTACGAGGATACGTTTCATCACGAGTGCCAAGTGCTGAGTGCTGTGCTCGGTGCCTGTGCTGGTGCGGCCTGCAGGCGACTGCGCGCAGGCCGCACTAGATGATATCAGCTTCGCTCTTCCGTCTCCGGCTCGGCCGGGCGGCGGCCAATGACGGCGAACAGCGCGACCGTCGCGGCGAGCGCGAGCACGGCGCCCATGCCGAACGCGGACGCGGGACCGGCCAGCGTCCACACGTAGCCGAACACGAGGCTGGCGGCCAGCGCCCCGAGGCCGATCACGGCGTTGTAGAGTCCGAACGCGGTGCCGCGCAGGCCGGCCGGCGCGTAGTCGGCGACCAGCGCCTTCTCCACGCCTTCCGAGAACCCGTAGTACACCCCGTAGACGAGAAACCAGACGACCAGCGCGGTGATGGACTGCGACACCGCGAAGGCGCCGTAGACCAGGGCGTAGATCGCCCAGCCGATGCCGATTACCGAGCGCCGCGACCAGCGGTCGGACAGGTTGCCGCCGTACACGGAAACGGTCGCCTTGACGACGTGAAGCCCTGCCCACAGCAGCGGAATCCAGAACGCGGAGACGCCCGCGTCGCTGAGGCGCAGCAGCAGGAACGCGTCAGACGAGTTGCCGAGCGTGAAGAGGAGCAGCACCGCCATGTAGCCGTAGAAGCGGGCGGGCAGGGCCGACGGGCGAAACGAGGGAGCGCGGTGGAGCACAGGACCAAAGTCCTGTGCCACGTACCCCCGTGCCGCGGCAGTATCTGCCTCGTGCTCGCGCGCCGCCCCGGTTTGTCCCTCATGCTCGCGTGACGCAGCAGTGTGTGCTTCGCGCTCGCGCGCCAGCGCGACCATCAGCACGGCCAGGAGGCCGGGAACAACGGTCAGACCGAAGAGCAGGCGGTAGCGTCCGGGCTGGTACAGCAGGAAGATCGTGGCGAGCGACGGGCCGAGCACGGCGCCGACGTGATCCATCGCGCGATGAAAGCCGAACACGCGGCCGCGTGTGCAGGGCGTCGCCCAGCCCGCCAGCATGGCATCGCGCGGAGCGCTGCGGATGCCCTTGCCGACGCGATCGACGAAACGGATCAGGAACAGCTGCGGCCAGCTGCGGATCAGCGCGATGAACGGCCGCGCGACGGACGCGACCGCGTAGCCCGAAACCACGACCGGGCGGCGCATGTTCCAGCGGTCCGAGAAGTAGCCCGAAAAGATCTTGAGCAGGCTGTTGGCGGCTTCGGCGCCGCCCTCGATCACGCCCAGCGAGAACGCGCCGGCGCCCAGGACGGTCGTGAGGAACAGCGGCAGCAGTGGGTAGATGGCTTCGCTCGCGGTGTCGTTCAGCAGCGAGCCAAGACCGAGAAGCCAGACGGCCGCCGGCAGGCCGAACGCGCGGCTGCGCGCGGCATCGGGTGTCGCGCGGGGGATCGTGTCGGGGTCGGGTGCCATAAAGTGTCGCCTGCCCTAGCGTAGACGATCCGCGGGCGGGGCGTCATGGCTCATGGCTCGAGGCTCAAGGCATCGTTGGCTCAGGGCCTCCCTGTCCGGCGGAACGGTGCGACCACGTTCGCGCGAAACGGAATGTAGACCACGTAGGGCGTGCGCGCGTCCGCGTACACGGGAAGGCCGTAGTACTCGCCGACCCGCGTCAGCCGGGCGGGATCGAGCGCGATTCCCTCGCCGGCCTGTTCCCAGCGACGACCCTGGAACGACATCCACATGCCGGCGTTGTCGTTCGGCTTGCGGACCGTCTCGACCAGCAGGCCGCCAGGGCCCTCTTCGAACGGCGGGTTCAGTTCGGGCGCGTTAGGGGACGGCATCGGCAAACGCGGCGGCCGGCGGAACCGCCGTGGCTGCGGTGGGCGCTGATCCTCGACCTCGCCGGTCGGCCGGCGCTGCGGATAAGGTTCGACTTGAACGGGAAAGCTCGGCGTCCGGCTTCCCGTTGTTCCCGCAAGATCCCCGGTGCGACGTCGTTCGTAAGGTCGCAGCAGGTTGTCGCCGGCCGGGACGAACACCATGCTGTAAGGCTCCAGTGTCGTGTCGGCGTACAGCGTGACGCCGTCGTACGAGCCGGTCTGCACCATCGTGTTGCCGTTGAAGTAGATGGTCGGGCCGGTTGGATAGTAAAGATCACCGGCGAACGGAATCGGATCGCCGTTGCGATACCAGGACCGATCGTTCGCCGCCGTGTCGGGGGGCGGAGTCGGTTCCCAGTTGACCTGGGCAAGCGCGGCAGTAGCGCAGAGAAGCGCCACGGCCAATGGACCGAGAAATCGGGGGCGCATGCCAGATGGGCACACAAGACCTGTGCCATTCAGTAACGGTTTGGCGCAACGGCGGCCAAACCGTTACTACGCTTTGAGGAAGATGCGTCTCCGATACATGACATAGAGGATCGCGAACAGCACGGCCAGGTGTGTCAGCGCGAACAGCAGCGAGGCGTTCTTCGGGGCGGCCAGCGGCTCGTAGAAGCGCGAGTAGACGAGGCTGCCGAGCGAAGCACGACCGTCCGCCGTGGCGAAGCGAACGTAGCCCAGAAGCTTGGCCAGCAGCGCGGAAAACACGTAGAGCGCGATCGCGTTGACGCCGAAAATCTCGAACGGCTTCGCCCACTTCCTCCAGCCGCGCACGTCGACGACGAGGTAGCAGAACGCCAGCGACAACAATGCCGCACCGGCGGTGAACGCCACGTACGAGCTGGTCCACAGGTTCTTGTTGATCGGAAAACTCTCGTTCCAGACCAGGCCGAGAAGCACCAGGGCGACTCCTCCGCCGGCCAGCGCGGCGGCCTTTCGCGGGCGCGACAGGTTCGATCCGATGCAGAGCCCCGCGATGCAGCCGAGAAGCGCGGTGCCGATCGCGGGTATCGTGCTGAAGATGCCCTCGGGATCCCACCGACGACGCTGCCACAAGTGGCTGGTTCCGAAGACCGTCCGATCGATGAACGCTCCGAGGTTTCCGTTGGGCGACAGATCGCCTGCCACGCCCCCGGGCGCGGCCACCCAGCTGACAAGCGCCCAGTATGCAAGAATGAAGAACGCCGCCCAGGCGCCGAGCGTCAGGGCCTGGCGCGCGTTGCTGCGGCCGTCGCGACGTGTCAGGCGAAACAGGGTTGCGGCCGCCAGGTAGCAGACGGCGATCCGCTGGAGCACGCCCGGAATGCGCCACGTGGCGAACGGGAAGCGCGGAATGCCGGCCAGCAGGACGCCGGCCAGGAAGATCACCGCCGAGCGGCGCAGGATTCGCGTCCACGAGCCCATGGTGCCGCGCGAGAGCGTCAGCGAGACGCCGACGATGAAAAGAAAGAAGGGAAAGATCAGATCGGTAGGCGTCCAGCCGTTCCACTCGGCGTGCAGCAGCGGAGCGTAGACGTTCCCCCAATCGCCCGGGTTGTTGACGATGACCATCGCCGCCATCGTCGCGCCCCGGAAGACGTCGAGCGACAACAGCCGCGTCGCCGGAACCGTCGCCCGCGGCGCGACCGAGACGGCCTGGGCTGGAATGGACTGTGCCACGGGGTTCCCTCCGGATCGTAGTCCGCTGTCGGTGGTCCGCCGGTCGCGCGCAGGCCGACAACGGGCCACGGATTGCGGGCTACGGATCGTGCGCCAAGCATAGCGCCCCCCGCAATCGAGCTCCAGCTTGAAATCGGCCGGTGGTGGCGCTACAACAGAGGCCTATGGCAACACTTTCCGACGTCCTGACGGAACGCGCTCAGGAAGGCGCGGCCGAGTTGAGCGAGCGCTACAACGGCGACAGGGTGCGCTGCTACGCGTGCGGTCATCAGTGTCCGATCCCGGATGGCGCGGCGGGCGTCTGCAAAGTCCGGTTCAACCGGGGCGGCCACCTGATGGTGCCGTGGGGCTATGTGGCCGGCGCGCAGTGCGACCCGATCGAGAAGAAGCCATTCTTCCACGTCCATCCCGGCGCGCTCGCCTACAGCTTCGGCATGCTGGGCTGCGACCTGCACTGTGGCTACTGCCAGAATTGGGTGACGTCCCAGGCGCTGCGCGACCCGGACGCGGTGGCCGTGCCCCGCGCCGCGACCCCGCGCGCGATGGCCGACGACGCGGTCGAGCTGGGCGCGCGCGTGATCGTCAGCACCTACAACGAGCCGCTCATCACCAGCGAGTGGGCGGTCGCGGTGTTCAAGGAAGCGAAGGCGGCCGGCCTGGCGACCGGATTCGTCTCCAATGGCAACGGGACGCCCAGGGTGCTGGAGTACCTGAAGCCGTGGGTCGACTTCTACAAGGTCGATCTGAAGAGTTTCGACGACAAGCACTACCGCCAACTGGGCGGGCGCCTGCAGCCGATCCTCGACACGATCGCGCGCCTGCACCAGATGGGCTTCTGGATGGAGATCGTGACGCTGCTCGTGCCGGGTTTCAACGACTCGGACGAGGAGGTGAAGCGGCTGAGCGGCTTCGTCGCGAGCGTCTCGCCCGACATTCCCTGGCACGTTACCGCGTTCCACGCCGATTACAAGATGACATCGCCGGGCGACACGACGGCGAAGATGTTGTTGAAGGCCGCCGAGATCGGCCGCGATGCCGGCCTTCGGTTCGTGTACGCGGGCAACCTGCCGGGACGCGTCGGCGATCTCGAAAACACGCGGTGCGCGTCGTGCCAGGCGCTTCTCGTCCGCCGCCACGGCTACCTGATCAGCGACTATCGCATCACGCCGGCTGGAACCTGTCCGTCGTGCGGCAGGCCGGTGCCTGGCCGGTGGAGCTCGCGCTTCGAACCGCAGATCGCGTCGGTGCCGTTCTCCGCGCGGCGCTAGTAACTGTTTGGCGCGAGATCACCGCCAAACAGTTACTGATGGCATAATTACTGGCGATGCCGCTCGCAGATACCCTGGGCCGACCCCTCCGAAACCTGCGCCTCTCGGTCACCGACCGCTGCAACCTGCGGTGCCAGTACTGCATGCCCGAGCAGGACTACGTGTGGCTGCCGCGCACCGACGTGCTGCGCTTCGAGGAGATCAGCCGCCTGGTCGACATCTTCGTGGGGTGCGGCATCGACAGGGTGCGGCTGACGGGCGGCGAGCCGCTGCTCCGCCGCGATCTTCCCGCGCTCGTGAAGATGCTCTCCGCCAAGGGCCGTCTCCAGGACATCGCGCTGACGACCAACGGGATCCTGCTGGCGCAGCAGGCGCGCGCGCTGCGCGAGGCGGGCCTGCAGCGCGTCACCGTCAGCCTCGACACCCTGCAACCGGCCCGGTTCACCGCGATCAGCCGCCAGGACGCGCACGCCGCCGTCCTCGAGGCCGTCCGCGTGGTGCGCGAGGTGTTCGGTCACGTCAAGCTCGACGCCGTCATCGTCCGGGGCACCAACGAGGACGAGATCGTCGCGCTGATGGAGTACGCGAAGGCGAACGACGCGGAAATCCGCTTCGTCGAGTACATGGACGTGGGCGGCGCCACCACGTGGTCGATCGAGAAAGTCGTGAGCCGGCGGGAGATCGTACAGACGCTCGAAGGCGCCTACGGCGCCCTCGAAGAAATCGCCGAAGAGTCGTCTGCGCCCGCACAGCGCTTCCGCCTGAGCGACGGCACCGTCTTCGGCATCATCGCATCCACGACGACGCCTTTCTGCAGGACGTGCGATCGCAGCCGGCTGACCGCCGACGGCCTGTGGTACCGATGCCTCTACGCGACGCAAGGGATGGATCTGCGCAAACCGCTTCGCGCCGGGAAATCAGACGCCGAGATCCAGGCGCTCATCGAAGAGACGTGGCGCGCGCGCGACGATCGCGGGGCCGAGCGGCGGCTCGAAGAGCGCGACCGCTCGAGCTTCGTGCCCCGCGATGCACTGCGCACGGATCCGCACCTGGAAATGCATACCAGGGGCGGATAGTTCCTGGTCCCTGTGATCGGCCGTGTAACCTTTTCCCGCGGGGTTACTCCAAATGAGAGGGTGCGATTCGGAATCGTCTGATCGCCGATTCCGAATCGCGCCCTCTCATGTGGGAAGTGCAGGTGGCTGTCTGGGAGGACACAGGGATGACAGGTCTGGATGAGGTGGATGCGCTACGCACTGCGGAACCGCTGCCCGATTCAGAGGTGGTTCGCCGGGTGCGCGCCGGCGAAACGGCGCTGTTCGAAATCCTCATGAGGCGGCACAACCGTCGTGTCTACCGGGTAGCCCGCGCGATCGTCAAGGACGAGAACGAAGCCGAGGACGTCATGCAGGAAGCCTACGTCAACGCCTACACGCACCTGCATCAGTTCGCGGAGCGGGCCCGGTTCTCCACCTGGCTGACCCGCATCGCCGTCCACGAAGCCCTGGCGCGCGTGAGGAAGCGGGACAGGCTGACCGAGTTCGACGAAACCGAGGAGACGGGTGACCAGATCATGCCGGCGTTCAATGTCATCGGCCGCAACCCCGAACAGCAGGCGTCGAACGCCGAGCTGCGGGCGCTGCTGGAGTCCGCTGTCGAAAGCCTGCCCCAGGGTTACCGCGTGGTTTTCGTGCTGCGCGAGATCGAGGGGCTGAACACGGCCGAAACCGCCGAGTCGCTTGGCCTGACCGAGGAAACCGTGAAGACGCGCCTGCACCGGGGGCGCGCCCTGCTGCGCGAAGAGCTGTTCGAACGCGCCGGCATCGCCACCAGCTACGCGTTCGAGTTCCACCTGTCGCGTTGCGACCGGATCGTCAGGAAGGTGCTGGAGCGCATCGCGACGCTGCCGCCGAACATCGCGTGAATAGCAGTCCCTGGTCCCTGGTCCTTGGTGCGCACCAGGAACCAAGAACCAAGAACTAGGGACCAGGAACGACACTCCGATCCGCAAACAGGAACTCGGCCGAGGGCGCGAACCCCAGCCGGTCGTACAACCCGCGTGCCCGGTCGTTCGACTCCGCCACCAGCAGGGTCATGTACTCGTAGTGCGCCTGCCGCGCGCGCGCGCACGCCACCCGCACCATCCATTCCCCGACGCCACGCCGCCGGTGCGCTGCCGCCACCACCATCTGTGCGATGTGCGCCATCCTGGAGCTCAAGGCCGTGACGAGTATCGCGCCGGCAACTTCGTGGCCGGGCGTTTCGACCAGCACGCTGAAGGCACGCTCGAAGCGGCCGCACGCGGGTGTCTGAACGAGCTGATGGATGTAGGTGGCCCATTGCCCGATGTCGCCGTCGGGCGCGAAGCACCGCGCTTCGGCCGTGCCCTCGTAGCCCGCGACCAGCAGGGCGAGCACGGCGGGAACGACGTCGGGCGACCATTCGCGGAGCACGTACTCGCGACCGGCGAGACACGCGCGGTCGCCGGTCGCGACGAGGTCGGCGGCAATCGCCCGCTGCAGGTACGCGTGTCGCAGCACCGAGAAGCGCGTCTGGACAAGCGCCTGTTCGACGGCGGGCAAGCCGGGGAACAGGAAGCACGACATCCGTCGCGCGCTCGTGGCCTCCGGGCGGCGGACGATCGCGCGCAGCAGCGCGCGAACGGCGCGACGATCGCGCGCTATCAGGTTGCCGATCTGCAGCGTGTCGTGGTCACACAGGAAATACGACCATCCGGCAATCTCGCCGCGCGCGTCGCGGGCGAGCAGCCCCGGCAGGCGGCCGCCCATCCGGGCAGCTTCGATCAGGCCGCACGATGGACGGTAGTCCCACCCGAGCGAGCCGGACCACCGGGCGCATTCCGCGTCGTACAGGGGCGCGACGACGTCAGGCGGCGCGTGACGCCAGTCTTCGAGGGTGATCATCGGTAGCGAAGCCCGTGACTAGTGGCGCTTCGCTACTAGTCT
>Ga0315282_10010047_pt1 | contig 14943 bp, 14 predicted proteins | sample YL17G07_20_MG_FD_203693 | JGI IMG/M metagenome (GOLD analysis project Ga0315282, IMG submission 203693) | Sediment microbial communities from Yellowstone Lake, YNP, Wyoming, USA - YL17G07_20 | ecosystem: Environmental > Aquatic > Freshwater > Lake > Sediment | place: USA: Wyoming | collected... | reverse complement strand
AGTGACAAAAATATACCCAAGTAAGGTTACTTTGCAAAATGGACAGCATGTTTATCAGATTGATGTTCAAAGTAACCAGGTGAAAACAGTAGGTAAATATGATCAGGGAGGATCAGTGATTATCAAAAGTAATGTCAAAGATAACATTACATTGGTACCTGTTTGGACAGTTCTTAATAATGAAAATATTTGGGTGATAGAAAAAAATAAACCAGTGCTTAAGAAAGTTACAATTGGTAAAACACACGGAGAATTAATTGAGGTTTTAGATGGTTTATCACCGGAAAACAAAATCATCGTTAATCCCAAATATATAATATCAGGAAAATACCAAATACTATGAAAAAGATTAAAAAATTATTAAGTAAAATCAGAAATCCTCATATTTTGCAGCCACTTTTGGGGGTGTTAATTACTGTGCTGTTGATAATTGGTTATGTATACATGCAAAAGACAAGAGACAGAGTTAACATCGAGAATTCTTTAGTCCTTGCTCCTGTATCTACTATTTTGCCACTTTCACCAGGGAAACTGGCAGAGATAGAAGTTTATGAGGGGGAGAACGTAAAAAAAGGAGATGCATTAGCTGTGGTGGGTACTGATACATTACGTGCTGATACTGATGGTCTTATCATTATGGCAAACAAACAGATTGGTGGAACCATGACGGCGCAGAATCCGGTTGTTCAGATGATCAATCTTTCTGATATGCGCGTCGTCGGTACAATTGATGAAAATAAAGGCTTAAATAAGATTAAAGTAGGTCAGATTGTCTCATTCACGGTTGATGCTTTACCTGGTAAGACTTTTTGGGGATTTGTGGATGAAATTTCTCCAACAGCCAAACAGACGCAAATCTCTTTTTCCGTATCAAGTGAACGTCCTACACAACAGTTTGAGGTATATGCCAGATTTAATGCTTATAGCTATCCAGAAATAAAAAATGGTATGTCTGCAAAAATGACCGTATTTACTAATACCCCCTAATCTCTCTTATGGAAAAACGAAAGATTCGTCATTCAAGCCCGTGGTTGGTTTTAATTACTGTAATGATTGCCAGTTTTTTAGGAAGGCTTGATGCCACTATAGTCACTCTCGCTTTGCCCAAAATTATAAAAGATTTTAGTATTACTGTTTCTCAAGCCGCATGGATTTCGACTGCCTATATTATAGCTAATGCCATATTTGTACCGATCTTTGGTAAATTGGGAGATTTGATGGGTAGAAAACGCCTTTATATTGCAGGAATTATAGGTTTTACCGTTTCATCAATGCTTGCCGGGTTGTCATTTAATTTGCCTTCCATGATTATATTCCGTGTTTTTCAAGCTATTACCGTATCAATAGACTATCCGATAGCATTATCCATTATTGCCTTTACTTTTCAGGATAAGGGACAACGAGCTCAAGCTATGGGGCTTTGGTCGGGAATATTTGCAGTATCAGCAGTTTTTGGACCATTGTTAGGCGGGCCTTTGATTGATAATTTCTCCTGGCGTGCTGTTTTTTATATAAATCTTCCGCTTGGAATCATTGGAGCCATAATGGCATTTATATTTATCGAAGAACCGGTGAAGAAAATAAAAGGATTGAAAAATTTTGATATCTTTGGAGCTTTACTTTTAGGATTATCGTTAGGTTCTTTAGTTTTGGTGTTGGATCAGGGACAAGGTTGGGGTTGGATAAGCACAAAAAGTATTATTACTTATATGATAACTGCCGTCTCCATGTATATTTTTATTTTAGTTGAAAGTAAGGCGAAAGAGCCAGTCGTTGACCTGAAATTTTTTAAAATATTTACTTTTACTGCCGCTATTATCACATCTTTTATTTCTTTTATGGGAATGATGGGAGGACTTTTTTTATTACCGATATTTATTCAGAACTATCTTGGCTATTCGGTCACGAAAACAGGACTTTTATTTATTCCTATGGCATTGGGAATGATGTTTACCGCTCCTTTAGGCGGCTGGCTATCTTCTAAGATTGAACCACGTTTTCTGACAGCATTCGGCATGTTCTGGGCTGCCTTTGTCATGTTTTTATTTACTGGTATTGATATCAAATGGACAGGTGCTGATATTGCACTCAGAATGTTTCTCTTTGCAGCTGGTTTGGGAATTGGGATGTCGCCGCTTACAAATGCAGCAACTTCGACAGTACCGATTAGTGAAATTGGTATTGCTTCGTCGGTTTTGGCATTAGCCAGAAATATTTCTGGCGCATTTGGCATTGCGATTTTTGCCACTATTTTGACAAATAGCTTCAGTGACAACCTTATCGCTTTACAAAAATTTACAGTGGTCAATGACCAGTCACCTGCCATTTTGGGACAAGTTGTGACTTTGATTGGACTTAAAGCTAATATACTTTCTTTTGCGGCAGTTTTTAAAATAGCAATTCTTTTTCTGATTATTGGAGGAATTGCTGCACTTTTTGTTAAAGAAAGCAAACGAGATTTTGTTTCGAAAGGAAATGTCGTACAGGAAGTTGGTTTTTAAACGAGTACAAGATAAACGCGTCGGTCAGATATGTTTAATTTTCAGCTAGTGAGTTATAATTAAGGTATGAGAATACTAGTCGTTGAGGATGAGCATCGTATTGCAAATACCATAAAAAAAGGTTTGGAACAGGAACGGTACGCTGTGGATGTGGCTTACACAGGTACTGATGGTTTTGATCTGGCAGCCACAGAAGACTATGATCTTATTATTCTGGATCTTATGCTGCCTGGGATGGATGGCCTGGATATTTGTAAGGAACTTCGCAAAAAACAAATTCATACTCCCATTCTTATTCTTACAGCCAAGGGGCAAATTCAAGATAAAGTGGAGGGTTTAAATTGCGGTGCCGATGATTATTTGACAAAACCGTTCTCATTTGAGGAACTGTTAGCCAGAAGTAAAGCCTTGACCCGTCGTCCACGAAATTCTCTTAATGTGGTTTTGGAAGTAAGCGACTTATCTCTTGATACTCATAGTTATGAGGTAAAACGTGATGGTAAGCCAATTACCATTTCAAGTAAAGAGTTTTCCCTTCTTGAGTACCTGATGCGTCATGCCGGCTGCACCTTGACGAAAGAAGAAATAATTAGCCATGTTTGGGACTACGATGCAGATATCTTACCCAATACGGTCGAGGTATACATTAGAAATCTTCGTCGCAAGGTGGATTTTCCTTTTAAAGACAGGAAAGCATTAATACATACCGTGAGAGGTTTCGGGTACAAAATCGGAGATTAAATATGTTTGCCGGAGCAAGATTTAAACTCACCGCCTGGTATCTACTGATTATCATGTTTATCAGTGTCTCATTTAGTGTAATGATTTATCAGGTGCTCACTAGTGAGGTGGAACGTCTTACCCGAATTCAGCGCTTACGAATTGAAAGGCGTCTGAACGAAGGAGAATTTTTTCCTCCGGATTTGCATTTCCAGGGAACGCTTCCCCATTCAGCTTTTATGGATCCAGAACTAGTTGCGGAGACAAAACATCGTTTACTTTTGGTGCTTTTTGTCGTAAACGGCGGTATTTTGGTAGCTTCCAGTGGTTTGGGATACATACTGGCAGGAAGAACTCTTAAACCGATTAAGGATATGGTTGATGAGCAAAACAGATTTATTACCGACTCCTCCCATGAGCTTCGTACACCTTTGACTTCTTTAAAAAGTGCTATGGAAGTAAGTTTACGCGAGAAAAATCTTACCATTTCGGGTGCAAAAACATTGATTTCTGAAAGCATTGAAGAGGTGAATAAACTTCAATCGTTATCTGATGAACTGTTGCAGTTGGCTCAATATCAAAAGCCCAACGGCTATGCAAAATTTGAGATGCTTTCATTAAGCGATCTTGTCAAAAGAGCAATCCGGAAAATTACACCAGTGGCAAAACAAAAAGATATTATTATTCAAAACGAGACGCAGGATATCAAGTTTGAAGGAAATAAGTATGGACTTTCTGATCTTTTGGTTATACTTTTGGACAATGCCGTTAAATACAGCCCAAAGAAAAAGTCAATAAAAATTACTTCTAAAAAAACAAATGGATCACTCGCTATTTCTGTTGAAGATCAAGGCATAGGTATAAATGAGAAGGATATTCTCCATATTTTTGACCGTTTTTTTCGAGCCGATACCGCGCGTTTAAAAACTGAAGCTCCCGGATACGGACTTGGGTTATCTATCGCCAAGAAGATTGTCGATATCCATCACGGGTCAATTTCAGCCAAAAGCAAACCTAGAGAGGGAAGTACGTTTACCGTTCATTTGCCTTTGAGACAAACTGTCCGTCTAAACAAACCCCCATTTTTCAGCTAAATTTCAGTTTTACTTTATAAACTTTCAAATATATGAAACTAATTCAATCCATTTCAAAAAGATTTTCCTCAATTTTTGGGTGGTTTATGAAAAGATCATTGATAATTAAACTTGTTATCGTTGTTGCTGTTATTGCACTCGGTTGGTTTACGGTACCAAAACTCATTGGTAGTAAATCCCAACAACCGCAATACCAGACAGCTCAGGCAGAAAAAGGAACGTTGATAATTGTTGTCACTGCTTCTGGACAGGTATCGCAGGCGAATAGTGCGACAGTCGATACTAAAGCTTCCGGTGTTGTCAGTAAAATCTATGTTGAGAATGGTCAACAAGTAAAAACGGGAGACAAGATTGCGGATATCGATTTGGATCTGGAAGGGAAACAAAGGGCCTCATCTGCGTGGTCAAGTTATCAAAGCGCTAAAAACTCTTTGGAAACTGCAAAAACAAGTTATTACACCTTGCAATCTGACATGTTAACTAAATGGAAAACCTATATGGATATAGCACAAAGCTCTCTGTATCAGAATTCAGACGGTTCGCCGAAAGTCGATGCACGGCAGCTTCCGCAGTTTATGAGCACCGATGACGATTGGTTGGCAACCGAAGCAAAATATAAACAACAGGAGAATGTCATTGCTGCCGCACAAACTGCTCTCAACTCTGCCTGGTTATCCTACCAGCAGACTTCATCAACTATCTATGCCCCAATTTCTGGTACGGTTACGGGTCTTTCACTGCAAATCGGTTCGGTCCTCACTGCCCAGTCGAATACTTCAGGAACTGCCACCGCTCAAAAAATTGCCAGTATTCAGACTGATGCTTCTCCAATTATCTCTGTCAATCTTACCCAAATCGACACGCCAAAAGTAAAGGTTGGAAATCGCGCCACACTTACTTTTGATGCTTTTCCCGGAAAAACTTTCACCGGAAAAGTAGTGAGCATCGATACAATAGGATCTGTAAGTTCCGGAGTGACTACCTATCCTGCAGTAATCAAACTTGATACAGAAGTTCCTGAAATTTTTTCCAATATGACCGCTTCCGCCTCCATCATTACCCAAATGAAAGACAATGTTCTACTCGTTCCGGTAAGTGCGGTACAAACGCAAAATGGACAATCGACTGTCAGGGTCATAAAAAACGGCAAGATGGAACAGGTTAATGTGGAAACCGGACTCTCATCGAGTACACAGGTTGAAATAATATCTGGTATATCCGAAGGTGACGAAGTTATTACAAGCGTTATTTCAAATGGAGGAACAGGACAGCAACGAACCCAAACACAATCAGTGTTTGGAGGGTTTGGTGGAGGAGTTTTTAGAAGGTAATGTGGGGATAGCAATGAGTACAAAACCGATAATTCAAACAAGTCATCTTTCCAAAGTATATAAAATTGATTCCCTGGAAACAGTTGCCCTCTCGGATGTCTCATTCCAGATAAAACAAGGAGAATTTGTCGCTATTATGGGTCCATCCGGAAGTGGAAAATCTACTCTCATGCATATTTTGGGAGCTTTGGATAAACCGACAACAGGAGAATATGTGCTTGATGGAAAGAATGTTGGGATACTTACAGACGATGAATTAGCAGATATTCGCAATCAAAAAATTGGTTTTATCTTTCAGGCATATAATCTTCTTCCCAGGACTACAGCTTTGAAAAATGTCATGTTGCCCATGACATATGCCGGTATTCCTAAAGAAGAAAGAATTGAAAAAGCCGAGAAATATCTGACTATGGTGGGTTTGGCTGATCGCATGCAACATACTTCAAACCAATTATCTGGTGGACAACAACAGAGAGTAGCGATAGCGAGAGCTTTATCCATGAGTCCATCAATACTTTTGGCTGATGAACCAACTGGCAATATCGCCTCAGCTCAAGCAGCAGAAATTATGGCTATTTTCCAAAAATTAAATGACGATGGACATACCATAGTTATGATTACACATGAGCATGATATTGCCGAGCATGCCAAAAGAATCATTCATATTCGTGACGGAAAAATTGTTGAGGACGGTAATAATCATAAACAACGAAAGGTAAAACACTAATTATGGATTTCTTAGAATTATTTCTTGAAAGTTTAGGTACACTAACTGTCAATAAGATGCGGACCGGTCTGGCAATTTTAGGAATAGTCATTGGTATTGGTAGTGTTATAGCTTTAATTTCCCTAGGTCAAGCCAGCCAGCAGGCAATTGCCTCCCAAATCCAATCTTTAGGAGCAAATTTATTAACTGTCAGACCGGGAGCTATCAGTCAAAGCGGAGTAAGAGGTGCAGCCGGAGGTAGAACTACCCTTACTTTGGATGATGCTAATGCAATTTCTAACTCTAATCAAATCACCACTGTCAAATATGTATCTCCTGAATCTGAACAAAGAGCTCAAGTAACTACAGGAGGGAATAACACCAATACTGAGATTATGGGTGTTATGCCTATCTATGCCACTGTCCATAATATAGCGATTGCGTCGGGAAACTTCATCACCCAAAATGATATTGACAGTATGACAAAAGTGGCAGTCTTAGGCCCTCAAGTCGTGACTGATTTATTTGGTGAGGGTGCAAATCCTATTGGTCAAACATTAAGAGTCAAGGGACAAACGTTGACTGTTATTGGAGTAACTACCTCAAAAGGAGGTACAGGATTTACGAATCAGGATGACATCATATATGTTCCTTTGACTACTGCTCAAAAACAGTTATTCGGCATAAACTACCTTTCCTCAATTACAGTTGAAGCCAAAAGTGCAGAAGTGATGGTGGCGGCCCAAGATGAAGTGGGATATCTTCTTCTTGCCCGGCATAATTTAAAAGACCCTGCTTCAGCTGACTTTTCTATTATGAATCAGCAGGATATTTTAAACACCGTTTCCTCAACAACAGGTACATTCACTGCATTATTATCAGGTATAGCTGCGATTTCACTTCTGGTTGGGGGCATTGGCATTATGAATATTATGCTTGTGACGGTGACAGAAAGAACCAGAGAGATAGGCCTTAGAAAAGCTTTGGGAGCCAAGAAAAGAGTCATCATCACTCAGTTTTTAACAGAATCAATACTCCTGACTTTTACCGGTGGAATAATCGGAGTGCTAGGTGGAATTGCGGCTTCATATTTTATTACCAATCTTATTAATATGCCTTTTGTATTATCTCCTTCATCCATCTTATTGGCCTTTGTGGTTTCTGCCGGAATTGGAATCTTATTCGGTTGGTATCCGGCACGAAGAGCAGCAAACTTACAACCTATTGAAGCATTACGATATGAGTAATTTAAGCAGATATCTCATCATATTCGTACTCATAGTAGCCATTACAGGAAGCGTGATTTTCCATTTCCAGAGCCAACAAAAAAGTGTTACCGTTGCCGGCGCACCACAGGTAAAGATTCAACAGAGTCAAATCGAGAGTAACCCATTGTCTATTCAAGCGATGCGGAAAAAAAGCTATCCGGGAAGCGAGCTAATCTTCGAAGAGACACTTTCGCCTGGTAGCAATTATAATCAGTATATCGCTTCTTACCAATCAGACGGTCTTAAGATAGATGGTCTTTTAACTGTCCCCAAAGGAGATAAACCCACTTCCGGTTGGCCGGTAATTATTTTCAACCATGGGTATATACCGCCTGAAAGCTATCAGACAACCGAGCGTTATGTTGCGTATGTAGATGCATTTGCCAGAAACGGTTACATAGTCTTCAAGCCTGACTACAGAGGGAATGGTAGTTCAGAAGGTCAGCCGGAGGGAGCGTATTATTCACCGGCGTATGCAACTGATGTTTTAAATGCCCTTTCTTCACTTAAACTTTTTCCCGATGCTGATCCAGACAGAATTGGCATGTGGGGACATTCAATGGGCGGAAATATTACTCTTCGGGATATCGTAGTTGATACAAAAGATATCAAAGCAGCTGTGATTTGGGGAGGCGTAGTTGGTTCTTATGATGACCTCATGAATAATTGGCAAAGAAGAGTACCATATCAACCTTCTCCCCGTGAATTGGCACTCCGAAATAACTACAGGAAAAAACTTACTGATACATATGGTACACCAGAGTCTAATCCGCAGTTTTGGCAGGCAGTCGATCCTACTTATCATTTGGCAGACATTACTACTCCAATTCAACTTCATACCGGTGGAAATGACGAGGAAGTGCCGGTGGCATTTTCAGTCAGTTTGTACGATCAGTTACAGAAATTAGGTAAAACTGTTGAGTATTATAATTATCCGGGTGGAGATCATAATAATTCTTCACCAAATTTTGAATTGGCAATGCAAAGATCAATAGATTTTTTCAATAAATATTTGAAGGGTTTATCCTGAGCATAAACGAAGGGTTTACCTCGAGTAAAACGAGAGGAGGTGAATGATGATATGAAAAATAACTTAGCAGTTGTTGCAATCATTGTTGTTTTAGTAGGAGTAGGTAGTTTCTTTGGTGGTATGAAATATCAGCAAAGCAAAACTTCCAATTCACCTTTGCGCCAATTTCAAGGTGGAGGGCAGGGAACAAGACAGGGTGGTCAAAATGCTTCAGGGAGATTTGGAGGAGGTGGCGTACCGGTAGTTGGTGAGATTATAAGTAGCGATGATAAATCAATTACGGTCAAACTCCAGGATGGCAGTAGCAAGATTGTACTGCTTCCAGATAATGTGACAGTCAGTAAAACAGATCAAGGATCAAAAGCTGATTTGAAGAATGGAGTGAGAGTAGGTGTTTTTGGTACAAGCAATTCAGACGGCAGTGTTACGGCCCAAAATGTCCAGCTTAATCCGGCGTTTAGAGGGGCAATAGGCGCAACCAGTGGTGGATCTCCAAGATGATAATATCTTGGAGTCCACCTCATTTTCAGCAGATTTTCAGTTTAATTATTTATTATTGATTGAATATGCGTTCTAAATCTTTTAAAATAAAAATAATTTTGTACAGCGTTTTGCTGTTTTTATTATTTCCAAAGCCGACATATGCCTATCTTGACCCGGGAACCGGCAGTTATTTCTTCCAACTTGTCATTGCCGGACTTTTGGGCAGTTCATTTTTTATAAAGGCTGCCATTTCCAAAATAAAGAAATTTTTTAAGAAATGAAAATATCCTCTTCTTTCAAAGATCCGGATGGCTTCGTTTTTCTCCATAAAAATCGGATTTTCAGACAAATAAACGCTAGTTATAAAGATAATTATGATTTTTTGATGCAGTCCGGTCTATATAAGAAACTGGTTGATCTGGGTGCTTTAATTCCCCATAAAGAAATCGATTTTTCGTCCGATCATGAAATGGTTTACAAGACAATTGAACCACAAATTATTCCTTTTATTTCTTATCCCTATGAATGGTGTTTTAGTCAGTTTAAAGATGCTGCCCTGCTCACACTTTTGATTCAAAAAATTTCCCTTGAGTTTGGAATGACTCTCAAAGATGCCAGCAGTTTTAATATTCAATTCCTTTTTGGAAAACCAGTTTTTATCGATACTCTCTCATTTGAAAAATATAAGGAAGGGCAGCCATGGGTTGCGTATAGGCAATTCTGCGAACAGTTTTTAGCTCCTTTAGCGCTTATGGTTTATAAAGATGTCCGTCTTAACAGATTGCTTCAAACGCATATGAATGGTATTCCTTTGGATTCGGCTGTTAAATTGCTGCCTTTCACCTCGAGATTAAACCCTGCACTTTTTCTCCATATTTTTCTCCATGCGCGCAGTCAAAAGAGATTTGCCCATCTTCCGTTATCGCGAAAAATCGATAAGCAATTTAGCCGCCGCGCCTTTATAGGACTTATAGAAAATCTCGAGAATGGCATAAAAGGATTATCATGGGAACCTGAAAAGACAGTCTGGACTGATTATTATAATGAGAACAATTATGACAGCTATAGCAGCAAGTCGTTAGCGGAGAAAAAAGCAATCGTAGCGGAGTATCTGAGGGTTCTTCATTCGAAAACTCTTTGGGACATTGGAGCCAACACCGGAGTATTTACCAGAATTGCCGCCAAAAAGGGTATATTTACCGTTTCCATGGATAATGATCCTTCGGTGGTGGAACAAAATTACCGTCAGGTAAAGGAAAATAAAGAGAAAAATATTCTTCCTCTCTGGGTAGACATCATCAATCCTACTCCGGCAATTGGTTGGGAAAATAAAGAGCGTGGGTCTTTTCTTTCCCGTCGCCTGCCGGATACCGTTTTGGCACTTGCTCTGGTGCATCATTTGGTTATCGGCAATAATCTGCCCCTTTCCAAACTCGCTGCCTTTTTTGCAAAGATTTGTAGTTCACTCATTATTGAATTTGTACCTAAAGAGGATCAGCAAGCACGTTTACTTCTTCAAAATCGCGAAGCTATCTTTCTTGACTATACTCAAGAAATATTTGAGAAGGAATTTAGTAGGTTTTTCCGAATTTCTAAAAAATCAATAATTCCCAAATCAAAACGCACTCTTTATTTAATGATTAACAAGAAGAAAATATGATAGCGCCAATATTATTCTCGATATCTTTTGTTCTTGTTCTCTTTACTCATAATATCGGAGAGTTGACTCTTCAGAGCACACTCCTTCCGCTTTTTGCGGTAACATTTTTTGCGCTAATAATTTCCGTAGTCTTTATTGCAATTTTGGGAAACAGGCTAAAAGGAGTAATTTTTGCCTCAATATTTATCATTATGTTTCTTTCTTACAAAGATGCACTCACACTTTTGGGAAATCAAAAATTATCAGTTTGGAATATAAGTTTAGGAAGCAATCATCTGTTGTTTAGTGCATGGATCGTCTTGCTTTTATTGTCTTTCTTTTTGATTCAACGGACGGGTAAATACCTTTCTGCAGTAAAAGGGTATTTAACTTTGGTGGCGGCAGTTGCTGTATTTATGCCTTCTATCGCAATGGTGCGCTATGAATTGAGTCGAAGGACACAGCAAAGACCTGAAAGCCTCCAGACATTATCAAATGTAGACGTATCTGACTTAGATAAAAAAAATCTTCCAGATATTTACTATATTATCACAGATAGTTATTCCTCAGCGGATAATCTGCAAAAATATTTCAATTATGATGATAGTCCTTTTATTACTTTTCTTAAAAATAAAGGATTTTATGTAGCGGCGGAGAGTACATCTAATTACCCCAAAACATTTCTCTCTCTTTCTTCCTCATTGAATATGGAATACCTTGATTACCTCTCTATCTATAAAAATTCCAATGACCAGACAATTACCGATCGGATTATTGAGGACAATAATGTGGTACGCTTCCTTAAATCTTTAGGTTACCATTACTACCAAATGGGTTCGTGGTGGGGTTCAACTCACTATAGCCGGTTGGCAGACAATAACTTCATTATTGAAAAAAAGAGCCTGGGAGACATCGGAGAATTCAACTATATGATTCTTGACTCATCAATGCTTCATCCGCTTATCCCAACAATCTTTTCAAAAGTAATAGTCGGGGAGGGAGATGATGATAAAAGAGCAAGAGTTTTATACCAATTTGAAGAGCTTCCCAATGTGGCTAAACTTCCCGGTCCGAAATTTGTCTTTGTCCACATAATTTCTCCCCACGGTCCGTACGTATTTGGAAAAAATTGTGAAAATGTCTCTTACGATCAAATATGGATGAATAAGGAGGAGGAAAATTATGTCAACCAGATAAACTGTCTTAATCAGAAACTGGAAGGTGCGATTAATGATCTTATAAAAAATTCCGCAAAGCCGCTGGTGATTCTTTTGCAATCGGATGAAGGACCAAATTTCATAAACGGAGGATTAACACCTGCGGATAATTGGAGCAAGGCGAGTATAGATCAGCTACAGGAAAAATTTCCCATACTTTCCGCCTACTATCTCCCTGCGGTCTCAGATTCTACTCTTTATTCTACGATTACTCCCGTGAATTCGTTCCGCATGGTTTTCAATCTTTATTTTTCCACCAAACTGCCTCTTTTACCTGATAGAAACTATGTATTTTTAGACAGCGAACATTTATATGAATTTAAGGATGTCACTGATATCGTCATAAATAAAAGTGTCGATTAAACTGCTATTTTCTTAGATTTTAAATCATATTTTGGGTTTAAGCATTTTTTCAGTTTTTGTGTTTAAAGTTTATTTATGGCTAGAAGAATCAACAGAAGCAATCTAGAGTATTTATTCTTGCGTATTTCTTCCATAGTAAATCTATCTTTTACTTCATCGCCAGTTTTAATACTTGTTCTATTTATTATAATAAAAGGATCTAAATATCTCTCTGAATCATAATGACAGCAGATTATTCTTTCAAGGGAATGAAGATAGTTATTGCTATTACTGCAATCATAATTGTTACCTCTTTTATTTTTAATAAAATGAGAGAATTAGGCTATCGTAAAACAGATAACATAGCGTTTACGTCGGCAGTATCAATATCTCCTTCAATAACGGATATTTCAATTCCAATCTCGGCACAAGCGACAACTAATGATTTAGAAGATGCGGTAAAGGAAGCTCTTTCTGACACTTCCGGAAGTTACGGGATTGTCGTGAAGAATCTTAAAACCGGAGAAAGTTACTTTCTAAACGAGCACAAAACATATGAACCGGCAAGCCTGTACAAGCTTTGGGTGATGACAACCGCTTTTGAACAGCTAGAAAAAGGAGATTTGAAAGAAGATGAGGTGCTAAGCGAGGATGTGCAAGTCTTAAATGATAAGTTTCATATCGATTCGGAAAATGCACAGTTGAAAGAAGGAACCATTACTTTGCGAGTTTCAGATGCTCTCAATCTAATGATTGATAACTCTGATAATTATGCGGCTTTGTTACTAGCTGAAAGAATAAGAAACGCAAATATTCAAAAATATTTAGAAAATCACGGATTTGAGGAATCCTCCTTAGGCGAACCGCCCCAGACTACCCCTTATGATATAGGGCTTTTCTTTGAAAAATTATACAAAGGTGAGCTGGCAAGCGGTGAAAATACCCAAAAGATGATAAATATTTTGAAAAAGCAGACTTTAAACAGTAAACTGCCTAAATATCTTCCCCAAGACACCTTGATTGCCCATAAAACCGGAGAGATCGGTTATTTCACTCATGATGCCGGAATAGTTTTTTCAGACAAGGGAGATTATATCATCGTTGCTATGTCTGAAAGCGATTCTCCTGTCGGAGCGGAGGAGCGAATCTCTAATGTCTCAAAGGCAGTCTTTGATTACTTCGATAAGTCAGGAACAGAATCTTAAGTTATCAGCAAAATTTCAGAAAAGCTATTTAAAATTTAAAGTGGCCCGCCTGAACTTACCGTTCGCCTTTTGGGTACTATTCGTACACGGCTCACGGAGCGATTTTAGGCGAGGCTTAAGAAACGCTAAGCTCTCCTTCGACAAGCTCAGGGTCGCTAAGCGTTTCTAAAGGAGGTGATAATTATTAAAAAGATAGTAGTCTTATCTGCCTTAGCACTAGTTGTTACGGTAGGTCTTGTTATTACAAATAGCCAAGTATTGGCACAAAATACGGCAAAACCCAATCCTTTCTCAAGCCTGGTGCAGATGATTGCAGACAAATTCCATCTTAACAAAGATGATGTCCAGGCAGTCTTTACACAGTACCGAGAGCAGCAGAAACAAAACAGAGAGCAGAATATGCAGCAGAGAGAGCAGAACAGATTGGATAAGCTGGTGCAGGATAATAAGATCACAACTGCCCAAAAGCAGGCAATTCTTGACGAGTTGAATGCTTTGAAAAATAAATACAATCCTGAGAACAACAAGAATTTGACTCCCGATCAGAGGAAACAACAATTTCAGGATATGCAAAATGAAATTAAATCCTGGGCTCAGTCACAAGGAATCGATCCTTCATACGTTATGGGAGGATTTGGTATGGGTGGAATGAAAGGAGGAAGAATGGGCTTTGGCAAATGGTTAAAACCTTCCCCTTCGCCAACATCAGGATAATTTCTATTTTTAAAAGGCTGGAGAGAAACACTTGCCCTTCCAGCCTTTTTTATGGTTTGGAACTTAGATTTTGCTAACCCCCTTATACTCTGTTATGACCTATTTTACAACATTAAATTTATCATTTCCAAATTAAGTATGGTTGCTATAATCAGCTTTAAGTAATATACTACAATCATGAGTAAGAGAAATCAAAATAACCTAGTAAAATCATATTTTAAATACCGCACAAACAAAAAGAAACATGATGTGTTGGGATTTTTCCGTAACCTGATACCGGAAATCATTTACCGTACAACCAAACTTGAAGGAGAATCTATTACCAGGAGAATGATTTCTTCTTTGACTAAATGAGATCTTCAACAAAACCAAAAGGAGCAACATCATATAAAGAAACTGCTTTTTGGTATCATTCCAAGATCAAAAATCCTGAAACTTGAAATAGAAGGAACAAAGAAAGGATTAGATTATATATACAATCTTTTATCCCCTAAAAAAGATATTAATGTCTTTTTTTACACCAAATACAATCTCTGAAAAATCGGAAGACAAAACAAATTCTTTTTCCTGTTTAAGACCTAAAACTTCACCAAAGAACGTATCAGCTTGTTCCTCATCTGCATAATGTAGAGCTATATGTAATATTTTCATTTGATTTAAATCGTAAAAATCAATCTGTCTTCGGCTTTTTAC